>Ga0116226_10000289_pt1 | contig 41854 bp, 36 predicted proteins | sample S1TSphfallax_FD_89692 | JGI IMG/M metagenome (GOLD analysis project Ga0116226, IMG submission 89692) | Host-associated microbial communities from peat moss isolated from Minnesota, USA - S1T2_Fa - Sphagnum fallax MG | ecosystem: Host-associated > Plants > Peat moss > Unclassified | place: USA... | reverse complement strand
TAGATTTGCGCGGGCGCGATAATGTCCAGCGCCGCCGGCTTATGTGGCGGAATTGTAAGCTTCCCGTTTGCAGGCAGGTTGAGGGGTTGCCCCCTCAACCCTAATATTCAGACCTGCGTTTTTGCCGCCATGGAGACGTTGCGCGCCTCCGGGCCAAAGATCATCAGTACGATGAGGATGACCGCGACGATGCCGGCCACGAGCATGAGCGCGTAGCCGTAATCCCCGCCATTATGGGCGGCGATGCCTGCCTGGATAGGCGCGTTGAACGAGGCGACGAAATTGCCGAGCTGGTAGACGAAGCCCGGAAACGTACCGCGGATCTCAGCAGGCGAAAGCTCGTTGAGATGCACGGGCACCACGCCCCATGCGCCCTGCACCGCAAACTGCATGAGGAAGGCGGCCACGGCGATTTCCACAGGGGTTGTACCGTGGGACCAGAAATATAGTACCAACAGCGAGAGCACACAGGCAGCGCCGATGGCGGCGCGCCGGCCGATTTTCTGACTGAGGAAGCCAAAGGCGATGCCGCCCAGCATGGCGCCGACATTGTAGATCAGCACGATATTGGTCAGCACGGAATGGCTGAAATGCAGCTGCTTGGCCAGGAACAGCTTGGGATAAATATCCTGCGTGCCATGTGAGAAGAAGTTGAACGCCGCCATCATCAGCACGCCGTAGACCACCAGCTTGCCGTTTTTGCGCAGGATATCCATCGTGGAAACCCTCGGGCCGGACTTGATCTTCTGGAAGGCGGGGCTTTCGTCGATCTGGCTGTTGATGAAGAAGATCAGCAAAGCGGGCGACGCGCCGACGAAGAACATGCCGCGCCAGCCGAGATAGTGAAAGCCGAAACCGAAGAGCAGCGTGGCGAGGAAATAGCCGCAAGGATAGCCCGCCTGCAGCAGGCCGGACACCCAACCGCGCCAGCGATCGGGAATGGTTTCCATGGCGAGCGAGCTGCCCACGCCCCATTCGCCGCCCATGGCCACGCCGAACAGCGTGCGGATCACCAGGAAGGAGACGAAGGACCAGGCGAAGCCGCTGGCGGCCTCAAAAATCGAATAGAGGAAGACCACGAGCATCAGGATCGGCTTGCGGCCATAGGTATCCGCGAGACGGCCGAAGATGAAGGCGCCGACGGCGCGTGTGGCAAGCGTGAGGGTGATGGCGAAGGTGATGGAGGTGACGGAAACGCCGAAGGTTTTGGCGACATCGTCGAAGGTGAAAATGAGAATGAAGAAATCGAACGCATCAAGCGTCCAGCTCAGAAATGCGGCAATGACGACATTGCGCGCGCGTTTAAGGTCCTCGACGACGGTGCCTGACATTATTTGTGCTCCCAATCCGGCTTTTAAATCAGCTTCACTGTCCCGTCTGGCGTGTACGGGCCGGGAAAGCACTTACCGCGTGCAGGAATATAAGCAAGCGGGGGAACCCGCGCGGCTCGCAGGATGGGGATAGGATGGGACCAGGGAAATGGTCGGAGTGAGAGGATTCGAACCTCCGGCCCCTGCGTTCCGAACACAGTACTCTAACCAGGCTGAGCTACACTCCGTTGCGGCACCCTATAGCGGAACGCGCAGGGCTGCTGCAAGATGGGCGGCGCAAATAGATGAAGCGCAGGAAGGCTGAAGACAAAACCGCGTGATTTCAACTCGTCATAGCCATATGTGCAAGCAATATGGTAAAAGCCCGCCATGTGCGTGATGTGCTCCTTCAACCGGCGCGGCCTGGGCAGGATGGCTCTGGGGCTGGCCGCCGTCGCGGTGGCCGGCGCATCCAAGGCCCGCGCGGCACATGCGTTCCGCCGCCTGCCGGTGATCATGCTCGACCCCGGGCATGGCGGCCATGACCCGGGCGCGATTGCGCCGGACGGGGTGTTCGAGAAGCATATCACCCTGGCAACCGGGCTGGCCTTGCGCCGCAGCCTGATGGCGACCGGGCGCTACCATGTTGAAATGACGCGCTCCACGGATGTTTTCGTCACGCTGGAGGGGCGCGTGCAGGATGCGGTGGCGGCAAGGGCGGATTTGTTCCTGGCGCTGCATTGCGACCATCTGCCAACGCCGGATTTGCGCGGGGCTTCGGTTTTCACCCTCTCCGCCCAGGCCTCGGACGGGCTGGCGGCGGGGCTGGCGAGCGATGAGAATAGCGCCGACGCCTTTGCCGGGACACGCGTCGCAGGGGTTTCCCCGCAGGTGGCGGATATTCTGGCGAGTTTGGAAACGCGGGCGACTCGGCTGGGCTCGGCCACGCTGGCGCAGGATATTCAGCAATCTTTCAGCGGAATCGTGCCGCTGCTGCCGGACCCGCGCCGCAGCGCCAATTTTGCCGTGCTGCGCGACCCCTCGACCCCCAGCACGCTGCTGGAAATGGGCTGCCTGACGAATCCGTTGGATGAGGCGCTGCTGAACAGCCCAGCGCATCGCACATTGATGGCCGAGCGGCTGACGCGGGCGATCGACATGTATTTCGCCGATTATGCGGGGCAGCGTGTGGCGGGGTAAACGCTGAATCCACCTCTAGCGCATATCTTAGAGCATCGCAGCCGCGCCTTTCCGCAATTTCACGTCCCCGCCTTCTCGCAGCCGCACAAACTCAATGCTAAGGACCGGGCATGTCCGACCCAAGAGATAATTTTTCCGCCGGCGAACGCCTGGCACCGCCGCGCCGCGAACCACCTAAGCAGCCGCCCCGGCAACCGCCGCGCCGGCCGAACACATCGCCAAATGGCGGGCGGCCGCCAAAGCGGTCCGGGATTGGGAGCCGGATTACCCGGTTCCTCGTGTTCGGCCTGTACCGCCTGGTGTTTCTGGCGATTATCGGGCTCGTGGTCGCGGGCGGCGTGGGCTTTGTGGTGTTCAGCGCCGGGTTGCCGAGCGTGGATGCGCTGAAGACCTATAAGCCGCCATTGGAGAGCCGGGTTTACGCGGATAATTTCCAGCTGGTCTCGGAACTCGCTAATCAGCACCGGATTTACGTGCCGTATGAGCAGATCCCCCCGCTGGTCGCCCAGGCTTTCATCTCCGCCGAGGACCGGCTGTTCTGGGTCGAGCCTGGGATCAACCCGCTCTCCATCATCCGCGCGGCGGTGACGGATATTGCGATGATCGGCTCCGGACACCGGCCGATCGGTGCCTCGACCATCACCGAGCAGGTGGTGAAGAACATGCTGCTCGATAACCACATCACCTATGCCACGAAGATTAAAGAAGCGATTCTGGCGATGCGGGTGAGCAATGTGATGACCAAACAGGAGGTCATCACGCTTTATCTGAACGAGATCTATCTCGGGAATAATTCCTTCGGCGTGGCGGCGGCGGCGCAGACCTATTTCGACAAGCCGTTGGACCAGCTGGATGTGGCGCAGGCGGCATCGCTTGCCGCATTGCCCAAGGCGCCGACGGGGTATGACCCGTTCCGGCATCCTCAGGATGCGCTGCAGCGGCGTAATTTCATCATTTCGCGCATGCTGGCGGATGGCGCGATCAGCGCGGCGCAGGCGCAGACCGCAACGGCCGAGCCGCTGCTGCCGCGCGCGGGCGGGCAACCCTTCACTGTACCCAATGCCGGGTATTTTGCCGATGCGGTGAAAACGCAGCTGGTTCAGCAATTCGGCGCGACGGTCGCGAGCGAGGGCGGGCTGATTGTGCATACCAGCCTGAACCCGACGCTGCAGGCGGCCGCCACCGAGGCGGTGCGCGACGGGCTGGAGCGTTATGACCGGACCTATGACGGCTGGCACGGGCTGGTGGCGCATGTGGACGATGCGGATCTGGCGGATAACTGGGCCGCCGACCTCGCCAAGCAGGCAACGCCGCCGGGGATGCGGCAGAACTGGCATCTGGGCATCGTACTGACGGCGGGCGACCGCAATGCGGGGGTTGGGTATATCAATACCGCCGATGGCACGGCCACGACCGGGCTGCTCGAGCTCGGCACCATGCGCTGGGCGCGGCCAATCACCGGCGGGCAGATGGGGGGACGGCCGGAGGCGGTCTCCGACGTGCTGCATCCGGGCGATATCATCATGGTGTCGCAGAACAGCGATAAAGGGCTGGCGCTCGAGCAGATCCCGAACATCCAGGCGGCGCTGATTTCGCTGGACCCGCGTACCGGGCGAGTCTTCGCCATGGTGGGCGGTTGGAGCCATGATATCAGCCCGTATAACCGGGCGATTCAGGCGCAGCGGCAGCCAGGGTCTTCCGTGAAGCCCTTCGTGTATCTGACCGCCATGGAGCAGGGGATTCAACCGGATGCGCCGGTGCTGGATGCACCCTTCGTGCAGCAATTGGCGGATGGCACGGTGTACCGGCCAGGAAATTATGAGGATAGTTTCGAGGGGCCGATTCCGATTTTCCATGCGTTGGAACAGTCGCTGAACCTCGCGACGCTGCATCTGGCGCGGCAGATCGGGCTGGATAGCATCGCCAAGACCTTCCAGGGTTTTGGGATCATCGACCAGATGCCGCCTTATTACCCGTCGGCGATCGGTGCGATCGACACCACGCTCTGGCGCATGGCGACGGGATATGCGGAGCTGGATGAATATGGGCGTCAGATTACGCCGACTCTGATCGACAGCGTGACCAATCCGGATGGCACGGTGCTGTATCAGGCGAACGAGCAGACCTGCGATAACTGCGTGAATGGCGACCCGAACTCGCCGCCGCAGCTCGATGTTTCCGGCGCGCAGCTGGCAGACCCGGATTCGGTGTTTCAGATGATCACCATGATGAAGGGCGTGGTGCTGCGCGGCACCGGGCAGCCGGCGGTGGTGGGCATTTCCCAGCCGGTGGCGGGCAAGACGGGGACCACGAATAATTTCAACGATGCGTGGTTCATCGGCTTTACGCCTGGCATTGTGACCGGGTGCTGGATCGGCTTCGACACACCGCAGAGCCTGGGCAAGGACCAGACGGGAGGCAATGTATGCGGGCCGATCTGGAATGAATATATGAAAGTGGCCTTGCAGGGCCAGCCGGACCTGGATTTTACGGCACCCCAGGGGATGACGCTGCAGCAAGTGCCCGAGCCGGATGGGACGATGGTGACCGAGGCCTTCAAGACCGGACAGGTTCCGGGCGCGCAGTCCAATAACAGCCTGCTGGCCGGGCAGGACGGGCTGAATCCGGGTGTCGCCACCGCGCCGCCGGGTAGCCCGCCAGGGACGCCGGGGAGCCCTGCGCCCACGCCGCCCGCAAATATCGATAAGTCGCTGGGAGGGTTGTATTGAGCACGATCGTTTCAGCTTTGCGCATGCTGCAAGCCTGAAACGTGAATCGACCCCGGGGATAAACCAGGCGGGTGGCGCGGCGGTTCAGCCCACTATGCTTTCAGCGAAACAGGATTATATAACGCGTCATGTCCGCAGAATCAGACCAGTTAAATGAGCAGATCGGCCGGTCGGTCGCCCTGCTGAGGAGGCATCTTTGACTGGGATGCCGCGCTTATCAAATTAGCCGAGCTTGACGCTCGCGCTGAAGACCCTTCGCTATGGAACGATGCCGACGCCGCGCAGAGCGTGATGCGCGAGCGCGGGCGGATTGCAGGGCTTGTGGATGGCGTGCGCGCGCTGGAGCGCGACACGGCGGATGCGCTGGAACTTATCGAAATGGCCGAGGCCGAGGGCGATGAGGGGATGGTGAAGGATGCCATCGCCTCGCTGAAGATCCTGGCCGAAACCGCGAAGACCCGCGAGATCGAGAGTCTGCTCTCAGGCGAGGCCGATGGCCGCGATGCGTTCATGGAAATCAATGCCGGGTCGGGGGGCACGGAGGCGCAGGATTGGGCCGAGATTCTGCTGCGCATGTATACGCGCTGGGCGGAGGCGCGAGGCTTCAAAATCGAGGAACTCGACCGGTCAGATGGCGAACAGGCGGGGATTAAATCCGTGAGCTTGCAGATCTCCGGGCCGAATGCCTATGGCTGGCTGAAGACGGAATCGGGCGTGCACCGGCTGGTGCGGATTTCTCCGTTTGATTCCGCGGCGCGGCGGCATACGAGTTTCGCATCGGTCTGGGTCTATCCGGTGGTGGATGATACGATCGAAATCGAGATCAACCCCGCGGATTTAAAGGTGGACACGTTCCGCGCCTCGGGTGCAGGCGGGCAGCATGTGAACAAGACCGAATCCGCGATCCGGATTACGCATGTGCCGACCGGCATCATCGTGGCCTGCCAGACGGATCGCAGCCAGCACCGCAACCGCGCGACCGCCATGAACATGCTGAAGGCGCGGATGTATGAGATGGAATTGCAGAAGCGCGAGGCGGCTTCTGCAAGCATCGAGGCGGCGAAGACGGATATCGGCTGGGGGCACCAGATCCGCTCCTACGTGCTGGCGCCTTACCAGCTGGTGAAGGATTTGCGGACGAATTACGAGACGGGGAACCCGGCGGCGGTGCTGGATGGCGCGCTCGATCCGTTCATGGCGGCCTCGCTCGCGGCGCGGGTGGGGGCGACACGCTCCGATGCTTCCGCGATGGCGGAGTAAACCCAACGGCCGTAGATGACGCATCATCGCAGGCCATGGGTATTGCGCACGAGGTAGCCGGGGCGGCTGGCAGCAGGCGCTTTGCATTGATCTGGCCTGTCGCCGTGATCAGCCTGGCTGTCGTTGCGATATTCGGTGTTCTGGTTTCAGCGCTAGACCGCGGCGGCTGGCAGGATGAATACGCGACATTTTATTTTGCGGATCCCACCATCCCGTTCCAGCAGGCCTGGCTGCATGTGTGGTCCAATGACCCGAACCCGCCATTTTTCTACATGGTCGCCCGGTTATGGCAGCTCTTTGTAGGAAACTCTCTATTTGCCCATCGTTTGATCAATCTGTTACCTCTTTGCTTTTTAGTGGCTTGGCTTGTAACTACGGCGCGCCGTCGCCCGGATCATCGTTCGTTTTTGACCGTGATGGCCATGTTCGCGTTCAGCAGCCAATTCTTTCTGCTGTATTTCCCCGATTATCGTAGCTATTTTTTTCAGTATTGCACCGAACTGGTATTTCTGGGCGCGGCCAGTATCGGTTATCTCGATCGTGACCGGCGGCCGAATGTCTTTCAGCTTGTTGCACTACCGTTCTTGATATTATTGCATCAGGTGACAGCGCTCTATGCTGGCGTGCTACTCCTGCCGTTGCTCTTGATCGATATACGACGGCACTTTTATATGCGTGCCGTATGTCTGGTGGCTGTCGCTGCCGTCGCCATGATCGCACTTGGATTATTTACCTGGTTGCAATTGCATCAGTTTGACTTGACCGACATGAGGTGGATTCCCCCTCAAGGACCGGTTTCCGCGTTGGAATTGATCCTAAGTAATTTAATGCTTGCCGTTGGAAATAACTGGGGGGCGATTTGTGTCGCGGGCGCCGTAGTATTTTTGCCGCATTATCGTCCGCATGCGCCAGCGGTTTCGCTGATCGGCCTGATCGCCGGAGCGGCTTTTGTCGCGACATTTTTTGTCTTGATCATCAATCAGCACGCACCGTTGATCGTGGAACGCTACTTCACCTTTCTGGCGGTCGAGGTGATCGTTATTCTCTCGCTTGCCATCGCCCCGGTGCTCAGCATCCAACCCTGGCTGGCCGCCTTGGTGACGGCCAGCGCGGCGCTCTTTGTGGTGCAATCGAGTATCGACGTCGCCCATCAACGCGGCTGGTTGGGGGACGCGGATATCGTGGCGAAACTTGTCGCGCAATGTCCTGAAACGCGGATTCATGCCGGATCGCGCGCGCCGGGATCCGGTCCGGACCCGGCGCTGCGCGTTGGCCCTGAGCAGGGCGAGCAAATTGGTCTGGCCAACATCGCCAAAATCGATCATCTGACCTTGTTGCCGCTTGCGCCGGACTCCCCAGGCGTTTGCCCGGTTATTTATTGGACCATGTATCGCGCGCCCAGCGCCCAGCGGATCGCGGAACATCACGGAGATATTGTGAGCGCGGCCAACGATTCCGCCGGTTTTGGTCTGAATGCGGCGGCGCTTGCCCATACGAGGGCAATACAAACCGGGGATACAGGCATTATTTTAGTGGTGAGTAAGGCGACAGGCGGACCCGCGGACAAGTAGATCTCGGCCCGTGATGTCGCACGATGGCGGCGGATATCACCTTCGGCAATCCCCCTGCAGAAAGTCGCAACCTAGGTTAGTATCTCCAATCGTTGCGTTTTTTTAAATTGAACCGCCCCCTAGAACCATGAATGATCGCGCAAGTTGGCTCTCTGCCCGTTCCCCGGGCAGAGAAAATTCCGCTTGGAGAAGACGCCGTGCTGCCGGAAGTAAAGCCAAGTGATGAGATACCGAAATTAATCCACCAGATTTATCGCGCGGGTGCGGTGCCATCGGCGCTTGTCGATCATGTGGAGCATGTCCGGCGGATTAATCCGGGATGGCAGCATACGCTGTACAATGAAGAAAACATCGTCGACTTCATATCGCAACATTACGGCGCAGATATTCTGCACAGTTACGAGAGCATCAATCCCGGTTACGGTTCGGCGCGCGCCGATTTTTTTCGGTATCTGCTGATGTATTATCATGGCGGTGTTTATCTCGACATCAAAAGCTCCATGACCTCCCCGCTCGATGAGCTGATAAAGCCGGATGACCGATTTATATTATCGCAATGGCGCAATGGGCCCGGCGAAGTGCATGAGGGCTACGGGCTCTGGAAGGACCTTGCCTATGTGCCAGGCGGCGATTTCCAGCAATGGCATATTATTGCCAGCCCGGGACATCCGTTTTTACGGCGCGTGATCGAAAACGTGCTGGCGAAGCTTACCAAATACGATGTGAAAAAGCATGGCGTCGGGCAGATCGGCGTGAACCGGGTGACGGGTGAGATCGCTTACACCGAGGCGATTTTTCCGATGCTGGGCGCGGATCTGCCGGGAATACGCAGGGTCGCGAACGAGTCCGATATCGGCTTGCAATATAGCGTGATCACCGGTCTTGCGCATGTCGGTTTATTTGCATCGAATTACCGGACGCGCACGGACCCGATCGTCCTTCAGCCGGGCATCCGGGGTGTAGCGGCGAGGGCATACTGTTTGGGGTATTATTCCGTTCGCAAGCGCCTCAAAAAACTGTTGCGGCGGTGATGTTCGGTATGGCGGTTCACCCGCAGTACCAGCCGTGGATGCCCGGCCTGCGCCGGGCATGACGAATGCGGTGCCCGGCGCGGGTTAACTTGCCGACTGGGCTTTGGTGGGGGCGTGGTGGTGGGCGATGCGCTCCCCGAACGGGCCTTCATTCGCCCCGCCCGCGAAGCCGTGAGGTTTGTGGTTCAGCTTCAGCCTGGGGAGGACCAACTCCGCGAAGCGGTAGGCTTCCTCGAGATGCGGATAGCCTGAGAGGATGAAGGTGCCGATGCCAAGGCGCATATATTCACGCATGCGCTCGGCCACGGTCTCCGGATCGCCCACCAGCGCCGTACCGGCGCCGCCGCGCACGAGGCCGACGCCGGCCCAGAGGTTGGGCGAAATTTCCAGATTATCCTTGCTGCCGCCATGCAAAGCGGCCATGCGGCGCTGGCCCTCGGAATCCATGCGCGAAAAGACTTTCTGCGCCTTGGCGATGGCCTCGTCATCGACGTAGCGGATGAGGCTGCGCGCGGCGGCCCAGGCTTCCTCATTGGTTTCGCGCACGATCACATGCAGGCGAATGCCGTAATCCAGCGCCCTGCCTTTGCCCGCCGCCACCTTGGCGACGTTATTGAGCTTGGCGGCGACATCGGCGGGCGGCTCGCCCCAGGTGAGATACGTGTCCACCAGATCCGCCGCGACGGCGACACCCGCCGTGGAGGAACCGCCAAAATAGAGCGGCGGGTGGGGTTTTTGCACTGGCGGGTAGAAATTCCGCCCATCCTCGATGCGGATATGCTTGCCCTGGAAATCCACGGTCTCTCCCGCCAGGAGGGCTTTCCAGACCGTCAGGAATTCAGCCGTCAGCTCGTAACGTTCGTCATGCGGGGTGAAAATGCCGTCCCCGGCATTTTCCATCGGATCGCCGCCCGTCACCACGTTCACCAGCAGGCGGCCGCCGGAAATGCGGTCCAGCGTCGCGGCCATGCGGGCGGCGACCGCGGGGGATTGCAGGCCGGGGCGGACGGCGACAAGGAATTTCAGGTTCTTCGTCTGTGGCGCCAGCGCCGAGGCGACGACCCAGCTATCCTCGCAGGAGCGCCCGGTGGGGAGCAGCACGCCGTAATAGCCAAGCCGGTCTGCCGCCTGGGCAACCTGGGTGAGATAGCCGAGATCGACCTCCCGCCCGCCTTCCGTGGAGGCGAGGTAGCGCCCATCGCCATGGGTGGGCAGAAACCAGAGAACATTGGCGGATTGGGCGGGAGCGATCGTCATTAGCTTAACTCCAGGCGGCGTCGGACACGTTGATCGGTGTAGGGATGAGGTTGAGCTTGTAAAACAGGTCCGCCAGGGCTTGCTGGTCCGCCAGAATATCCGGCGTGAACTTGCCGACGCCATAGGCCGCACGGTTGAAGGAGTTCAGCAGCACCGGCGCAGGCAGGCCAACGCTGGGCGAGATTTCGGTCGCGACCGCCGCCTTATTGGCCGGAATCCAGCTATCGATGGCTTCCACCTGCGCCACGGCGGCGTTCAGCACGTCGGCGCTGCGCTCGGCGAAATCCCGGCGGGAGAGGTAGAAATTGCGGTTCGGGACAAGGCCGGCCGCATCGGTGAGGGTGCGGGTTGGGGTGGCGGCCTGTTCGGCGGCCCAGAACGGGTCCCAGATGGCCCAGGCATCCACGGCGCCGCTCTGGAAGGCGGCGCGGGCATCCGCGGGGGCGAGATAGACCGGCGAGATGTCCGAATAGGCCAGCCCGGCCTTCAGCACGGCGGCGACCAGCAGGTGATGCGCGCTGGAACCTTTCTGGACCGCGACCTGCTTGCCCTTCAACTCGGCGACGCTGGTGATGGGGCTGGAGGCTTTGACGAACAGCGCTTCCTCATGCGGGTGCTTGACCGAGGCGGCGGCGTAAACGACCGGGGTGCCGGAAGCCTGGGCGAAGATCGGCGGGGTTTCCCCGGTGAAGGCGAAATTCACCGCATTGGCGCTCAGCGCCTCGAGCATTGGCGGGCCGGAGGGAAAGAGCGCCCAGGAAACGTCATAGCCCAGCGGGGCGAGTTTCTGTTCCAGCAGCTTGCGGTTTTTCAACAGAAGAAGCGAGGTGGAGCCCTTCTGGTAGCCGATCTTCAACGTGCCGGCGCTGGCCGCGCGGCTGATGACCGGGAGGCCAAGGGCGACGGGGGCCGCAATAGCGGCGGATTGCAGGAGATAGCGGCGTTTCATGGTTGGACCCTTTTTGCAAATCGCATTGGGCCAACTGGTACAGTCTATAACCCTACTTGGTCAATAGAATGACTATTCAGGAGGTGAGAAGGGCCTGGGCCTTGCTGTCGCTCAGCGCCTCGGCGAGCGAGGTTCCGTCCATCTCATTGGCGATCGCGTCGCGGACTCGGCGCATGACCTTGCGGATCGCGCAGGTCTGCTCGTCCTTACAGTCGTCGCAACGGCGATAATAATTCACGCTGACACAGGAGAGCGGGGCGAGCGGCCCGTCCATGATCCGGACGACCTGGCCGAAGGTGATTAAGTCCGCAGGCTTGGCCAATGCATATCCGCCGCCACGGCCACGCCGGCTGCGGACCAGCCCGTTGCGGTTGAGTTCCAGCAAAATGGCCTCCAGAAATTTTTTGGGCAGGTTCTCGCGCTCGGCAATATCGCTCACCAGGAGCAGGCCGTCGCCTTTCTCGCGCGCCAAAACCAGGAGCGCCTGCAAGGCGTATTTACATTTCTGCGACAGCATTTTTTTGGTCCCTTAAACCCTCGAAGCGTAATTAATTTCTATAACATGGTTTGCCGATAGGAAATATGCTCCGTAAGGCAATTATGCGTTGATTCCTATTGATTTACTAGGGTGATTACCCGATATTCCGGTTTCGTCTGCCAAAACCGGAGCTTGCTGATGTCTGGCGTATCCTTTTCTCAAGCCGGCGGCACGCTGGCGCGCCGTCCCGCCGGGGGTGTTGCCGGGTGGCGGCGCATCAACCGGGCATTGCGCCGTGCCTATGTGCCCCTGGGTATTCTGGCGGTTTGGCAGGCCGCCTCCTTCGCGGGCTATACCTCCGTGCAGACCTTTCCGCCGCCAAGCGCCATCGGGATCAGCTTCTGGCAATTGCTGACCTCCGGCCAGCTCAGCGATAATGTGCTGGTCTCGCTTACCCGCGTGTTTTTCGGGTTGGGCATCGGGGTCGCGATCGGTACGGCACTGGCTTTGGTGTCCGGTCTGTCCCGCATTGGCGAGGATGCAGTGGATTCCACCGTGCAGATGCTGCGCACCCTGCCCCATCTGGCACTGATCCCGCTGATGATCATGTGGTTCGGCATCGGCGAGACGCCGAAGATCACGCTGATCGCGCTGGGCTCGATGTTTCCGATTTACCTGAATCTGTTCTCCGGCATTCGCGGCGCGGATCGCAAGCTGCGCGAGGCGGCGGGCACGCTCGGGCTCTCGCGGTTCGAGACGATCTTGCATGTCGTGCTGCCCGCCGCCCTGCCCGCTTTTCTGGTCGGGCTGCGGCAGGCTTTCGGGATTGCCTGGATTACGCTGGTGGTGGCCGAGCAGATCAACGCCAATGCGGGCATTGGCTACATGGTGATGAACGCGCGGGATTTTCTGCGCACCGATATCATCTTCGTCGGGCTGGCACTCTATGCGCTACTCGGGTTGTTCACAGACCAGGCGGTGCGGTTTTTGGAGAAGCATCTGCTCGCATGGCGGCCAAATTATCTGAGCCAGGGGGCTGCCAAGTGAATATGATCTCCAGCGTGACCGGCGAAGTGTTCGATGCGGTGGACCCCGATATTGCGGTGGCGGTGCGCGGGCTGACGCGCAGTTTCGGCGGCCCGAACGTGCTGGAGGATCTGTCTTTCAGCATCGCGCAGGGCGAATTCGTGGCGCTGCTGGGCCGGTCCGGCTCGGGCAAGTCCACGCTGCTGCGCACGCTGGCCGGGCTGGACCCGGCGCCGCCGGAGACGCTGGTGGTGCCCGAGGCGCGCGCTGTCGTGTTTCAGGAGCCGAGGCTGCTGCCGTGGAAGCGGGTCTGGCGCAACGTGGCGCTGGGGCTGCGCGGCGAGGACACGAAGGCCCGCGCGCTGGCAGCACTCGATGAGGTGGAGCTGACGCATCGCACGAATGCCTGGCCGCTCACCCTCTCCGGTGGCGAGGCGCAGCGCGCGGCGCTGGCGCGCGCACTGGTGCGCGAGCCGAAGCTGCTTCTGCTGGACGAACCGTTTGCATCGCTCGATGCGCTGACGCGGCTGCGGATGCAGAACCTCGTCGGCGCGCTATGGCAGGCCCACCGCCCCGCGGTGCTGCTGGTGACGCATGATGTCGACGAGGCGTTGCTGCTGGCGGACCGGGTGATGGTGCTGAAAGACGGCGTGATTTCGATCGATATGCGCATTCATCTGGAGCGGCCCCGCCGCCATGCGGATGCCGAATTCAACCGGCTGCGCGTGGAGCTTCTGGCTTCGCTCGGCGTGCATTAACACCGGCGGAAACAGTCTTTGGCATGGTCGTTGACCATGCCGACAGCCTGCATCCAGGCATAGACGATGACCGGGCCGACGAATTTAAAGCCGCGTTTCTTCAGCGCCGCCGAGATGCTGTGGGAGAGCGGCGTGCTGGCGGGCACGGTGACGCCATCGCCCTCAAGGATTTTGCAGCCGGTGAAACTCCAGGCATAGGTGGCGAAATCCTCGCCGGATTCCTGCATGGCGAGGTAGATTTTCGCGGCTCCGATGGTGGCGACGATTTTGGCCCGGGCGCGGATGATGCCGGGATCGTTCATCAGCCGTTCAATATCTTCGGGGCCGAAGCGGGCGACGCGCTCGGGGTCGAAGTTATGGAAGGCCTTACGAAAACCTTCGCGGCGATGCAGGATCGTGCGCCAGGAGAGCCCGGCCTGAAAACCTTCCAGCATCAGCATTTCCCACAAGGCGCGGGAGTCGCGCAGGGGCACGCCCCATTCACGGTCGTGATACGCCGCCATGACCGGGTCGCCCTCGGCCCAGGCGCAGCGGATCATGGGGCGAGGAGGTCGCGCACCAATTCCGCCGGGCGGCAGAGTTTTGTCCCGCGCGGGGTGATGACGATGGGGCGGTTGATGAGGATGGGATGGGCGAGCATGGCGTCCAGGATTTGCGCGCCGGTAGTGCCGGGCGCATCGAGACCGAGTTCAGCGACCAGTTTCTCTTTCTCCCGCAAAAGCTGGCGCGGGGTTAGGCCGGATTGTTGCAGGATTTGTTCCAACTCGGCGCGGCTGGGCGGGGTTTTGAGGTATTGGACGACATGCGGCGCGATGCCGGACTCGCGGAGGATCGCCAGCGCGTTGCGGGACGTGCCGCAGGCGGGATTGTGATAGATCGTGGCGGTCATTCGCCTGGTCCTGCCGAGCGCCTGTTTTACTTATGAATCATCGTGCCGATGCCGCCCTCGGTGAAGAGTTCGAGGAGGAGGGCATGGGGAACGCGGCCGTCGATGATAGTGGCACCTTTGACGCCCTGCATCACGGCTTCGACGCAGGTTTGCACCTTCGGGATCATGCCGCCATTGATCGTGCCATCGGCGATGAGCGCCTGGATTTGGGCCAAGGTGAGGTCTGCGATGAGGTTCTTCTTGGCGTCCAGCACGCCGGGCACGTCCGTCAGCATCAGCAAACGCTGGGCGTTCAGCGCGCCGGCGATGGCGCCTGCTGCCGTATCCGCGTTGATATTATAAGTCTCGCCATCCTCGCCCGTACCGACCGGGGCGATGACGGGGATCAGCCCCGCGCCGGTGAGCGCATGGATGACGCGCGCATCGATGAAGGCGGGCTCGCCGACGAAGCCAAGATCCAGCACGCTCTCGATCTTGGAGCCGGGGTCCTTGACCGTACGCTGCAGCTTGCGGGCGCGGATCAGGCCGCCATCCTTGCCGGAAATGCCGACGGCGAGCGCGCCCGCACGGTTGATGAGAGCGGCGACCTGTTTGTTGACGGTGCCGGAGAGCACCATTTCCACGACCTCGACCATTTCGGCATCGGTCACGCGCAACCCGTCGATGAACTGGGATTTGATCTGCAGCCGGTCCAGCATCGCGTTGATCTGCGGGCCGCCGCCATGGACCACGACGGGATTGATGCCGACCTGCTTCAGCAAGGCGATGTCGCGCCCAAATTCGGAGGCGAGATGGTTCTGCTCCATCGCGTGGCCGCCATATTTGATGACGATCGTGGCTCCGGCATAGCGGCGCAGATAGGGCAGCGCGCGGGCGACGATATGGGCCTGGGCGGCGGCGGTTTTCTGGGCGTCGGTGTCCAAAACGATGTCTCCTTCAGGCAAATCCGGCAATGCTGGCGCGCAATTCGTCCATCCCAAAGCCGGTATTGGACGAGGTGGTGATGATGCTGTTCAGCGCGGCGGGATGTTCCAGCGCCAAAGCGCGCACCTGCTCCTGCTTGGCACGCAAGGCGGCAGGTTTCACGGCGTCGGCCTTTGTCAGCACGATCTGATAGGCGACGGCGGATTGGTCGAGCAGTTCCAGCACCGTCTCGTCCGAGGCTTTGATCTCGACGCGGGAGTCCAGCAGCAACAGCACGCGGCGCAAATTGGGACGGCCGCGCAGGTAATCCAGCATGAGCCCCTGCCAGTCCCGCTTGATGGATTTCGGCGCCTCGGCATAGCCGTAGCCCGGCATGTCCACCAGCACGATCGGCGCTGCCTCCAGCTGGAAGAAGTTCAGCTGCCTTGTCCGGCCGGGCTGGTGCGAGACGCGCGCCAGCGCCTTGCGCGCGGTGAGCGCGTTCAACAGCGAGGATTTGCCGACATTGGAGCGCCCGGCGAAGGCGATCTCGATGCCGCGCGGCTCGGGCAGATGCTCGAGTGCCTGGGCAGCGTAGAAAAACTCGCAATGGGACGCAAAGATTTTACGCCCCGCTTCGAGTTGTTCGGGAGAAAACGCCTCCTGGGTGAAGGCTAGGCCTTCACCAGCGCCGTCGGGCGGAGCTTCGCTTGGCGCATGATCAGCCATTGTTGTCCTACGGATAAAAGATTGTTCCATGCCCAGTATAGCACAAGCCCAGCCGGAGAGCGCGCGAGCACGAAGGTGAAAATGATCGGCATGAACTGGAACATGCGGGCCTGCACCGGGTCCGGCGGGGCCGGGTTGAGCCGCTGTTGCAGGAACATGGTGACGCCCATGATGATCGGCAGCGCGCCGATATGCAGCGCCGGGTTGATCAGCATCGGATCGAAGGGGATCAGCCCGAACAGGTTGAACAGATTGGTCGGATCCGGGGCCGAAAGGTCGTGAATCCAGCCATAGAAGGGCGCCTGGCGCATTTCGATGGTGATGAAGATGACCTTGTAGAGCGAGAAGAAGACCGGGATCTGCACCAGCATCGGCAGACAGCCGGAGGCCGGGTTGATCTTCTCTGCCTTATAGAGCGCCATCGTCGCCTGCTGGAGCTTGACGTTATCGTCCTTGAACTGCTCGCGCAGGGCTTTGATCTTCGGCTGCACCAGCTTCATCTTGCCCATGGAGCGGTAGGAGTAGCTGGCCAGCGGGAAGAACAGCAGCTTGATGCCGACCGTGAAGACGATGATCGCCAGGCCGAAATTACCGAGCAGCGAGTTCAGATAATCGAGTGCGAAGAAGATCGGCTTGGTGATGATGTAGAGATGGCCGAAATCCACCGATTTGTAGAAATTCGGGATGCCGTATTCGCTCTGGTACATGTCCAGAATCTTCACGACCTTGGCGCCGGTGAAGAGATGGGATTGGAAGGTGCCGGTCGCACCCGCCGCCACATCCAGCGGTGCTGCGGTGATGAAGGAGGTCTGGTAGGCGCTGCCATCGCCGTCGCTCACCGTGCCGTAGCTCATGCTGCCGGTGAGGGAGGCGCTCTGGTCCGGGGCCACGGCGGTCAGCCAGTATTTATCGGTGATGCCGATCCACCCGCCGGGGCTGGTCTCGGTATAGGCCACGCCGCCCGGGGCCGCGGCGCCATCCGATTTGATGGATTTATAGGATTCCTGCTTCAGCGTGTTGTTGAACACCCCGAGCGGGCCGTCGAACAGAATATAGGAGGTCTGCTCCACCGGCTTGTAGTCGCGCACGACGCGCGACCAGGGGAAGAGTTTCACATCCGCGCCGGTATGGTTCACCACCGCCTGCTGGACGGTGAACATGTAATTGTCATCGACGGTGAGCAGGAGCTGGAACGTGATGCCCGCCCCGTTATCCCAGCTCAGCGTCACCGGGGATTGCGGGGTCAGCGAACCGGCGGAGGCGGTCCACAACGTATTGTCGTCCGGGACTTTGATATCGCCAAGCGCGGTCCAGCCGAATTGCGCGTAGGTGGGCTTGCTGCCGCCGCGGCGGCCCAGCAGCTGCACCAGCGGGGAATCGGATGCAACGGTCTCGTGATAGTTCTTCAGCACGACATCGTCGAACACCGCGCCGGTCAGGGCGATGCTGCCGGAGATTTTCGGCGCGTCGACCGAGAGGCGCGGGCCGGAGACGGGTGCGGTTTGCGAGGTGCCGGGCGCGCCTGCCTCGGCAGCGGCCTGCGGCGTGCCGGCGGCTTGCTGCGCCTGGGCCAGAGTCTGCGAGGGGCCGGGGGCCGGGTGCGGGAAATATTTGTCCTGCAGGAACTCGAACCCCAGCATGATGCCGAGAGACAAGGCGATGGCGATCAGCAGACGCTTCTGGTCCATGGGGCTTTATGAATCCTTGTGGGTGGGAACCGGGTCGTAACCGCCCGGGTTCCAGGGATGGCAGCGCAGGATGCGGCGCCCGGCGAGCATTGAGCCCCGCGCGGCGCCATGGGTGCAGATCGCCTCCTTCGCATAGGCGCTGCAGGAGGGGTAGAAACGGCAATTGGCCCCGATGACGGGGCGCAGGGTCAGCTCGTACACACGGATCGCACCTGAGAGAGCTTGGGCGGCCGGGCTCATTTCAGAACCTCAGCCAAAGCCGCGTCGATCCCGGCGCGCAGTTTTTCGAACGCAGTCCCGGCGGTTTCCTGCCGGCAGATGAAGACGAGTTCGACGCCTGGGAGTTCGCGCCCCGCCAAACTCAGCCTTGCGGCCTCTTTGAGCCGGCGCCGGGCCCGGTTGCGGGCAACGGCGTTGCCGAGTTTTTTGGTAGCGGTGTACCCGACCCGCAAGGGCGATTCGCCCTGACCCGTCAGCGCCTGCATCACGAAGCCAGGGCGCGCAAGTTTTCGCCCGCGCGATGTCAGACGCAGAAATTCCGCGCGCCGCTTGAAGGTGTCCGGTGGCGAGAGTGCGGCCATGTCAAACTTTCAAGGCGCGCGGGAGCTGGGGGTGGTCAGGCGGAGAGTTTGGCGCGGCCTTTGGCGCGGCGGTTGGCGATGACCTTGCGGCCGCCAACGGTTGCCATGCGGGCGCGGAAGCCGTGCCGGCGCTTGCGGACGAGTTTGGAAGGTTGATAGGTCCGTTTCACGATATGCACTCCGGCGGTAAGCGATAAAAAACAGTGATCAGCCGAACCGTCCCCGATTCAGCGCGATAGAGCGCGCATATAGGCGGGGTGGGGTATTGCCGTCAATGCAATCCGCAGAATAGGCAGGAACAGGGCGTGGCGGGCGGCGCGGGCGGCGCGCCCCAGGAGCCATTATTTCGCCGAAAAACTGTTTCCGCCGGGTCCGCACGGATGGATGCAAAAATTAATCCGTAAATTGAAAAGCTTGCCGTAACTCACGCGAAAGTGCAGCGTGCGGACATGCTGCTTTCCTCTCCGACTCGGTCAAGAAGCGTTCTCGCATTGCAGGGTGGCGGCGCGCACGGTGCTTTCACCTGGGGCGCGCTCGACCGGCTGCTGGAGGATGGGCTGGTTTTCGACGCCGTGAGCGGGGTCTCCTCGGGCGCGATGATCGGCACGCTGGCCGTGCAGGGCTATGTGCGGGGCGGCGCCAAGGGCGCGCGGGACGCCGTGCGCAAGCTCTGGACGCGCGTGGGGGATGCCAACATCTTCGGGCCGGTCACCTCCTCGCTCGACTGGATGTGGGGCTGGGATAAGGGGATGGAGCTGGGCAATGAGATGGCCTGGGCTGGCATTACCAACGCGCTGCGCCTGTTCAGCCCTGGCCAGCTGAACCCGTTCGGACAGAACCCGTTGGAGCCGCTGCTGCGGGATATGCTGGATATCGACGCGATCCGCGATCCGCGCGCGCCGAGGCTCTATGTGGCGGCGACGGATATTGAATCCGGCAAGGCGAAGGTTTTCGAGAACGCGCAGATCAGCGTCGACGTGCTGCTGGCTTCCGCCTGTATCCCGATGATGTTCCCCGCCGTGAATATCGGCGGGCGGCATTACTGGGATGGTGGGTATTCCTGCAATCCGGCGCTGGCCCCGCTACTCACACCGCGCCCGGAGGAGCTGGTGCTGATCCGTGCGCAGCCGCGCGCGCGCAAGGGCGTGCCCAACAGCACCGCGGATATCGTGCACCGGCTGCATGAGATCGCCTTTCAGGCCCCGCTGGATGGCGAGCTGGCATTGCTGCCCAAACACGTCCGGCTGCGGGATGTTTCCGCCGATGCGGCGCTGGCGCGGCATCCGCTGACCTCCAAGATGAACACGGAAAAATCCTTCCTGGACAATCTGTTCGCAGCCGGCCGGGAGGCTGCCGCCTTGGTCCGGGCCGATTGATGCGCAGGCGCTTCAACCCGCTGCGGAACTTCAATTTCGACCTGTTCGGGAGAAGCCTTTCCGCGCGGGTGCTGTGGCTGACCGTCAGCATCATCCTGCTGGTGGAGGTGGCGATTTTGATGCCAGGCCTGGGGCGCGAGCGGGAAGCCTGGCTGGTTGCGCATGTGACGCAGGCGCATTTGGCGGCCTTCACCGCGGTGCAGACGAGCGACGGCACGCTGGATCCGGCGACGCTGAATGCATTGCTGCAGCTCTCGGATGTGCAGTCGATCCGGCTGATCGAGCCTGGAAGGGTGATCGTGCTGGCGCAGGCAGCGCCATTGCCGCCGCCGGACCTCACGATCTATCTGGCCACGGAGAGCCTGCTGAAAAGCACGTTGCGCGCGGACCTCCAGGTGATCGGGCTCGGGCCCCGGCAGCTGGAAATCATCGCCCCCAGCCCGCTGCAATCCAGCGCGATGCTCGATATCCGGGTGGACGGGAACGAAATGGCGGCGATGCTGCGCAACTATGCCGGGCATATCGCCGGGCTTTCGGTCATCATCGCGCTCGTAACAGGCCTGCTGGTATTCGCGGTGCTCGACCGGCTGCTGGTGCGCCCGATGCGGATTCTCACGGCCAGCATCGTGGGCTTCCGGCAGGACCCCGAGCAGGGTGCGCAAGGCGATCTGACCTGGCTCGCGATGCGGCGGGACGATGAAATTTCGGGCGCGGCGCGGGAGCTGAAATTCATGCAGGATGAAATGCGCTCCGCACTCTGGCGCAATGCGCGCCTCGCCGCCGTGGGAACCGCCGTGGCCAAGATCAGCCATGATCTGCGCAATATTCTCTCTTCCGCCTTGCTGGTGGCTGACCGGCTGCAGGAGACCTCCGACCCGGTGGCGCAGCGCGCGGCGCGCACGCTGATCCCCGCCGTCGAACGGGCGGCCCAGCTGGTAAGCAGAACCGTGGATTTCGCCCGCGAAGGGCCGCCGCCGATTACCCGCAGCGCCGTGGTTGTGAGCGAGCTGATCGACGATGCGGCGCAGATTTTGCGGCCCGAGGATACCGGCGTGCGGATCGAGAACCTCGTCTCGGATGATCTCGTGCTGGCGCTGGACCGCGACCATATCTATCGCGTGCTGGTGAATTTGATGCGCAATGCGGTGGAGGCCGGGGCGGACCGGCTGACGCTTTGGGTGGACCGCAAATCCGGCGTTTCGCGCATGTGGGTCGCGGATAACGGGCCCGGCCTGCCGCTGCGGGTGCAGGATAATCTGTTCAAGCCGTTTACCGGCTCAGGGCGGCATGGTGGCACCGGGTTGGGGCTGACCATCGCGCGCGACCTTATCCGGGCGCATGGCGGCGATTTGACGCTTTCCCAGACCGGGCCGCTCGGCACGGTGTTTCTGATGGAGCTGGCGGTGAGCGAGTCCGCAACGCTGCACCAGCAGGATTACGCGCGGCCGCTGGCGGAGCTGCTGCCGCAACCCGCGCCGCCGACTGCGGAGCCGTTGGCCGAGCCAGAAGCTGCCTTCATTCCGGCCGTGGCGGAAGCGACGGAAACCGCCGAGACGGCCAAAGCCGCCAAAGCGGCGCGGAAGCGGCGCAGACAAGCCCCCGTTCAGGCGGCGAGTGGCGAGGTGCCCGCCCAGCAACCGCCCGCCCAAAAACCGCGGGCGAAACGGCGCCAGCCCACCGAGCGGCCTACCGCCCCGCCCGAGCCCCCTGCCCCGCTGCATGGCGACCGGCCGGTGATAACAAACCCAAGCCGGCGAATTCATTAAGGACGAACCCAAAACCTATCTCATCTATAGGGTTTTTGGTGAGTTTCCGTTTGCGTTAATAATCCCGAAAACGACAAATCATTTTGCTGCGCAGTGCGGCGGCAGGAGAAAATGTTTATTTTTTCCCGGCCATTGATGTGCTGGGAAAAATCATCTTCTAAAGCCCAATGATTCCCTTGGCGCTCGACCCGAATTCCGTGAATGTCGCCGTTGCCGGCAATGGTGCGCTTGCCCTGCGCAGGCTGCAGGCGCTGCGCCGTGCCGGTGCGGCAGGCGCATTGCTCTATGCCGACGCGCCCTCCGACGTGCTGGCCGACACAGCCGGGGCCCAGCTGCGGGCTGGGTTGCCAGACGACGCCGCTTTGTCGGCGCTGAATGTGCTTTGGATTGTGGATGTAGCGCCCGAGGCTGCCCAGGAACTGGCTGCTGCCGCGCGCCGGTTGCGGGTGCTGGTGAATGTCGAGGATGTGCCGGCGCTCTGCGATTTTCACTCCGTCGCTGAAATTCGCCGGGGCGATCTGCTGCTGACAGTCTCAACCAACGGCGCGGCGCCGGGTCTCGCCGGGACGATACGGCGCAATCTGGAGCATTGCTTTCCCCCGGAATGGGCGGAACGGGTGCGCGAGGTGGCGGACTTACGCCAGGGCTGGCGGCGCGAAGGCCTGCCGATGGCAGAGGCGGCCCGGCGGATCGAGGCGATGGCGGATAAACGCTGTTGGCTCAACTGCCCCCAGCCCAGCTGAATGCCGTCCGCGCAACTCAATTTCTCCTTTCTGATTAGGTTCCCCGAAAATGTCTAAACTGACCTCCCTGCCCCATACCGCGCCCTTCGCGCCCGAGCAGATCGCGGCCCTCGATCAGGTGATCGGGTCGGCTTCGGTCGTGCAACGCGCCTGGCTGTCCGGCTTTCTCGCGGGGTTGGACGCCGCCGAGGGCAAGCAGGCCGTCCCCGCCGCGACCGCGCCGGAGCAGAAGCCGAAGCTGCTGATTCTGTACGCCACCGAGTCCGGAAATTCCGAGGCGCTGGCGACCAAGGCGAAGCAGGATGCGGCGAAGCGCGGTTTTGCCGCGCGGGTGCTTGATATGGCCGATGCGGATGTGCAGAGCCTGAAGAGCGCCGGGTCGATCATCGCGATCGTCTCCACCTGGGGCGATGGCGAGCCGCCGCAGCGTGCCGCGCCCTTCTTCCGCGGCCTGATGGGCGAGGCCGCTCCGAAGTTGGATGGGGTGAAATTCGCCGTACTGGCGCTGGGGGATTCTTCCTACGCGCAGTTCTGCGAGACCGGGCGGCAATTTGACGCGCGGCTCGCGGAACTGGGCGGGCAGCGTGCCGCCGAGCGGGTCGAGCTGGATCTGGATTACGAGGCCGGGGCCAAGACCTGGCTGAGCGCCACGCTGGAGACCCTGGCGCCGAAGGATGCTGGCTCGGTCATTCATGTCGATTTCCAGAAGCCTGTGCCTGCCACGGTCTCCAAGAACGCACCCTTCGCCTCCGAGATCACCGCGCATCACAAGCTCACCTCGGATCGGGCGGAGAGCGAGACGTATCACGTGGAGTTGTCGCTCGCGGGTTCCGGGCTGAGCTATGAGCCGGGCGATGCGCTGGCCGTGATGGCGGAGAACAGCGCGGCGCTGGTCGCGACCGTTCAGAAAGCCGCAGGGCTTGGGCATGATGCGGCACTGAGCGAGGCGCTGACGCGCAGCCATGACATCAGCACGCTGACGGTCAAGCAAATGAAGGATTTCGCCGCACTGACGGGCGACAAGGCGCTGGGCGCGCTGGCCGAGGACGCCGCGAAATCCCGCGAATTCCTGGCCGGGCGGCAGTTGATCGACCTGCTGGAGACCTTTCCGCATACGCTGGAGCCGCAGAAATTTCTCTCTCTGCTGCGCCCGCTGGCGCCGCGCTCTTATTCCATCGCCTCCTCGCAGAAGCTGGTGGGGGATGAGGCGCATCTGACGATCGCGCGGCTGGCCTACCAGTCCGCCGGGCGGGAGCGGCTGGGTGTTGCGTCCACGCTGGTTTCGGACCACCGGAAATCCGGCGACAGCCTGGAGGTGTTCGTGAAGCCGAATACGCATTTCCGGCTGCCTTCGGGCGGTGCGGAAACGCCGATCGTGATGATCGGCGCGGGCACCGGTGTGGCGCCGTATCGCGGGTTCCTGCAGGAGTTGGAGGCGACCGGGGCCGGCAATGACACATGGCTGGTCTTCGGCCACCGGCATTTCAATTACGATTTCCTGTATCAGCTTGAGATTCAGGAATGGCTGGCTTCCGGCGTGCTGGGGCGGCTCGACCTGGCCTCCTCCCGCGACCAGCCGGAGAAGCGCTACGTGCAGCACGTGCTGTGGGAGCAGCGCCGGGTGCTGCGCGAAAAACTCGACGACGGCGCCACGATTTATCTCTGCGGGGATGCCAAGCACATGGCCCGCGACGTTGACGCTACGCTGATGCGCATTCTGGCGGAAGCCAAGGGTGCGGGCAACGGGCAGGAAGAGCTGGACGCGCTGATCAGCGCCGGCCGGTATAAAAAGGACGTATATTAATGCTGGACATCATTGACTCGGTCTCGGCTGGAGAAGTGCTGGCGGAGATGATTACGGAACGCTTCCAGGGCAAAATCGCGCTGGTTTCCTCCTTCGGCACGGAATCGGCGATTCTGCTGCATATGATCTCGGAGATCGACAGATCCACGCCGGTGGTTTTTCTGGAAACCGGTAAGCTGTTTCCGGAGACGCTCGCCTATCGCGACGAGCTGGTCTCCCGTTTGGGGCTGACCGGGGTGCGCAATATCCGCCCCAGCGGCGCGCAGCTCGCAGCCTACGACCCGGATGGGCGGCTGTGGCAGAAGGATGTCGATTTGTGCTGCGCCATTCGCAAGACAAACCCGCTGGACGGCGCGCTGGAGGGCTTCGAGGCCTGGATCACCGGGCGCAAGCGCAGCCAGGCGGGCACGCGAGCCAACATGCATGTGGTGGAGACGGGCCCGGACGGGCGGATTACGGTGAACCCCCTCGCCTTTTGGGATGAAGCGCGGATTGAGGCATATTTCGAGCAGCACGACCTGCCGCGCCATCCGCTTGAAGCGCAGGGCTATACCTCCATCGGCTGCGCCACCTGCACGCTCAAGCCGCTGCCGGGGGCGGATAAGCGTTCTGGCCGCTGGGCCGGGCTGGATAAGACGGAATGCGGCATTCATATGCCGCGCACGCTGGGCGGGGGCCTGGTATTTGCCGGCGAGGGGCTTTAGGGCGCACACAGGCTCCGGCGGTTTTCCGTTGACGCGGGGGTGATTCCGTCTTCAGTTCCGGCGGGGCGTTGCGGTTCGTGTTTCCGTGGGTTCGACGGAGACGGATTGCTTCGCTTCGCTCGCAATGACGACACCCGGGCGCGTATATGACATTCGTAGATATTTTTGATGGATCCTTCGATGACTGACGAACCGAAACTTGCGCATAACGAGACGATTAAAACCAATAGCCGGTTTTTGCGCGGCACGCTGGCCGAGGGGCTGGGTGAAGTGGCGACCGGCGCGATTTCGGATGACGATCAGCAATTAATTAAATTCCACGGGATTTATCTGCAGGACGACCGGGACCTGCGGCCCGAGCGGGCCAAGCGCAAGATGGACAAGGCCTATAGCTTCATGGCGCGGCTGCGCGTGCCGGGCGGCGTGCTCTCGGCACCGCAATATTTGGCAATGGACAAGCTATCCGATGAACGCGCCAACCACACGCTGCGGCTGACCACGCGGCAATCCATCCAGTTCCATGGCGTGATCAAGACCAATCTGCGCCCGGCGCTGCGGCAGATCGATTCCGTGCTGCTGGATACGATCGCGGCCTGCGGCGATGTGAACCGCAATGTGATGTGCACGCCGAATGAATTTGCCGGCGCGGTCTATGCGCAGGCGGAGCAGACCGCACGGGATATCTCAACGGATCTGCTGCCGCGCAGCGGGGCGTGGCGCGAGATTTTCATCGATGATGAAAAAGTGACGGCGGAGCCTGAAGCCGAACCGATCTATGGCGCGACCTATCTGCCGCGCAAGTTCAAGATCGCCATCGCGGTGCCGCCGCAGAATGATGTCGATGTGTTCGCACATGATCTGAGCTATATCGCCATCGTCGAAAAAAATAAGGTTGTTGGCTATAATGTCGTCGTCGGCGGCGGGATGGGCGCGACGCATGGCGATGCCGAGACCTTCCCGCGCGTGGGCGATGTGATCGGCTTTTGCACCGTGGAAAACGCGGTGGCGGTGGCCGAGGCCGTGGTGACGACGCAGCGCGATTTCGGCAACCGCTCGAACCGCCGCCGCGCGCGGCTGAAATACACGATCGAGGATCGCGGGCTGGAATGGTTCGTGGGCGAGGTAAATGCGCGGCTTGCGACCAAGCTGGAGCCCGCGCGGAAATTTGAATTCACCGGCAATGGCGACCGCATGGGCTGGCACGAATCCGAGGACGGCCTGCATCATCTCACCCTTTTCATCGAGAACGGACGCATCGCGGATGTCGGCGATTGGCGGCTGAAATCCGCGCTGAGGGAGATTGCGCAATCGCATGACGTCTCCTTCATCATCACGCCCAATCAGAACCTGATCATTGCGCGGGCGAACGCACAGGCGAAGGCCGCGATTGAGGCGGTACTGGCATCGCATGGCGTGCCGCTGCGCGCCTCCGTGCTGCGCGAAGCTGCGATTGCCTGCGTGGCGCTGCCCACCTGCGCGCTGGCGCTGACCGAGAGCGAGCGCTATTTGCCGAGCCTGATCACCAAGCTCGATGCGCTGCTGGCAGAAATCGGGCTGGATAAAAAGGCGATCACCGTGCGGATGACCGGATGCCCGAATGGCTGCGCGCGGCCTTATATTGCGGAGATCGGTTTCGTCGGGCGCAATCCGGGACGCTACAACGTGCATCTGGGCGGGGCGCATGACGGGTCACGCATTGCGCGGCTGTATAAGGAAGATGCCGATGAGGAAACGATTCTGGCGTTGCTGAGTCCGATGTTTGCAGAATATGCAAAATCTCGTGCCGAAGGCGAGCATTTTGGCGATTTCGTCACGCGAACGAAAATTGCCTAGAGCATGATCGCTTTACGTGCGATCACGCTCTATCTTTGTTTCTGAGGGCGATTCACGTTTTCGGCTCGCTCCAGTGAGCAAGCCGAAAACGATCGCGCTATAGCGTGCGATGACGTTGCAGGGAACCATTTCATGGTTCCATGCAATGTCTCAGTGGCCTCGCGTGTCTAGGCTAGGGCCGATGCGCGCCGCAAAAAAATCTGTTGTACGGCTCACGAAAAATTGCTGTTACAACATGTTTTAGACATTTTTTTCATGTAACATGGGTTTAATAATGGAACCCGAGCTGAGCACGTCTGACCTGCCGTTGATCGACGCGGCGCTTGTTGCGCAAGGATGGTTGGCACCGATGCCGCGCAAGCTGCTGGCGCGCTATCAGCGCGACCAACTCGCACAACGGCGGCCGCATAACCGGCGGGTATTGCTCGCTATGCTGGTCATTTTCGATCTGTTCGTTCTGGCCCAACACAAATCCGCGCCGGAGATCGTTCCGCTTTCGGCCGTTCTGCGCTTCGCGGTGATGACGCCGGGCGTGCTGTTATTTGTGTTTTTGGACGGGCGTAACCGGCTGGGCCGGGCCTATGGGCCGTTTCTGGTCACGCTGGCGGTGCTGGCGAGCGTGATAAGCGCCGTGTTGATCTACCTTACCTACGGCACCACGACGACCAATATGTCCGACGTGCGGGCAACGCCGCTGATTCTGCTCAGCACCGGGCTGATCATGCGGCTCACCCCGCCGGAGGTGATCAGCAATGCGCTTCTCTCAATGATCGTCTTCATCGCCGCCATTCTGGTGAGCCCTAGCGTGCATTCCGCCGAGCTGGGCTCGCTGATCCTGACCGATATCGCCATCGGTGCGGCGGCGATCGTATTCAATTTGCAGCTGGAAACGCGCGACCGCCGGGTTTTTCTGCTGCGGATGAGCGAGCAGATCAACCGGGCGGAACTGGCGGCGCGCAATTCCGGCCTGTTGCAACAGACCCAGACGGACGGGCTGACCGGCGTTGCCAACCGGCGCTGCTTCGACGTGACGCTGGCCGAAACCTGGCGGCAGGCGCAGGAAAGCGGCAGCCCGGTTGGGCTGATTATTCTCGATATCGACCATTTCAAGGCGTTCAACGATTTCTATGGGCATCAGGGTGGCGATGACTGTCTGCGGCTTGTGGCGGCCAAGGCGCGCCGCGAGGTGCGGGCCGATGATTTGTTCGCGCGCTTCGGCGGCGAGGAATTTGCGGTGATTTTGCCCGGCGCGCCTTTGGAGATGGTGGAGGCTGCGGCGGAGCGCATCCGGGCTTGCGTTGAAAATCTCGGCCTGCGCCATGGCGGGAACAGCAAAGACACCTTGGTGACGGTGAGCATCGGCGCCGCCAGCCTGACGCCCGGAAAAGGCGATGATGTTCGGCATTTATTCGAGGCGGCGGATACCAATCTCTACGCTGCCAAGCGCAGCGGGCGGAACCGGGTGTGCACACAGGATAATTCGGTCGCCAAAGCCTATGATTCACGGCAAGCATTGCAGCCGGGTGTGACCGAAAATGCCGCTGGGCAACCCTTGCCGCGAAGACTGTCATAGGTCGATCTTAGCGCAGAATCGCCTCGGCCAGGGCTTCCCAACTCGCCGCATCCGGGGCCAGCAGCAGGCCGCCATCGATCACCGAGGGGCGGTATTCCCCGCCATCAAACTGGCGGCCATAGCCACCGGCCTCGCGGTGCAGCAGCACGCCGGCGGCATGATCCCAAGGCAAAAGCTTGCGGAACATCTGGACATGGCAATGGCCGGCGGCGAGCATGCGGTATTGATGCGCGGCGCAGCGGTAATCCGTCACGGCGGCCAGACGGTCCAGCCGCTGCAGCACATGGCTGCGCAGTGGCTCGGTGAGGAAACGCCAGGACATGGAGCCGACCATGCGGTTCACCGGTACGGGGGCGGCAACGCGCAGGGCGCGGCGCGTGCCGTCCTTGGCGACCATCCATGCGCCGCCGCCCAGGGTCGCAACGGCGCAATCCTCGCCGACCGGGTCGTAAATAAAGCCGGCCAGCACGCGATCTTCCTCCACCAACGCGGCCATGACGCCGAAGAGCGGGAGTTCGGCGGCGTAATTCGCGGTGCCGTCGATCGGGTCGATCACCCAGACGCGGCCGGGCTGCTTGAGGCGGGCCAGCAGCGAGAAATCGGCGGAGACGGCTTCTTCGCCCAGCACGTCATCGCCCGGAAAAAGCTTGCGAAAGCCGGCGTTCAGCGCGCGTTCGGCGGCTTCATCGGCGACGGTCACCGGGTCGAGCGGGCCAGATTTGCTGCGCACATCGGCTGCACCCAGATGCTTGAAGCGGGGCATTATTTCCCGTGCGGCGACCTCTCGGAGCAAAGCGATAACGGCGGATATGTTATCTGTATTCACGCCGTTCGTATTCATAGCGTCTCGAACCTCGCTTTGTCGGCGGGGCTGAGGCGGACCTGGACGCGTATAACGGCCTCTTCATCTTCGCGGGAGAGAACCTCACCATGGCGGTAGAGCCAGGCGAGTTTCGCACCGTCGGTGACGGGGATTTCGACGTCGAGCACATCCATCTGGGCGGCGAGCCGCGCGTCGATTTCAGCCAGCAGGCGAGGCAGGCCCTCGCCGGAAAGGGCGGAAACAGCAATGCCGTCCGCCTGGACGATATGTGCCACGCCGCCCAGCAAATCCGCCTTGTTCAGCACTTCCAGCGTGCGGTCCTGCCAGCTTTCATCCAGCGTGCCATCTTTGGCCATGCGGTTCAGCACGGCGCGCACATCGGCGGCCTGGGCCTGTGTGTCCGGATGGGCGACATCGCGCACATGCAGCAACACGTCGGCCTCGGCGACCTCCTCGAGTGTGGCGCGGAATGCGGCGACGAGTTCGGTCGGCAGGTCTGAGATGAAGCCCACCGTATCCGAGAGGATGATGTTGCGGCCCGAGGGGAGGACGATGCCGCGCATGGTCGGGTCGAGCGTCGCGAAGAGCTGATCCTCCGCCATTACCTCCGCGCCGGTGAGGGCGTTGAAAAGGGTGGATTTGCCGGCATTGGTATAGCCGACCAGAGCGACCACGGGATAGGGCACGCGTTTGCGCGCCCCGCGATGCAGGCCGCGCGTGCGCCGTACGTCTTCCAGCTCGGCGCGCAGCCGGGTGATGCGGTCGCCGATCAAGCGGCGGTCCGCCTCGATCTGGGTTTCGCCCGGGCCGCCCAGAAAGCCGAAGCCGCCGCGCTGGCGCTCAAGATGGGTCCAGGAGCGCACCAGGCGGGAGCGTTGATATTCCAGATGCGCGAGTTCGACCTGGAGCGCGCCTTCCCGCGTGCGGGCGCGCGCGCCGAAAATATCCAGGATGAGGCCGGTGCGGTCGATGACCTTGGTGCCCCAGGCGGTTTCCAGATTGCGTTGCTGCACCGGGGTGAGGGTCGCGTCCACCACGACGACGCCGACATCCGCCTCATGCAAGGCGGCGCGGGCGAGTTCCACCTGGCCTTTGCCGAACAGCGTGGCCGGGGTGAGGGTGCGGAGCATGAAAACATGCTCATGCACCACGACGAGGCCGATGGAAGACGCCAGACCCACCGCCTCCGCCAGCCGCGCCTCGGGTGAGCGGGACGCGGCGGAGAGGCGGGCGATGGATTTATCCCAGGGCAGCAGAATCGCTGCCCTGTTCGGCGGCGGCGCGGTGTCCCTCATGGTCCCACCGCCCGCCACGCGCGCGGTTTCAGCCCTCTAAATCCGGGTCGTATTGCGGTTCGGCGGAACGCTGCAGCTTGAGCGTGCCGGCAGTATCCACCGGGGCGCCGCCTTCGGCCTTGGACGCGTCGAACAGCATGATCGGCGCGCCGGGCATAACGGTGCTGATGGCGTGCTTGTAGACGAGCTGGGTATGCCCGTCCCGGCGCAGTAGGACCGAGAAATTGTCGAACCAGGTGATCACGCCCTGTAATTTAACGCCGTTCACCAGAAACACGGTGACGGGGGTTTTGCTTTTGCGAACATGATTCAGGAAAACATCCTGAACGTTCTGCGACTTTTCATTAGCCACGGGGTTGTCCTTGTTTTTGTCGTCTATTTGACGATGATTGAGTTAACTAAATCCTAAAAGCATGAGTTTACCGGCAGTTGCGTGGCGCGCGTTACCGGCGAGCTAAACTATATCGAAATTGTGCGCCGCGGCAACCAGGGCCGCGAATGGCTGAAACGCAATCGCGCGAGGTGGCCGCGCGGGCGATCAACATCTCGCCGCGCTATTTTGAAAACATCGTGCATTTTAAAAAGGGTTAGGCGAGGCTCCACAACAAGGCGGCATTGAAGACGAGAATAAGGGCGGTGACGATCCAGCCCGAACTGCGCAGCCAGTAAGGCGGGCGAAAATTTTTCAACTTTACGGCGAAAAACATCAGCGGCAGCATCGCGAATGGCAGCTGCAGCGAAAGCACGACCTGGCTCAACACCAGCAGATTATTGATGGCGGCTGGCCCGGCGATGATGAGCACACCCAGCACGGGCAATACGGCCAGACCGCGCGTGAGAAGGCGGCGAATCGCCATCGGCAGCTTCATCCGCAAAAAGCCTTCCATGACAACCTGCCCGGCCAGCGTGCCCGTAACGGTGGCGTTCAGGCCGGAGCCGAGCAAGGCGATCGCGAAGATGATGGGGGCGATATGGTTGCCAAGAATCGGCGAGATCAGCGCGAAGGCGCTGCCGAGATCCTGTACGTTGTTCTGGCCATGGGCGTGGAAGACGCTGCCGGCCATGACGAGAATCGCGGCATTCACCAGGAAAGCGAAGACGAGGGCAGCACTGCTATCCACCAGCGCCCAGAAGATCGCGCTGCGGCGGGCAGCATCGCCGGCATTGATCTGCCGCGTCTGCACCAGGGCGGAATGCAGGTAAAGATTATGGGGCATGACCGTGGCACCGATGATGCCGACGCCGATATAAAGCATGCCTGGATTGCTCAGCAGGGCGACATGCGGCGCCAGCCCCGCGAAGATGGGCGCCAAGGCCGGGCGCGCCATGAGGATTTCGGCAAAGAGGGAAAACGCGATCATCGTGCAGAGGCCGATGACGGCGGCTTCCAGCAGGCGCATGCCCCAGCGCAACAGCAGCAGGACGATGAAGGCGTCCAGAATGGTTAAAACCGCGCCCACGATCAGCGGAATATGAAAAAGCAGGTTGAGCGCGATGGCACCGCCGATGACTTCCGCCACGTCGCAAGCAATGATGGCGCTCTGCGCGCAAACCCAAAGTACGACGCCCCAGAACGGCGAGACGGCATCGCGGGTGAGCTGGGCGAGGTCCCGGCCGGTCGCGAGGCCGAGCCAGGCGCTGAGCGCCTGCAGCACCATGGCCATGACGCTGGCCAGCAACACAACGGCGAGCAGCATGTAGCCATAGGCCGAGCCGGCGGCGACATCCGTTGCCCAGTTGCCGGGGTCCATATAGCCGACGGCGATGATGTAGCCGGGGCCGAACGCGGCCAGGAAGCGCCGCCATTTGGGCGCGCCAGCCGCCAGACGCACGGAGCCGTGCACATCGGCAAGCGAGAGATCGGCATTCGCGAGATCAGCAGGGGCGAGATCGGCGCTGGTGTTCATCCTGCTCCAACATGTAGCCTTGGCTACACTTTCGTCAAGCCTTGCAACACGCATTTGAATGGTTCAAATTTCGGGGAATCATTGGAGACGCGCCCACCTTGCCCCGCAGTTCAACGCTTAAAATCGTGGCGCCGATGCCGGCGGAGCCGACCCAGGCGCGGCGGTTCGGCAAGACGCGCGCGGCGCAGAGCCATGCGCTGCTGGAGGATTATGTCGAGCTGATCGACGACCTGCTCAGCTGCGACGGCGAGGCGCGGCCGACGGATATCGCGCGGCGGCTAGGCGTCTCGCACGCCACCGCGATCAAGACGATCGGGCGGTTGAAGCGGGAGGGGTTCGCGACCTCCCTGCCCTATCGCGGGGTTTTCCTGACGCCGGAGGGCGAAGCTTTGGCCAAGCAGGTACGGGCGCGGCACAGGGTGGTGGTGGAGGTGCTGCGGGCCATCGGCGTGCCGCCGGAAGCAGCCGAGCAGGATGCGGAAGGGATTGAGCACCATATCTCGCCCGCGACGTTGAAGGCGTTCGGGGCGTTTTTGAAAAAGGGCGGTTAAGCTTCGGCGTCCGCCGGGCTGAAGGTGATTTGAGCCTTGGGTTTTTCCCCGGTTTTTTCAACCAGCGGCAGCCATTGGCCGCCGCGCAAAGTCTCGCTCGGGCGGAATTTCGCCTTATAGGCCATTTTGCGGCTCTCCTCGACCCAATAGCCGAGATAGACATGCGGCAGGTCCAGTTCCACCGCGCGGGCGATGAGCCAGAGAATGGCGTAGGTGCCGAGCGAGCGCTCATCCATATCCGTTGCGAAGAAGGAATAGACGGCGGAGAGTCCATCGCCCAGCCGGTCGGTGAGGCAGGCACCGACCAGCGTGCCGGATTGCAGGCGGAATTCCATGATCGAGGTTTCGATCGGCGTGTCCTCCACCATGGCGCGGTAGTCATAAAAGCTCATGGTCGCCATATCGCCGTCGCCATGTCGCACCTGTTGGTAGCGCTGGAAGAGCTGGAACTGCTCGGCGGTGGCGCGGGGCGGCATTTCCTGCACGTAAAGATCGGTGTTTAGCCGGGCGATGCGTTTTTGGGTGCGGTTGGGCGTGAAATGTTCGGCGCGGATGCGGATGGGCACGCAGGCATTGCAGGCCGGGCAGACCGGGGCATAGGCAATATTATGGCTGCGCCTGAAGCCGCCACGCGAGAGACGGTCATGCAGGGTTTCCGCGGACACGCCGGCCAGCTCGGTCACCACTTTGCGCTCCGTCCGGCCCGCCACGTAGGGACAAGGCAGCGGCGCGGTCGTGTAGAAAAAATGCGGTCGGCGGGCGGGCTTGTAACTCATTATCGCTATGTTTGGGTTTTCACCGCGCGCCGTCAATAACTGATTTGCGGTTGGCGGATAATCACGAGGCCGGAGAGCATGTCATGCGCGGTGCGGTGGCGCGGGCCGAGCAAGGCCAGCAGAAAGGGGACACCGCCAAAGGCGAAGCTGACGAAGAGCAGAAGCGTCCAGACCAGACCCTGGGCCATGGTGGGGCGGGACAAATCCAGCTCCTGCCGGACCCGCAGGCCGAACAGAAGCTGGCCGGGCGTCGCACCCTCCCCGCCCACCAGTAGCGTGAAATAGAGCAGCGGCAGCCAGGGGACGATGTGGAAGGCGAGCCAGCCAAGGCCCAGCGTGAAAATGCCGAAGACTGCAATCCCGAATACGGCGGCGGCGCTGGCGATGCTGAGGATGATCATATCCACTGCGAAGGCCAGGAGGCGGCGCGTCAGAACGCCTTGGGTGAGCAGTAGTTCAGGGTTGGGCTGCGGAAAGATGGTCTGGCTCATGGCGCGATATTGCGCCTTGCGGCCGCACCAAAGCAAGCGCGGCGATGAGGCCGAAGAGCACCGCTTCAGGGCCGGCGTAGAGGAAGGCGCGATGCCAGGGCGTCAGCAGCAGAAGGGGGGCGAGATAGAGGAGGCAACCAAAAGCAACCTGCCAGGAGGGCGTGGCGGGCCGCAAAAACAGGGCCATCGCGGCGGTGAGGGAGAGCGAATCATAGGCATAGGCATGGGGAACGGCCAGGAAACTGCCGGTGATGAGCAGGGCGGCGACGAGCCCATAGGGCGCGCGGCGGGCGGCCAGGAAAAGCATGGCGGCGGCAAGCGCGGCGCAGCCCGCCTGCACGGCCCAGGCGGCGGTAAGCGGCAGGCCAAGCGTGACGAGGTTGGCGGCGGGGGTTACGATAATGTTGAGGTTGAGGACCAGCGCCTTGAAATACTGCGCCTGATAGCTTGGCAGCGTGTTAAACCAGAGCAGCCAGAGGCCGGGCGGAAAGACGAGGCAGGAAAGCAGGATGAGCGCGGCAGCGGTGAGGCAGGCGGTGAGAATGCCCCGCCAATCCCCGCGCGCCAGCAGCAGGATAGGAATGAGCACGCCGAGCTGGGGCTTGAGCGTGAGCAGGCCGAAGGCCAGCCCGGCCAAGGCCGGGCGGCGCGGGAGCGCGGCCAGGCCGAAAAACAGAAGTGCTGTGGTGAAATAGGCGGTCTCGCCGGTCATGAAATTCAGGAGCGAGGCGGGGCTGGCCAAAATGGCGACCATGAGCGACGCGGCGCGGTCGGGGAACAGCGCCATGGTGCCGGGAATGAGCAGTGCCAGGCCGCACAGAGTCCAGATGATTTCCGCCGGGCCGAAAGGAAGAAATTTCAGCCACCAGCTCGGCAGCAGGAAGGTCGGCGGGTATAAAAACGGGTAGAAGCTGCCGAAGCCGGGATAGATCTGCGCCTGATAGGCTTGCAGTGCCCCCGCGTTGTAAATCTGTGCGATGGGGTGGGTGGCGGCGAAGCGGGGGAACGACCAGAAGGCCATGAAATCGCTGTTGAGCTGCACCGGATGGAGCGCCAGGAGGGCGAGGAACGTCATCGAGAGGGCAGCGCAAATGGCGACCGTGCCGGTGATCATCACGCGATTAAGGTTGGTTGTGGCGAGTCGCGGCATCATTTAAGCCTAGCTTGGCAATGATAGCCGGTCGATGGTGTTCCCCAGACAGGCAGCAAAAGGATTTTTGGATGGCGCGGGCGAATTCAGTGACCTACCTGCTCGGGACGAAATTCCACAAAATGGCCTATGTCGAATTCGGTAACCCGGCGGCGCCCGCGGTGCTGTGCGTGCATGGGCTGACCCGCAACGGGAGGGATTTCGACCCGCTGGCGGAAGCGCTCGCCGACCGGTTCCATGTGGTCTGCCCGGACCTACCAGGGCGAGGCAAGTCCGACTGGCTGGGCGAGGCGATGGCATATCAACCGCCGAGCTATGTGGTGGCGCTGGCGCATCTGCTGGCGGTGATCGGCAAGCCGGTGAGTTGGGTCGGCACGTCGCTCGGCGGGATTTGCGGCATGATGGTCGCCGCCGCGCAGAACACGCCGATCAACCGGCTGGTGTTGAACGATGTGGGGCCGATGATCCCCGCCGCGGCACTCAAACGCATCCGCGACTATATGACCGGCGCGCCGGAGCGTTTCGCCTCCATAGGCGCGCTGGAGGCGCATTTGCGGGAGATTCACGCGCCGTTCGGGAGGCTGAGCGATGCGCAATGGGCGCATTTGGCACGGTTTTCCGCGCGGCCGGTACTGGATCAGACCGGGCATGGGGCATTTGCCATGCATTACGACCCGAAGATCATCGAGCCGATGCGCAGCGCCGTGCCTATCGATGTGGATATGTGGCCGCTCTGGGAGATGATCAAAACACCAAGACTGGTGATCCGCGGGGAGACCAGCGATCTGCTGCTGGAGGACACGTTCGAGCAGATGAAGGCGGATGGGGCGCAAGGCCATGTGGTGCCGGGCTGCGGCCATGCGCCGGCGCTAATGGATGCGGAATCCATCGACGCGGTGCGGGCATTTCTGCTCCAGGGCTGAAGCCCGGCATCGCCTTGAGAAACCACAAGCGAGATCACAGGCGAGCTAACGGGAAGATTACGCTTTTGTGTCGATGAGATGACGCAATTGATCCTTGCCGCGAAAACCTTAGTTTATGGGCATGGTGGATAGAGTTTTCGATCGCGCGCATGTTCCGTTACTGAAACGTGCACTGGTGAAGGCGGGGCGCGCCACAGCATCGCAACGGGTGAGCCTTGTGGCGGCGGGCTGCGCGTTCTACGCCACGCTGGCGCTGTTCCCGACCATTACGATGCTGATCTCGCTCTACGGGCTGGTCTATAACCCGGACACGGTGCAGCCGCAGCTGCAGTATTTGCAAAGCTTTATGCCGCCCGCTGCGTTTTCCTTGATCTCAGACCGGATTCAGAGCGTCGTCGCGCAGCCGGCGCGCGGGCTTGGGATCAGCTTCATCATCAGCCTGCTGATCTCGCTCTGGTCCTCCTCCACGGGCACGAAATCGGTGCTGAACGCGCTGACCTTGGCCTACAATGAAACGGAGCAGCGCGGCATCATCAAGTTTCAGCTGATCGCGCTGGGCATGACGCTGGTGGCGGTGGTGGGGGCGGCCCTGGCCGTGGGAATTCTGGTGCTGATTCCCATCGCGATCGCCTTCATTGGACTCTCGGGCTACGCAAAAGTGCTCGTAGGACTCTTGAGTTTTGGCGCGATGATAGCCTTTGTGCTGGTGGCGCTCGGGCTGCTCTACCGCTTCGGCCCGGCCGGAACGGGGCGCACATTTTATGCGCCCGGTGCGGGGATCGCAACCGTGGTTTGGCTGCTGGGCTCCTGGGCATTCGGGCTCTATGTCGGCAATTTCGCGGCATATAGCGCGACTTACGGGCCGCTCGCGACGCTGATCGGCCTGATGATGTGGTTTTATCTGACCGCCTATGTAGTGCTGTTCGGCGCGGAGGTGAACGCGGCGCTGGACGACGAATGGGAGCAGCGGGCGAAGTAGAGGATTGTTTTTACAAAAGAATGATACGGCAGGGAATGTTACCGTATCGTAAGCCGCCCTTGGGTTGGCCGGGTGGCGCGGACATGGCAAAGCTGCCCTATGCGGGGCTATTCCTTATTTTTCCTCGCCGGCATGGTGTTCATTCCCGGCCAGGCGGCATTCGCCGCCGATCCGGTTGCCTATACGGTGAAATTCACCCCGAGCGGGGATGGCACGCTCGATTCGCTGCTGAAAGCGACGTCTTCGCTCGTCTCGCTGCAAAAGAAGCTGCCCCCTGCCCCGTTTGCGCTGATCGGCCGGGCGCAGGCGGATTCCCAGCAGTTCCTTATCGTGCTGCACAGCCTGGGCTATGATGCCGGGAGCGTTTCCATCACCGTTGAAGGCTATGGCCTGCAGGACCCCGCGCTGCTTGATGCGCTGAATCAGGCGCCGCGCAAGGAGAGTGTGAGCGTGCTGGTGGTGACGCATCAAGGGGCGGTGTTTCATCTGGGAAGGGTGGATGTTCCTGGGCTGCCACCAGGATTTGCCCGGCCCGCGATGGTGACGCCGGGCGACGTGGCGCTGGCGGCGCCGATTTTGGATGCCACCGGCACGTTGCGCACCGCGCTGCATAATGCCGGATATGCCTTTGCCAGCGTGAGCGCGCCGCTGGCCGTCGCGCAGCCGGCGGCGCATCTGCTGGATGTGACCTATACGGTCATGGGGGGGCCAAGGGTGGATATCGGGCCGATCGCGTTCTCGGGGCTGACGCGGACCAATGCGGATTTTCTGCGGCGGCATATGTCGCTGAAGCCGGGGCAGCGATTCTCGGACACGGCGCTGGCGAGCGCGCGGGATTCGCTGCTGGGGCTCGGCGTATTCACCTCCGTGACGCCGTTGCCGCAGGAAAAACTGGCGCAAGGCGATGAGGTGCCAATCCTCTTCCGCGTGACCCAACAAAAGCGCCATGCGGTGACGCTGAGCGGCTCCTACGCCACGGATGTCGGGTTCACGCTCAGCACCTCCTGGGAAGACCGGGATGTGTTCACCCATGCCGAGACGCTGACCTTTACCGCCGCTGCGAACGGGCTGGGCGGCACGGGCACGACCGCGCCGGGCTATGATTTGAAAGGTGTGTTCACGAAGCCGGATTTCTGGGCGCGCGGGCAGGTGCTGAGTGTTTCCCTCGAAGGGGTGAAGGAGTCGCTGACCGCTTATAACCGCACGGCAGTGCTGGCCGGCGCCTCGCTCTCGCGGCCACTCACAGCGCATCTGGCGCTGAATTACGGGCCGGAATTCACCGATGAACGGGTGCAGCAGGAGGGCGTGAACCGGAGCTATGTGCTGCTGCAATTCCCGGTGACGCTGAGCTTCGATACCGCCGATAGCGCGCTGGAGCCGACGCACGGCATTAATGCGAGCGTGACCGTCACGCCGACCGAGCCGGCAGTGGGCGAGCGCAAGCCGTTTTTGATCACGCAGGGCTCGGCGGCGACCTATTTGCCGGTGGAGGCTGAGGCGCGGGGCATACTTGCCGTGCGGGTGCAGGCCGGGAGTATTCAAGGTGCCAGCCAGTTCGGCGTGCCGCCGGACCAGCGTTTTTACGCCGGTGGCTCGGGCACGGTGCGCGGCTATACCTATCAGACGATCGGTCCGCTTTTCCCGGACGACAATCCGGAGGGCGGCCTTGCCTATGACGCCGCCAGCCTGGAGTTCCGCCAGCATATTTTTCATAGTTTCGGGATCGTGCCGTTTGTGGATGCGGGGCAGGTCAACAGCGGCAGCGCGCCGTTTCAGGGCACGCTGCGCGTGGGCGTGGGGCTCGGCGCGCGATATTATACCGGCATCGGGCCGATCCGCGTGGATTTTGCTGTGCCGCTGACGCGCGTGGCGGGCAGCAGCGCCTTTGCGCTGTATATCGGCCTGGGCGAGGCGTTTTAGCCATGCGGATGTTACGCATTATTCTGGGCGTTATCGGCTTGTTGCTCCTGCTGCTGGTGCTGGCGGCGGGCGGCGTGCTGGTGGGGCTTAACACGCAGGCGGGACGGGATTTCGCGGTACGCGAGATCAACCGTGTTGCCGGGCCGCGCGTTCAGGTCTCGGGGTTGGCTGGGCATTTTCCGGCGGATATCAAACTCGCCTCACTCAGCGTGGCCGATGCGAACGGGGTATGGCTCACCGGGCAGGCGTTGGAACTTCGCTGGGTGCCGCAGAAGCTTTTGCAGCGGGATGTGGATATCACCGCGCTGAGCGCGAACCTGCTGGATGTGGCGCGCCAGCCAGTGGCGGGGCCATCCTCGGGCGGCGGTTCGACGCGCATCCCGAAATTCCACCTCGAACTTGGGCGGTTGGAGATTGCCACACTGCGGATCGGCGCGCCGCTCGCAGGCGAGGAGATTGCGCTGCATGTGGCGGGGGCAGCGCATCTGGCGGATCTGACGGCGGGCGGGCTGACGCTGGATGCGACAACGCCGGATGGCAGTGCCACCTATCATGTGAATGCCGGGATCGATTCAAAAAACGTGATGCTGCAGCTGCATGTCTCCGAACCGCCGGACGGGTTGCTCGGGCATTATGCCGGCCCGCAGGTGCATGCCCCGCTGCTGCTGGATGCCGCACTGGACGGGCCGCGCGATGACGCCGCACTGAATTTCGATCTGGCGCTGGGGGCCGCAAAGCTGAACGGCGCGGGCAGGCTGGGACTGAACCCGGACAGCCCGAATGCGAATATGGTATTCACCATCCCTGCCCTTGCCCCGTTCGGCGCGATCGCAAAGCGGGATGTGGCGGGGAGCACGAAGCTGCATCTGGTTATTGCGCGGCAGGCAGATGGAAGCAGTCTGTTGCTGGACGGGGATGTGGCGCTGCAAAGCGCGCCGTTCGGCCTGGCAAAGCTGGTCGGCCCGGCGGGGCATCTCTCGGTGCTCGCGGAATTTCAAGGCCAGAGCGTCAATATTCAGCAGCTCACGGTGAAAGGCGCCGGGTTCAACATCGCGGTGGCAGGCAGCGTCGCGCAATCGGGCGTGGATTTGAATACGCATATCGGCTTCTCCGACGTGCAGGAATTTTCGCCCGATATTTCCGGGAATATTTCAGAGGACGGGACCGTGATCGGCGCGCCGAAGGATTTCGCGGTGAATGCGCTGCTCACCGGGGATATCAACGAGCGGGCAATTCCCTCCGGCCCGTTCAGCATCGCCATCGACGCGCAGCATTTGCCCCTCACGCCAAGCGGCACGCTCACCGGCTCCGGCGCGCTGGAAAATGCGCCGCTGCTGCTGGATGCCGCCTTCGCCCGGGCGGCGGACGGGGCGGCGCAGGTGACCATCCATAATGCGCTCTGGCGCTCGCTGAACGCGCAGGCGGATCTGGCGCTGGCGGCGGGTGCGACCTTGCCGACGGGTACGGCGAATTTTGCCATATCAAGATTGGCGGATTTTGCGCCGTTCTCGCCGGTGCCGCTTGCAGGCAGCGTGACGGGGGATTTCGCGCATCTGGGCGGCGAGACATTCAAGCTGGATCTGACGGCGCGCAATCTCATGGCCGACCCGCAGCTCGGCGCCGTGAACGGCACGTTAAGCGCATTGGGGCACACGAATGCGCTGGCGGTGAAGCTGCAGGCGCAGATTGCGAAAATTCTCGGCAACCCGGCGCGGGTGGCGCTGAGCGGGCTACTCGATCTCGACGACCGTTCCGGCACGCTGAACACGCTGGCAGCTTCATGGCGTGGGATTGATGCCTCGCTGCGCGGCCCGGCGCAGATTGCAACAAAGCCGGGTTTGAGCGTGCATCATCTGGCGCTGAACGTGAACGGCGCACAGCTGGCGCTGGATGGCACGCTCACGCCGCAGCTCAACGCGACAGCCAGCGTGCAGAATTTACAGGCTAGCCTGGCAAGACTGTTCGTGCCCAGCATCGATGCGAGCGGCGTGCTCTCGGGCACCGCCGCGCTGACCGGAACAGCGAACGCGCCGAATGGCAAGCTCACGCTGAATGCGCGAAATATGCGGCTCTATACAGGGCCGGCGGCGGCAATGCCGCCGGCTGATCTTGCAGCAAGCGCCACGATTTCGGGCAAGACGGCGAATATTGATACGCATCTGACCGCGGGGGCGAATATTGCGCTGGATGCCAGCGGGCTGGTGCCGCTGGGCGCATCGGGCAAGTTGAATTTGCATGTGACGGGGCGGACGGATCTGCGCCTGCTCGATCCGATTCTGGCGGCGCAAGGCAGCGTGGTGCGCGGGATGATGGCGGCAGATGTGACGTTGACCGGGAGCCCCACCGCGCCACTGGTCAATGGTAGTGTGAGCCTGAGCGGCGGGAGCGTGGAGGATATCAGCTCCGGGCTTAATCTGACGAAAATTTCCGTTGCGGTCGCGGCGACAGGGCGGCGCGTGAATTTACAAAATTTTCAAGCCAATGCCGGGAGCGGCACGATTACCGGCCAGGGCATGGTGGATCTGGGCAGCCCAAATATTCCGATCGATCTGCAAATTAACGCGCAGCATGCCACACCGGTATCCTCGGATATCGTCACCGAGACGCTGGATGCCGCACTCTCGATCACCGGCGCGCTACGCGGCCAGATGGCGCTGGGCGGCAAGATAAAAATCGACGCGGCGAACATCAATATTCCAAAATCGTTGCCGCCGAGTGTTGCGAATTTGCCGATCATCAATGCGGGAGAAAAACCACCGCCGCCACGAGCACCGCCACCGCCCATCAACCTGAATTTGACGGTGAGTGCCAAGAACCAGATTTTCGTGCGCGGCGATGGGTTGTTCGCCGAGCTGGGCGGCAGGCTGCGCATCACAGGTAC
>Ga0116226_10000288_pt1 | contig 41861 bp, 36 predicted proteins | sample S1TSphfallax_FD_89692 | JGI IMG/M metagenome (GOLD analysis project Ga0116226, IMG submission 89692) | Host-associated microbial communities from peat moss isolated from Minnesota, USA - S1T2_Fa - Sphagnum fallax MG | ecosystem: Host-associated > Plants > Peat moss > Unclassified | place: USA... | reverse complement strand
GTGGTTCAGAAGGTGGCCGAGGCCGCCGCCGCGCGGGAGGCGGCGCGCAAGGCGCGGGAGCTGACCCGCCGCAAGTCCGCCCTCGATATCTCGTCCCTGCCTGGAAAGCTGGCTGATTGTCAGGAACGCGATCCCGCCAAGTCCGAGATCTTCATCGTCGAAGGCGATTCCGCGGGCGGCTCGGCCAAGCAGGCCCGCAACCGTGAGAATCAGGCTGTGCTCCCCTTGCGGGGCAAGATTCTGAACGTTGAGCGGGCGCGCTTCGACAAGATGCTGGGCTCAGACCAGATCGGCACCCTGATCACGGCGCTGGGGGCGGGCATCGGTCGCGACGACTTCGACATCGAGAAGATCCGTTATCATCGCATCGTGGTGATGACCGACGCCGATGTGGACGGCGCCCATATTCGCACGCTTCTGCTCACCTTCTTCTATCGCCAGATGCCCCAGGTGATTGAGCGCGGCTATCTCTATATCGCCCAGCCGCCCCTCTATAAGGCGAGCAAGGGGCGCTCCTCGCGCTATCTCAAGGACGACGGCGAGTTGGAGGTCTTCCTGGTGGAGGAGGGCCTTGATGGCGCGGAGCTTGATTTGGGGTCGGGCGAGCGCATGACGGGGAGGGATCTCGCCGATCTCGTCCAGACCTCGCGTCAGGCCAAGGCGAATATCGAGCGGCTATCCGCCCGAGCCCCCGCCTTCGCCATCGAACAGGCGGCCCTGGCGGGCCTCCTGGGCAATAGCGACGACCTTGTCGAGGGCGCGCGGCGGCTGGATCTCTATGCCGAGGAGGGCGACGGCGCCTGGGCGGGCGAAACGGCGGTGGGCGGGGGCTATGTGTTCCAACGCACGCGGCGCGGCGTCTCCGAGCGGATCGTTCTGGATGACCAGATGCTCCATTCCGCCGACGCCAGACGCCTGGCCGAACGCGCCAGCAAGCTCTCCGACACATTCTCAGGCCCGGCGACATTCCGTCGGCGCGACCGTAGCCACAAGGTCAGGGGTCCCCTGGACCTCGCCTCTGTGATCTTCGAGTCAGGCCGCCGCGGCCTCACCATCCAGCGCTACAAGGGTCTGGGCGAGATGAACCCCGAACAGCTCTGGGAGACCACCCTGGACCACAACGCCCGCACTCTGCTGCAGGTGAAGGTCGATCATGCCGACGACGCCGATGATCTTTTCACCCGGCTCATGGGCGATCTCGTGGAGCCCCGGCGGGAATTCATTCAGGCCAACGCCCTGGACGCCGAAATCGACGTTTAAGATTCAGGGGGCGTTTGAGTCGCCGCCTCGCCTGGAACGCCAAGGATCAGGCAATAGAGGACGGCCTGGGTGGGGCCGCCGACGCCCAGGGTCTCCTCCACCCGCTGGAAGTCCATGGCCCCGGTGGGGTTGGCGACGAGGTCGTGGCTGGTGGCGACGAGCATGATGTTCTGAGCGATATGGCCCGCTTCAATGGCTGTAACCCGGTACGCGGTGCCGTCGTGATATTTCCACATGGGCCGCTCGAAATTGGCCACCAGGAAGATCAGTGCGGCCGCGTCGGAAGACCAGTGCTGTCCAGCCAGCAGATCGCCGAACGCCGGGAGGGTCTCAACCCCCGTGCGCTGGAGCGACTGCTGCATGGCGGAATAGTGGTAGACGCCGGGCGCGAGGCCATCGACACGGCGGGCGCAGACATAGGCCTCATAGGGGTTTCGCGCACCGCCCGAAGGGGTCATCTTAAGGGGAAGATCAACGATGTCTTCGTCCTCGATGACCGCGGTGATGGCCATGGAAAAGAGCAGGCACTCGGCGACCTGATGGACGGAGATCGGCGAGTCGCGCAGCACCCGGTTGGTGCGCCGTCTGGCCATGGTCTTGAACGGTTCGCCAAAGTTTTGCCGAACGGGCAAGGCGATGGCCGTTTCTGGATTATCATTGGTTTCATAGAGGGGAGGGGAGGGGATCACCTTGACCAGCTCGCGAAGGCGTTCGCCGCCTTCCTCCTCGGTCATGAATTCGCCGACGCGCGTACTGAAATGATAGGCGGCCGCGAAGGGTCCCCAGAGCCAGTCCTTCGAGAAGGCCGCATCCCGCGCGGCGTCTTCGGACTCTTCGATGACCACAGCGCCGAGATCGGCAAGCTGCCCGATGGCCTTCATGATCGAGTTTTGGGAATAGTCCGGAAGGGACTCGAACAGCACATCAATATCGGTCCAAGCGTGAAGCTTGCGCACGATCTCAAGGGCAGTGGGATTGGCCAGAAAAGTCTTTTGGCGAAGATAATTATGGAAAACGAACCGATCGTTTTCCAGCAGTATCAGAAGGCTCTCGGACCTCTTGACGCGCAAGCACCACCCGCCGTCGAGAGGTCCGTGACGACCCCGTTTGTTTTAGGCGGCGACCGAGACGACGGTCTTTGCTGAACCGGCGCTGCCTGTGGCCCAGAGAACCCGAGGCGCAGTCTGAGCGCTACCCGTGGCCCAGAGAACCCGCGGCGCAGTCTGAGCGCTACCCGTGGCCCAGAGGACGCGTGTCCCGCCATCTACGACTTCGCTGATTTCGAGGTCCAGATCGCGCTTCGCCGAGACGCGACGTTCAAAGGTGATGACTTGGCCCAGATAGTTAGAATTCGACATAATTGTGCTCCGTTCTTGATCTAAAAACGATAAGTCCAGTTAACCCAAAGAACCCCTCGGGATTCTTTTCCGTATCTCGAAACCTTCACCATCAGATCGACCAAGGCCTCGATAAAGAAACCTCGACGACACGCGGATAGGGTGATCATTTGATTGAGTAGACCACAAAATACATTCAGCACTATCCCGCAACAACGCGCGGGAAGGTGGGTGTCTACACTTTCATAAACTCGCCCTGTTGATCTATGTCCATGTATAGAGAGGCTTGTCAACTGTATTGTTTGCAATGCGCTGGTAACCCTCCGCCCTCGGATGGGTGAAACGCTCGCAGAGGGCGCGTCGGCGCGCTGACGGGTGTGGTCGCGGCGTGCTCCCATTCCCATATGAGCCTCTCGCCTAGGGAGCATCACGGCACGCCATGAAATATAAGCAACTCGGTCGCACCGGCCTTTTCGTGTCGGAAATTTGCCTCGGAACCATGACCTTCGGCGGTAACGCCGACGCCGGCATGTGGCGCGCCATCGGCTCGCTGGAGCAGGAGGCGGTGGACGAGATCGTCGGGGGCGCCTTGGCGGCGGGCGTAAATTTCTTCGACACCGCCGACGTTTATTCCTTCGGCGAGTCCGAGCGGCGTTTGGGGCAGGCCTTCAAGAATCTCGATGTGAAGCGCAAGGATGTGGTGATCGCCACCAAGGTCTTCGGGCGCATGGGGCCGGGCCCCAATGACCAATCCGCCTCGCGTGGCCATATCATGGACAGTGTCGCGGCCAGTCTGGAACGCCTCCAGACCGACCATATTGATCTCTACCAGATCCACGGGAATGATACGGTCACCCCCATCGAGGAGACCCTGCGCGCCCTGGATGACCTCGTGCGCCAGGGGATGATCCGCTATGTGGGCGTGTCAAACTGGGCCGCTTGGAAGATCGCCAAGGCCCTGGGTGTCAGCGAGGCCAAAGGGCTCTCCAGATTTGAAACGCTCCAGGCCTACTACTCTATTGCGGGGCGGGATCTGGAACGTGAGCTTGGTCCCGTGATCCTTGAGGAGAAACTTGGCCTGATGGTCTGGTCTCCGCTGGCGGGGGGGCTTTTATCCGGCAAGTTCGGCCCGGGATCTTCCGCGCCCAATGACGCCCGGCGCGCCACCTTCGATTTTCCCCCCGTGGATAAGGAAAGGGCCTGGCCGTGCGTCGCCCTGATGCGCGAAATCGGCGACGCCAAGGGCGTCTCCGTGGCGCGGGTTGCCCTCGCCTGGCTTCTCGCCAAGCCTCATGTGATGAGCGTTATCATCGGCGCCAAGACCATGGCGCAGTTGGACGACAATCTGGCCGCTGCGGACCTGTTGCTAACCCCCGATGAGATCGCCCGCCTCGATGAGGTAAGCGAGCTGCCACAGGAGTATCCGGGCTGGATGTTCGCCCGGCAAGGCTCCACGCGAATTCCAGCGCCGTTTTCAAAGGCCACCTGATAGCCGTATCAGACTTCGGCTGCGACGAGGGCGTCCACTTCAGCGGTTTCATCCAGCGGAAGGGTCAAAGTGAACACCGTGCCCTCACCCTGCGCGCTCTCGCAGCGGATCATGCCATGATGTCGCGTGGCCACAGTATGAACGAGGGCGAGACCCAAGCCGACGCCCTGCGAGCCGGTGACGTCGTCGCGCGACGTGGCGAAGCGGTGGAAGAGATCGGCCAACTGTGCCTGGGCCATGCCTCCGGCGCGATCGGCGATCTCGCAGGCCACCGCGGCGACGCCTTTCAGGTCGTCGGGCTTGAGGCGACAGCTGACGGTTTCGCCTCGCGGACTGAACTTGATGGCGTTATCGAGCAGGTTGATCAGGGCCCGAGTCAGAAGTCGACGATCAGCCAGAACCACATATTCCCCATCCTCGGGCTCAAAGCGCACCTTAACGCCGGCTGATTGGGAAAGACCCCAGACAGCGTCGGCGGCGTCCCGCACCACGTGGGTCAGATCGATCTGCTCAAACTTGTATCGGGCCGATTCCGCTTGGGCCAAGCGCACGAAGGCGTCAGCCAGTTCCAAGGTGCGGCGGGCCTGGCCTTCGATGCGTTGGCGTAAGGCGGCGGGCGCCGCTTTGAAGTCGGGATGACCGAGAATGGCCAGAATGGCCGACAGGGGCGAGCGCATGTCGTGGGAAAGGAGCTGCAGGGCCTCCTCTCTCTGGCGCATGGCCTCCACCAGTGGTGTCACGTCGGCCAGATGCACGATCCATCCTGTCGGTTGATCCTCTGCGCCCGTCGTCGGTGTGAAACGCAATTCATAGGCCCGGCCCTCCGGCCCTTCGCCGGTGAGCGGTCGGACGTCGGCCATGGCCTCGCCGTCGGCCGGGCTGTCAGCCGGGGGCCAGACGGGGCGTGAGTTGGGGTCAGAGGTTATGATGGTCGCCAGCACAGGCTCCACCGGCGCACCTGTCGTCACTCTCACGCCAATCTGGCCGGCGAAAGTGGCGGCCGCGGCATTGGCCCTGGCAATGACTCCATCCCGGTCAACCACCAGAACGGGATCGGGGAAATTGGCGAGAATGTCGTCCACGAAACGTCGCAGATCGGCAATGCGTCGCTTGGCGTCCTCCAGCAGGGTGATCTGTTGAAGCACGACATCGCCACCGAGATTGGGAATGGCGCGCGATCTATCCAAGGCGCCGCCGGAATCGTTTCGCAGCGTGCGAAGCTGCTCGGAAAAATAGGCGCTCGCGGCGTTCAGTCGTCGCCATCCCCAATAAGGCACAATGATCCCAAGCGTGGCCAGATACGGCGTTGGTGGAAACCAAAAGCTTCTCAGACCCACCCCCCCCATCGAAAGCCCGAGCGGTAAAGCCGCCATAATGACCGCAAGCCATAGATTGTCCCTGGGTCCAAGGCGCACAAGCGCAACTAGCAGTATCCAAATAGCCAGAACCGAACCTAAGAATATATGAAGGTGACTAAACTGAAATATACGCTGTCCGCTGACTAGAGAATCAAGAATATTGGCCTGAACTTCAACGTCTGGCATTCCGTTCTCGATCGATGTGGGCGTTTGGTAGTTCTCCAAGAGGCTGGGTGCGGTAGGCCCAATAAGAACAAATTTGTCTTTAAATATTCCCCGGTCAAAGTTCCCATCTATTACAGAGCCGGCGGAAATCTCATTGAAGGTGCCGGGCGGACCCTTGAATGGGATCAACATTTCGCCAGCACGGTAGAGGGGCTGGACTCCTGATCCCGCTGGTCGAGCCGTGGCATTAACTCCGCGCCCTCGCCCGATTAGTCGCGCCATTTGGAGAACGACCTCTGGCGCCAGCTGACCTCGCGGACCCTGCAGAAGGAACGCGCGTCGAACGATTGAATGCTCGTCCTCGTCAGCGTCAACTGGCCCCACCCCGGCAGCCACCGACGCCAATATTGGAATAGGCCTGTAAGTCAGCCAAGGACGCTCAGTGTCTGCAACGTCTCGAGGTGTCGCAAGGAATGTTCTAGTGGCCGAGATCGCCTTCCGAAGAGCCTGATCCTGCCTGGGCGGCCCCGGCGAGACGAATAGCAGCAAACATCCAAGCGCCTTGGGATGGTCCCCTGCGATCCGCGAGATCAACTCCGCGTCCAGCAACCGCGACCAGGGCCATTGACCCTTTTCCTCAAGGCTTTTGGCGTCGATCGCGACGATGACGATGTCGGGCCGTGGCTTGAAGTGCGTGAGCCTGATCGAAAAGTCGTAGATGGCTTCGTCGAGCCGGTTGGTCGCGCCGGTGCTTACGAGCGTGAAAAGCAGAACCGTGGAAAAAATAGCGGTGGCGCACCATTCAATCCAAAGGCGTCGGCGATCAGCCGCGAAAGGACTTTCAGATGAGGGGCCGGCCGCCTTGCGCGGGCCGTTCTCTTTATCGCCCCTAGGCAGGGTTCAGGTCCGCCTCGGCCCCCGTGGCGCGCTCCAGCCGGTAACCGAAGCCATAGACCGGGCCAAAATTGTAGCCGTTTTCGGGAGAAAGCCCGAGCTTGGCCTTCAGTCGGCAGACATGCGTATCTAGGGTCCGCGATGACACATTCGCTCCGGTTCCCCAGACCTCCTCCATCAAATAGGACCTCGCCAGCGGCCTGTGCATGTTGCGAAAGAGGGTCAGGGCGAGCGCGAACTCCTTTGTTGTCAGGGTGTGCTCCTGATCCCCGACGCTTACGACCTCTCGCGAACGGTCAAAAACAAAGGGTTCGAAGACTTCCAGGCTTCCAGCGGCATCCGGCGTGGCGCGACGCAGCAGGGCCTCGACCCGGGCGTTAAGCACCACATCGCGGACGGGCTTGGAGACAAAGTCATCCGCGCCGGAGACCAGGCCCGTCACCAGGTCCTGATCACCATTGCGGGCCGTAACGATAATAATCGGCACGGCATTGGCGAGCGTTCCCGACCGGATACGCGCGACGAGGTCCTGGCCGCTCATATCAGGTAGCGACCAGTCGACACAGACGAGATCGAAGGTGTCGCGATGCAAGGCCCGCAGGAACGAGGAGCCATCGGCGAAGGCGGTGACTCTGTGACGCGCCGAGAGTATCGTCGAAAGCTCGGCGCGAGTCTCGGCCTCATCCTCAACAATAGCGATCCGGCTCACTGTCTGTCTCCGCCAGATGTCGCGCCGCAGGCGCCGGTCGCGTGTGGCCGCTTTAAAATGTCAGGGCTCAAATGGGCCCGGTTTTGCACCATGGTCCTTGTCCGCCTAATCTTGTTTCCAAACCGCGACGTGTCGCGGCCCCTAAGAAACCCCTTCCATGTTGGAAGAGCCACAGTCGCCGACACCATGCCCGGGGCAAGGACGGTTGCTCGAAACTGACCAACTGGAAAAGTTAAATACACGTAACATTTCAAAACCTGGATAGCGCCAAGTCGATGCCACTGCAAGTCGCGTCGCCGAAGTGTCCAAAGGCTGAACTTTGAAACGCTTGTGGCGCCACCTAGGCGCGGAGATCTTGGTCTCTATGAGAAACGCCCACCGCGCGCGCTCGCGCGGTGGGCGTAATTTTCGTCTTCTTGGTTCTCGGTGTCAGCCGAGCGTTTCCTCCCAGACCCGCTCTTGCGCCATCGCAGACTTGGCGTCAGGCGCGGAGCGAGGCGGCAAGATCGGCGTTTCTCTTTGTCTGTCAACCCCTCAAGTAAAAACGCGCTCAAGACTTAGCCGGTGCGACGGCGCTGGCCAGGTGGTCCGCCGCCTCGCTCTTGGCGTGGAAGACGTGGCCAGGGCGGGTCACGCTCACTGGCCCCACGCCCGCGGCGGCCAAAGCCGCGGCTGCGGCGAATAGTCGCGCCCGCGCCACCAGCACGCCGTGGGCCCGGGGCGCCTCGCCCGCCGCAACGAAGGGCGCCACGGCCGCGCGAGCCTCCGCGTCCTGATTAGCGGGCCAGGTCAGGCTGGCGATGATCCGTCCCCTGGCCCGGGCCTCCAGAATGGCGAGAAGTCGCCGGCACACGCTGAGTTTAGCGCCGTCCCAGTCAGCGCCCAAAGAGGCGGCCAATCGCGCTTCGCTCTTGAGGATCAGACCGTCCGACAGGGGCTTGAGCCCATTCGCCGCCAAGGTCGCGCCCGTGGTGGTGATGTCGACCACCAATTCTGCCGCTCCCGCCGCCGGCGCGCCTTCGGTGGCGCCTCCCGACTCCGCCAGACGATAATCGGCGATGCCGTGCCGTGCGAAGAAGGCGCGGGTCTGGACGACGTATTTCGTCGCCACGCGCAGCCTTCGCCCCGTGCGCGCCAGATAAAGATGTGCGACGTCCTCCACATCCGCCATGGTTTCCACATCGACCCAGCTCTTGGGCGCGGCTACCACCAGATCGGCGCGGCCAAACCCTAGGGCCGCAAGAAGCATGACCTGACCGCCGTCGAGCTCTCCCTGCTCGCGCAGCAGGTCCTCGCCCGTGACGCCAAGATGAATCTCTCCGGCGGCGAGCGCGGCGGCGATATCCCCCGCCGAGGCCAGTCGAACCTGAACCTCATCGAAGCCCTCAAGGGCGGCGGAATAGCCTCGTGCGCCGCCCACCGCATGCAGCGGAAGGCCGCAGTCGGCCAACCAGGCCTCGACCTGCTCCTTCAGTCGCCCCTTGGAGGGAACCGCGATGATCAGCGAGTCGCTCATCAACGTGAACCCGCCCAGGCCCGCCCGGGGCGCACCATGCAACCGACCGCCCCGGTGGCTAGACTGGCCCCGAGCTTCCCGGGCAGGCTGTCATACCGACCGCCCGCGGCCACGGGCTGGTCCGCGCCAAGCTCTTCGCTGCGCACCTCGAAGATGGCGCCATCATAGTAGCCAAAGGCGCGACCGAACGCCGCCGAGAAGCGCACCACGCCCCGCGGGACGCCGGCTGCAGCCATGGCCGCAACCCGCCGTGTCCAGGCCGCGCGGCCCGCGTTCAGCGCGTCCGAGGCCTTGCCGACCAGATCGGCCACCGCGCTCAAGGCAACCTCCGGTTCACCAGAGATCGACATGAAACGCCCGAACAGGTCCGCCTCGGCGGGCGTCAGGCGCGGCGCCTTGGCGAGGGCGGCGCGCTCGCCCAAACGATGGACGATCTCCGCCGCGGACCGGCCGCCCACGGGCTCGATTCCCGCCAGGGCCCAAATGTCTTCCAGCACAGCGGTAGCCTCGACCTCGGGCAGGCCCGCGAGGAGGGCGCCCAGCCGCTCGCCGCCGGTTGGCGCGGTGTCGCCATTCACGGCGCTCTCAAGCTCGGCGCGCAGTTTGCGCGGGCTCGAAAAGGCGCGCTTGAGGCGTGCGGCGAGGGGAGGGGCGAGATCAAGGGCGTCCACCACCGCCCCGAACAGGCCCACATCGCCCATGATGAGCGTAAGGTCCTTTCGCCCTCCCGCCATGGCCGCCCGCCAGGCCATGACCGCCATCTGGGCGTCCGCCAGAGCGGGTTCACCCGGTTCGAAGGCTTCGACGCCGATCTGTGGGAACTCCTCGGGGCGTTCGGAGCCTGGCGGGGCCACGCGGAAGACATGGCCGCTATAGAAGTACCGCCCGCTTGGCCTGCCGCTGGCGAGGTGCGCGGTGAGCGCCGAGAGGGTGAAGTCCGTGCGCAGGCAGGCCTCGGGTCCCGCGTCGGCGGTCTGCACGACGAACAGGCGCTCACGCAGGGTCTCGCCCGCCAGATCGAGCAGTTGGCCGAGCGGCTGCAGCACTGGGGCGTCCAGGAGGTGAGCGGGGCTCTCCAGGAATGGCGCGCGCACCGCGTCCAGAACGTCCGCGGGAACGGGGCGTTCGAGTCTCACCGCGCCGCCTCGACGATGCGGCGGACTGGCGCGATGAATTCGCCGCGGGGCGCGGTGAACTGACCCGGCCTGTCCTCGCGCCAGGCCCGATTATCACTCACGCCTTCCGCCAGACGTCGGCCCAGATCGAGATCCTTGATGGTGACAACGCCCTGAGCGACCTCGTCGCCACCCATGATGATCGCCGCGGGCGAGAGGCGGCGGTCGGCATATTTCATCTGCGCGCGCATGCCCGAGGCGCCCAGATAGACCTCCGCCGCCAGGCCCGCCGCCCGCAGCTCCGCGGCGAGCGCGAAATAATCCCCCATCAAGCCCTGTTCGAGGGCGAGGACGACGACGGGGCCCCTGGCGATCTCGCCCTCCGCGCCAGCGGCCGCGAGCGCGGCGGCCAGACGCGAGACCCCGAACGAAAAACCGGTCGCGGGGGTGGGCTGGCCCGTGAAGCGCGCGACAAGGCCGTCATAGCGTCCGCCGCCGCCGATGGATCCAAACCGGGCTGTCTCTGACGCGCCGGCCGGTGAGACGAGTTCGGCCTCGAACACCGCCCCAGTATAATATTCCAGACCCCGCACGATGGAGGGTTCAAACACCGCCCGGCTTTGGTCGATCCCCAGCCTGTTAAGCGCTTCGCCAATGCGACGAAGCTCGCCAAGTCCGGCCTCGCCCTCATCCGACCCGCCGATCGCCTCTGCGATACGATCCAGCGTCTCCGCGCGCGACACCCCGCCCGCCTGAACAAAGGCCAGAACCGCTGCGATGGCCCGCGGCCCAAGCTCCGCGCCTCGCGTGAAGGCGCCGGACTCATCGCGTCGGCCCGCCCCCAGCAGGTCAGCCACCCCGCCCGCGCCCAGGCGATCAAGCTTGTCCACGGCCCGCAGGACGGCCAGCTTCTGGCCCTCATCGGTGACGCCGCTAGCGGTAAGGAGCCCATTGAGAAGTTTGCGGTTATTGATCTTGAGAACGCAGGCGCCGCGTCCGAGGCCCGCGGCCTCATAGCCTTCCAGGGCCATGGCGATGATTTCGGCGTCGGCCTCCGGTCGGTCCGAGCCCACGGTGTCGGCGTCGCATTGCAGAAACTGACGGTAACGTCCGGGTCCGGGCTTCTCGTTTCGCCATACGGGCCCGAAGGCGTAACGGCGGAACGGCTTGGCAAGGCCCTCCCAATTTTCTGCCACATAGCGGGCCAGCGGCGCGGTGAGGTCATAGCGCAGCGCCATCCACTGCTCGTCGTCGTCGCGCAGGGCGAAGACGCCCTCATTGGGGCGATCCGCGTCGGGGAGGAACTTGCCCAGCGCATCCGCATATTCAAAGGCGCCGGTATCGAGGGCTTCGAAGCCATAGGATTCATAGACGCGCGACACCGCCTCCAGGATGCGCCGCTCGACGCTCAGGGCGCCGCCACGGCGGTCCTGGAACCCGCGCGGCGCGCGCGCGAGCGGCCTTGGCGGCTCTTGAGGCGAGGGCTCTTCGGTCATGGGCGAGGGCGATTAGCCCGCGCGGGGGCCGGGGGCAAGGCGACTGGCAAGCCCGTGAGGGGGCGCGGTGTCTGGCGCGGGGCGGGCCGCGGCCTCCAGGGCGTGGACAACCAGGTCAGGCGTCAGGAGCTGGGGCAGCACCCGGGGCGCGTCGCCCTTGGCGTCGTAAAGGAGGTAAAGCGGAACGCCGATGCGGCCCTCGGCTTCCAGAGCCTTGGCGATGTCGCCGTCACGGTTGGTCCAGTCCGCCACCAGATAGACAACGCCGGTCTGGCTCATGGCGCGGGCCACGGCGGGGTTGGAGAAGACCACCCGCTCATTGACCTGACATGTGACGCACCAGGCGGCGGTGAAGTTCACCAGGACCGGACGGCCCTCCGCCCGGAGATCCGCCACGGCTGTGGGGCTCCAGGGCTTTGAGGCGAGGCCGCTGGCTTCGCTCGCGCCTTGGCCCGCCGCGCTGGGCGCCGGGAAGGGGACGGCGAAGCAGGCGGCGAGGGCGCCGACAAGGGCCAGCCCCGTCACACCGGCTGCGATGCGGCTGGGCCGACCCAAGACCCGGCGCTGCTGGAAGAGGCCAAATGTCCACGCGGCGAGCGAGAGCATGATGGCCGCCGCGAGCAGACGCGCCAGGCCTTCGGAGCCACTTTGCTGGGCGAGAACCCAGGCGAGCCAGGCCGCCGCCGCGTACATGGGGAAGGCGAGCGCCTTGCGGAACATGTCCATCCAGGCGCCGGGGCGCGGCAGGGCGCGGATGAGGGCGGGGCTGAAGGCCACCACCGTGAAGGGCGCTGCAAATCCCAGGCCGAGCGCCAGAAACACCGCCAGCGCCGCGGGCCAGGTCTCGGTCAAGGCGAACCCCAGAGCCGGACCCATGAACGGCGCGGTGCAGGGCGCGGCGACGACGACGGCCAGAACTCCGGTGAAGATCGAACCGGTGAGCCCCTCCCGGGCCGCCAGTCCCGACCCCAGCCCCTGGAGTGAGGTCCCGATCTCGAAGAGACCGGAGAGATTGAGGGCGGCGGCCAGCATAATGAGGGTCAGGGCCGCGACGATCACGGGCGACTGAAGCTGAAATCCCCATCCGACCGCCGCCCCGGCCGCGCGGGCGGCCATGAGAGCGCCGGCCAGAGCCAGGAAGCTGACGACAACCCCGCCCATGAAGGCCAGGGCTTGGGCGCGGGGTCGCGCCTCCTCTCCCGCATGGCCCGCCAGGGCGGCCGCCTTCAGGGACAGGATCGGGAAGACGCAGGGCATCAGGTTGAGGATCAGGCCGCCCAGGAATGCAAAAGCCATGGCCACGAACAGGCCCCCGCTCGACTGACGTGCAGCCGCGGGGGCGCCTAAGCCAGAGGCGCCGGCGGGCGGCGCGCCAGGCGAGGCGTCGATGTCATAGGCCTTGCCATCCACGACCAGAACGCCCGCCGCCTGGGCCGGGGTTGGGGCCTTGGCGAAATCCGGTCCGCCCGCCAGAGTGAGCGTGAGACCCTTGGGCCCGCGCTCCACGGTCTGGGGCTTGGCCTGATCGATCAAGGTTCCGCTGAAAGGATAGAAATAGGCGTCTGCCGCTGAAATCCCCGCAAAGGGCGGCCCGACAATACCGACGGTCAGGCCCTGCGCGGTCCGCTGAAACCGCGCGGTGAGTCCGGCGCGTTTGGGCGCCGCCGCCAGGGCCTTGGCGATCAGCGCGCCGCTCACCGGATCGCTGGGCGCGGGCGCCGCGACGACCGGAAGGTCCAGGGCGACCTTGGCCGTCTCCGGCACACAGACCGAGGAGCAGATCAGGTAATCGACATTCAGCGCCAGATGCGCCGTCTCGCCCAGGCGCGCGCTCGCCGGAATATCGAGGGGCACGGGCATGATGACCCGCCCTTCGTAGCCATAGTTCATGATGGGCCCCAGAGGCAGACGCCGGGGCGTGGGCCAGACGATCTCGCCCGCGCGCCAGCCCGCGGGAAGGGTCCAGGTCAAGCTGGGCGCCTCGCCGGCGTCACCGGGATTTCGCCAGTAGGTGTGCCAGCCGGCGTCCAGATCCTGGGTCACGGCGACCCACGCCCGCCCGCCCGGGCTGACGCCGCGGGTCTCGGCGACTACCGCCGTCCGCGCGTGCGGGCCGCTGGAAACCTGCGCACGCGCGCCGAGCGCGCCGGCTAACAAGCTTATCAGGACCAGAAGAGAGGCGAGCGCTTTCATGTAAGCCCTCTATACGCCACGGGGCGGCTCAAGGTAACGCTGGCGTCTGTATTCGCGCCCGTGGGTTGATTTTGCCGGCGGCGCGCCTTCCAGATGGTCTTTGGGGCCGCCGCGCCCTTTAAGGCTTCAACCCCATCCGAGACGCCATGCCCGCAGCCTTTGACGATATCCACATCGGCCAGGTCGCCCATCTTGGCGCGGTCATGGTGGAGGAAGAGTCCCTCACAGCCTTTATTGCCGCCTTTATGCCCGCCTGGACTATGGAGCGAGGGGCCCCGGACGCCATGGTGTTCGCCATCTGGTCGAAGCTGGACGCCCAGGCCTCCGCCGCATGGCCTCAGACCAAGCGCGTCGGGGTGGATGCTCTAAGATGGGCGCGCAATCCGCCGGCCGGCGAACTGCTGCGGGGTCGCATGACCATCATGGGCAAGGACCCGGTAGGCGACGGAAAGGGTATCGTCATCGCCCAACACGATCTTCTCGACGAGGCCGGCCGCCTGGTCTTCTCGTGCCTGACCCGCAGCGTGTTCTCGCGCTAGTTGAGACGCCCGACCGCCGCTGGCGTCCCCTGACGGAAGAGAGCAAGGGACACGAGGTTGTCGAACTGAGAGATCGAATTGAGGTGGGCGTAAATCTGCCGCAGCGCCCCATTGTCCATCAGTTCGCGCAGCTTGGCGTCGGGCAGGGCCTTCAGCTTCTCTTCCGACACCGCGAAAAACTCCGCCAGGTTCTGCTCAGGCCCCTGAGTCCCGTCCGGAAGTGTCGGCCGGAATGTCGTGCGCCGCGTTTCAAAGAGGTCGAGGCTGGTGAGAAGCTCGACGAAGGACTCCGTGCGCCGCACCTCGACCTCGTAGTCATTGCAGAATTGGATGCAGCCCTTGGTGTATTCCGAGGCCTCGCCATTGGGCTCGAAGAAAGGGAGATCGGGCAGATCGCCCAACATGGCGGCGCCGCCGTCGATGCAGACCACCAGTTGCTCGCGCGTCTCATTTGCCGCGAGCACGAAGGGATAACGGCGGATATAACCCGGCACATAGATGCCCGGCTCGAAATACCCGTTCTCCCGGATGAACATATTTGTCTCCGAAAGGACGCCCATGATCGCCAGGGGTTGCCGCCGTTCTCCGGCGAAAATCACCGGGAAAGACAGGGACGCCATCATGAACTCGCTGACGGTCAGGGGCACCGCCTGGCTGTTCGCGGCGAAGGCGAAGGGCCGGTCAATCCGGCGCAGGCCAAGCTTCCCATGGGCCTGGGCGTTCAGGGGTTCCGGCTTGGAATAGAAAAGCGCCGCGCCCGAAATCGGGTCGGCGGCCGTATCCGTGGGCGTATCCATTGTCATCTAGAGGGGTCTTTACAGGTGGGTTGAGAAAGGCGAGGGGCTAGGGCGCGCGTGATCATCGCCAAGCGGGGTGGGTCTCTAGCGGATCGCCTTCGTCGCGGCAATCTTCGCGGGCGCGGCGAATGGTTGCGGGAGATCGGGCGGGGGGTTTGAACGCGGTCCTTAAGAAAAGGCCCTTACGAATGCCGAGCTATGGTCCTGACATGATCGAACACACGGCGGAGGGCGCATGACCCGAACGCCCCGCTCGCCGGGCATCTGTCCAGGAACGGGCAATGCCCCGGCGCTAACCGTTTGCGTGACCGTCTTGACTGTCCTGGCCGTCGGCTTCACGGCCTTTGCGCTGAGGTCGATCCTGATCCCCTTCCTGCTGGCGCTGTTTCTGCTCCTGGTGATCGGCGGCTTTGAAGAGGTTCTGACCCGCCGCGTGAGGCTGCCCCCGCGCGCGGCGCTGCCCGCGGCGATCGTCGCGGTGGTGACGATGTTCGGCCTCTCGATCTGGCTGATTGTCCATAATGCCGAAGGGATCGCGGCGGATTCGGGCGCCTATGCGGCGCGTCTGGATGAGATCCTGAAGATGTTCGCCGACAAGGTCGGGCTCGCCGCAGCTCCGACCATCGACAGTCTCTTCCATCAGGCAAATCCCGCCCGGTTCGCCCCGGTGGTCGCCAAGGAGGCGGGTCATGTGCTCGAGGGCGCTGTTTTTGTCCTCGTCTACCTCGCCTTCATGCTCGCCTCCCGGGCTGGGTTCGGCGCCAAGGTGGCGGAGATTTTCCGGGACGCCGCCCATGAGGAAGCCGTGGGAATCGCCCGGCGCATCCAGGCCGGCGTGGAGAGCTATGTCTGGGTCCAGACCCTGGTGGGCCTGATCATCGCCGGCGCGTCCATCCTGTTGATGTGGCCCATGGGAATCTCCCATCTCCTGTTCTGGGCGTTCCTGATCTTTCTCGCCAACTACATCCCGGCCATCGGCGCCGCCATTGGGGTGCTTCTGCCTCCCCTATTTGGCCTGGTGGAGCTCAACGACCTGTGGCGTCCCATCGTTCTTCTGGTGGGCCTTGAGGCGATCCACTTCGGCATCAGCCATGTTGTCCAGCCGCGCATGCAGGGAGCGAGCCTGAATATCGACCCCATCGTGGTCCTTCTGTCCCTGGCCTTCTGGGGCGCCATCTTCGGGATCGCCGGCGCGTTCCTGTCCACCCCCCTGACCGTCGTGGTGATGGTGGTCTGCGCCGAGTTTGACGCGACCCACTGGGTGGCGATCCTCCTGTCGGAGGACGGTAAGCCCAAGACGCGGGAACTGGAGGAGCCGTAACGACCTCGGGCCTATTTCGCGCGATTATCCACCAGATCCGTCACCACTGACGGATCCGCGAGGGTCGTCGTGTCGCCGAGATTGGCGATGTCGCCCTCCGCCACCTTGCGCAGGATGCGGCGCATGATCTTGCCCGACCGGGTCTTGGGCAGGCCCGGCGCCCATTGGATGACGTCCGGATGCGCGAACGGGCCGATCTCGCGCCGCACCCACGCGATCAGTTCCGCGCGCAAAGCGTCCGAGGAGGTCTGGTCCGCGTTGAGCGTCACATAGGCCCAGATGCCCTGACCCTTGATGTCGTGCGGAAAGCCGACCACGGCCGCTTCGGCCACGGCCTCATGGGCCACCAGGGCGCTTTCGATCTCCGCCGTCCCCAGGCGGTGGCCAGAGACGTTGATCACGTCGTCCACCCGGCCGGTGATCCAGTAATAACCATCCGCATCGCGCCGACAGCCGTCGCCGGTGAAGTACTTGCCCGGATAGGCGGAAAAATAGGTGCTGATGAAGCGCTCATGGTCGCCGAAGACCGTGCGCATCTGGCCAGGCCAACTGTCGGTGAGGCAGAGGTTTCCACTTACCGCTCCCTCCAGCACCGCGCCCGCCGCGTCCACCACCTCAAGCATTACGCCAGGCAAGGGCTTGGTGGCGGAGCCGGGCTTGAGCGGCGTCGCCCCAGGCAGCGGCGAGATCAGGCAGCCGCCCGTCTCGGTCTGCCACCAGGTGTCCACGATGGGGCAGCGGTTCTCGCCCACCACGCGATGGTACCATAGCCACGCCTCGGGATTGATCGGCTCTCCCACTGAGCCCAGCAGGCGCAAGGAGGCGCGGGATGTCTTCGCCACGGGCGCGTCGCCCTCGCGCATCAGGGCGCGCAGGGCCGTCGGCGCGGTGTAGAAGATCTCCACCTGGTGCTTGTCGATCACCTCCCAGAACCGCGACACGGTGGGATAGGTTGGCACGCCCTCGAAGATCAGGGTCGTCGCGCCATTGGCCAAGGGACCATAGACAATATAGCTGTGGCCCGTGACCCAGCCGACATCGGCGGTGCACCAAAAAACTTCGCCCGGCCGATAGTCGAAGACCAGCTCGTGGGTGTGGCTGGCCCAGACGAGGTATCCGCCGGTGGTGTGCAGCACGCCCTTGGGCTTTCCCGTCGAGCCCGAAGTGTAGAGGATGAAGAGCGGATCCTCCGCGCCCATGGGTTCGGGCGCACAATCCGTCGGTGCGGCGGCGCGCGCGGGGCCATAGTCGACATCGCGCCCTTCAAGCATGGGGACAGGCGCGCCGGTGCGGGTGATCACCAGCACCTTTTCGACATCGGGGCACTGGCGAAGGGCCTCGTCCACATTGGCCTTGAGCGGCACCTTGCGGCCGCCGCGCAGCCCCTCGTCGGCGGTGATCACGAAGCGCGAGCTACAGTCCTCAATTCGCCCGGCGATGGAGTCGGCCGAAAAGCCCCCGAAGATCACCGAATGCACTGCCCCGATCCGGGCGCAGGCCAGCATGGCGAAGGCCGCTTCGGGGATCATGGGCAGATAGATCGTCACCCGATCGCCCTTGGCCACGCCGAGGCCCTTGAGCACGTTGGCCATGCGGCAGACCTCCGCGTGGGCCTCGGCATAGGTGATCCGACGACTTTCGGTGGGATCATCGCCCTCCCAGATGATCGCGGTCTGATCAGCCCTCGTGGGCAGGTGGCGGTCCAGGCAATTGACGCTGGCGTTGAGGACCCCATCCTCGAACCACCGAATCCGGAAGTCATCTGGCTGGAAAGAGACGTCCTTGACCTTGGTGAAGGGCGCCATCCAATCGAGGCGCGCCGCCACATCGCGCCAATAGCCTTCGGGGTCGGCGGCGACTCGCCGGACGGCCGCCTCATAGGCGGGCTCATCCATGCGGGCACGATCCGCCCAGGCCTGGGGCACGGCAAAAACCTGATCGTCGCTCAAGCAGCGTTCCCTCGACTGGTGTTCTTCGTTCTGAGGCGCGAATATGCGAACCTTGAATGCCAAGGCAAGGCGCGGGCGCGCCTTACGGCCCACGCCCGATGCGGACCTTTGATCATGCTGCTTCACTTCTCCACCTGGCCGGAGATCGAATCCTTCCTCCGCAGATCTCAGGTCATCGTCGTCCCCATCGGCTCCAACGAGCAGCATGGGCCCACAGGTCTTCTGGGAACCGACTGGCTCTGCCCGGAGATCATCGCTCACGAGGCGCAGAAGACCGCCGACATTCTTGTGGCGCCCACCTTCAATATCGGCATGGCCCAGCATCACCTGGATTTCCCCGGCACGATCGCGCTTCGGCCCTCCACCTTCATGGCGGCGATTGGAGACTGGACCCGGTCGCTGACCCATCACGGCTTTCGCCAGATCCTTTTTCTGAATGGCCATGGGGGCAATGTCGCCACCATCGAAGCGGCCTTTTCCGAGCTCTATGCCGAGGCCAGTTTCGCCGGGCGGTCCGCGGGCTTCGCCTGTCGCCTGAAGAACTGGTGGGACCTGAAGGGGGTGGGGCGCCTCGCCCAGCAGCAGTTTCCGGTGGGCCATGGCAGCCACGCCACGCCCTCGGAAATCGCCGTGACCCAATGGGCCTATCCGGATCATATCAAGGCCACCAATTACGCCCCTCAGATCGCGCCCACGGGGCCCATCCGCGAGGCCCGGGATTTCCGCGCCCGTTTCGCCGATGGCCGCATGGGCTCCGACCCGGGCCTGGCGACGCCGGAGAAGGGTGGCGAACTGGTCAAGCTCGCGGCGACGGGCCTGATCGCGGCGGTGGCGGAATTCGCCGCGGAAGACGCGCCGGTGGGACTTGCCGCCCAGTGAGTTCAAATCCCTTGCCCCCGCTGCCCGATCAGCTGCCTGGCGTTGATTGGCCGACACGCGCCTGGCCCACGGGTGCGTTAAATGACGCGCTCATCGCCCCGCTCCTGGCGGAGGCCTTCGGCCCCTCGCCCAATGCCGAGCTTGGTGAGACGCACGCTGTCGTAATTGTCAGGAACGGACGGCTTGTCTTCGAGCGCTATGGCGCGGGATTGGGGCCGGACGACACCTGCCGCTCCTGGTCCATGGCCAAGAGCATCACGCACGCTTTGGTCGGGATCGCGGTCGCCGATGGCCTCCTCGATATCCACGCCCCGGCCGATGTCCCGGCCTGGCGCGCGGGCGGCGATCCGCGCGGCGCCATCACGCTGGACCATCTGCTCCGGATGTCGAGCGGCCTGGAATGGCTAGAGGATTATGAGCCCGGTCGCCGCTCGGACGTGGTGGAGATGCTGTTTGGGCCCGGCAAGGAGGATGTGGCGGCTTTCGCGGAGGCCAAGCCCCTCGCCCATGCGCCGGGATCATTCTTCTATTATTCCAGCGGGACGACGAACATCGTCTGCCGGATCCTGGCGCGGACGCTGGGGCTGACCGGCGCGGCCTTTGAGGCCTTCATGCGCGAGCGCCTCTTCGACCCCCTGGGCATGACCAGCCCAGTCCCGCGATTTGATGCGGCGGGGACGTTCATCGGCTCCTCCTATTGCTTCTGCAGCCCCCGCGATTTTGCCCGCTTTGGCCTCCTCTATCTGCGGGACGGGGTGTGGGAGGGCCGGCGCCTGCTACCGTCCGGCTGGGCGGACTACGCCCGAACGCCCACGTTCCAGCAGCCCGGCGGCGATCTTGAGGGACCTTACGGCGCCCACTGGTGGCTGGATCGCTCGGGCCCGGGATCCTTTTGGGCCTGTGGGTATGAGGGTCAGCACATTGCCATCCTGCCTGATCGCGATCTGATCATTGTCCGCAATGGCGTGACGCCCCTGGCCACCCAGGCGGCCGCGAGGCTCTGGGTCGCGGCCCTCGCTGACGCCCTGGGCTGACCCATGGCCACGGCGGGACCCGAGATCGAGCGTCTGATCGCTCTCCTGGCCAAGCTGCCGGGCCTCGGGCCCCGTTCGGCGCGCCGCTCGGCTCTCGCCCTGCTGAAGAAGCGGGAGCAGCTTCTTGTCCCCTTGAGCCGCGCCATGGCGGAGGCTGCCGAAAGGGTGCGTACCTGCCAGGTCTGTGGGTCTCTGGACACCCACGATCCCTGCGCGATCTGCCGCGACGAAACGCGCGATCCGTCCGTGCTGTGCGTGGTGGAGGAGGTGGGTTCCGTCTGGGCCATGGAGCGCGCCAGCGCCTTTCGCGGCCGCTACCATGTGCTGGGCGGCCTGCTTTCGGCCCTGGATGGTCTGGGGCCCGAGGCATTGAGAATAGGCGCCCTGATCTCCCGCGCCTCGGACGGCGCCGTGCGCGAGGTGGTGCTGGCGCTTCCGGCGACCGTGGATGGCCAGACGACCGCGCACTATCTGGCGGACCGGCTCGCGGGCGCGGAGGCCCAGGTCACCATGTTGGCCCGGGGCGTGCCGGTGGGCGGAGATCTCGATTGGCTCGATGACGGCACCATCGCCCAGGCCATGAGGGCGCGAAGGCCGGCCTAGAGGGCTCCGGCTTGGCCGTTTCGGCGACTCCGGCTACTGAACGGACCATGAACGAAACGGTCATGTCCCTCATTTTCGGCCTGCTTGCGGCGGGCGCCGCCGTCTGGGCCATGGCCGAGCGGGGACGGGCGTCCCGCGCCGCGCTCGAGTTAAACATGCTGCGCGACCAGGCGACGTCGGGGGCCGAAACCTTAAAGGCCCAGGCGGCTCTGTCGGCCAACGCCGTGGCCGAGGAGCTGGTCAAGCGGGCCACGGAAACCTTCACCAATCAGGACAAACTTGTGCAGGCCAGGCTTGAGGCCCAGCTCAAGCCCGTGGCGGAGACCTTGGAGAAGGTTCAGGCCCATGTCACCGCGGCCGAGAAGGCCCGAGCGGAAGAGGCGGGGGGCCTGAAGGTCCAGATCCAGCGTCTGATGGAAGCCGCCACCCAGACCCAGGACGAAGCCCGCAAGCTCTCCGCATCCCTTCGCCGGGGAGCTGGTGTTCAGGGCCGGTGGGGCGAGCAGATGCTGCGTAATGTTCTGGAGATGGCGGGCATGCGGGCCGGCGTCGATTTCGAAGAGCAGGCGTCGGTGACCACCGACTCGGGCGCTCTTCGTCCTGACGTCCTGGTCCGCCTGCCTGGAAACGCGGTGTTCGTGATCGACGCCAAATGTTCCCTGAACGCCTTCCTCGACGCGCAGGAACAAACCGATGAGGCAACGCGGGAAGCCGCCTACCAAAGACATGCCCAGAGCGTGCGCGCCCATATGACCAGTCTGGCCGCCAAGGCCTATTGGGAGCAGTTCGAGAGCGCCCCCGATTTCGTGGTGATGTTCGTCCCCGGCGATCCCTTCCTGGCGGCGGCTGCCGAACGCCTGCCCGATCTGCTGGCCCAGGCCATGGACAGGCGGGTGATCATGGTGACGCCCTCCAGCCTCTTCGCCCTGTGCAAGGCGGTGGCCTATGGCTGGCGGGTGGAGGAGCAGGCGCTCAACGCCAAGGAAATCGCCGACCTTGGCCGGGACCTTTACAAGCGCCTGGCCACCATGGGCGAGCACGTGGCGGCCATGGGACGCTCGCTCGGCGGCGCGGTGAATAAGTACAATGACTTCGTGGGCTCCCTGGAAAGTCAGGTCCTGACCCAGGCCCGACGCTTCGAAGATCTGAAGGCCGACAATCCTTCCACCCCCATCAAGGAGCTGCCCGGCGTCGAGGCGGCGGTGCGGCCGTTGATGAAACTCGCTCCGGAGCCGGGACCGCCGGCCTTGACGCTGGCCCGGCAGGCGCCTACCTCGCCTTCATGACCCTCCGGCGCATTCTTACCGTGGAGAGCGATCTCGCGACCCTCAAGCAGGTCTCCGCGCCCGTGGCGGCGGTGGATGATGACCTGCGCCGGCTTATGGATGACATGTTGGAGACCATGTATGACGCCCCCGGCATCGGCCTCGCGGCGATCCAGGTCGGCGTGCCGAAGCGCGTGATCGTTATGGATCTCGCCAAGGGCGATGATGCGCCGGCGCCCCGCTATTTCGTGAACCCCGAAATTCTCTGGGCCTCGGAAGAGACCGCGCCCTACGAAGAAGGGTGCCTCTCGGTGCCAGAGATCTATGACGAGGTCGAGAGGCCCGCGCGCGTGCGCCTGCGCTATCTCGGCTATGACGGCGCGCCCGTGGAGGAAGACGCCGAGGGTATTTTCGCCGTCTGCATCCAGCATGAGATGGACCACCTTGAAGGCGTCCTCTTCATCGATCACCTCTCCCGCCTTAAGCGGGACCGCGCCATCGCCAAGGTGAAGAAAGCCGCTAGAGCGGAAGCCGCTTAAATCAGGTCTTTGGCCTCTCCCCGCGCGGGAGGTAAGAACCACCCATCATGCGCCTGGCCTTTCTCGGCACCCCCGATTTCTCCGTGCCGAGCCTCGCCGCGATGCTGGCGGCCGGCCATGACGTCGCCGCGGTCTACGCTCAGCCGCCCGCGCCTCGGGGCAGGGGGCAGACCCTCAGGCCATCTCCGGTTCAGGCGTTCGCCGAAGCTAAGGGACTTAACGTCCGCACCCCGGCCTCCCTGCGCGCGCCGGAAGAGGTCGCCGCCTTCGCCGCCCTGGGACTTGACGCCGCCGTCGTGGTGGCTTTCGGGCAGATCCTCCCTGCGGAGCTGCTCGAAGCGCCCCGTCTGGGGTCCTATAACCTCCACGCCTCGCTCCTGCCGCGCTGGCGGGGGGCAGCGCCCATTCAGCGCGCCATCATGGCCGGCGATGCGGTGACGGGTGCGCAGGTGATGCGCATGACGCCCGGGCTTGATGAGGGCCCTGTGATCGCCCAGGCGCGTCTGCGCATCGACGCCCTCGATACGGCGGGAAGCTTAGCGGACCGCCTCGCCGTGGCGGGAGCAGAACTGATGACCGAGGCCTTGGACCTGGTGGCCCGGGGCGCCGTCCGCGAGACGCCCCAGTCCGCCGAGGGGGCGACCTATGCCCGCAAGATCAAGCCTGCGGAGACCCGCATCCGCTGGGAGCGTCCGGCGGCACGGGTAGATGGCCAGATTCGCGGTCTATCGCCGGCCCCCGGCGCCTGGTTCGTGGCGCCGGGCGAGCGCGGTCCGGTCAGGGTCAAGGCCCTCCTCAGCGCCCGGGCGGAAGGCGAGGGCGAGCCGGGCCGGGTTCTGGACGATAATCTCCTGATCGCCTGCGGCGGTGGCGCGGTGCGTATTCTGCGCGTTCAACGCGAGGGACGCGGCGCCCAGGATGCGGAGCTCTTCCTGCGCGGATTCCCGCTCCCCGCGGGAACGCTTCTGATCTGATGCCCCGCTATCGCCTGACCCTGGAATATGACGGCGGACCCTATGCGGGTTTTCAGGCCCAGAGCGGTCAGCCCACCGTCCAGGGCGTCATGGAGGCGGCGATTCTCGGCTTTTGCGGGGAAGAGGTCCGTATCCACGCGGCCGGCCGCACGGACGCGGGGGTTCACGCTACCGGCCAGGTCATCCATTTTGATCTCGAGCGCCTGGTCGCGCCGAGGACGGTCATGAACGCAATCAACGCCCATCTCGGGGCCGAGCCGGTGGCGGTGGTCTCCGCCAGCGTCGCGGACGCAGAATTCCATGCCAGGTTTTCCGCCACGTCGCGGCGCTATCTCTACAGGATCCTCAACCGCCCGGCGCCGGCGGTTCTGGAGCGGGGCCGGGTCTGGCGGGTTAAGACGCCCCTCGACCATGAGGCGATGGGGGATGCGGCGCTGGGGCTCCTCGGCCTGCATGATTTCACAACCTTCCGGGACGCAGCCTGCCAGGCCAAGTCGCCGATCAAGACCCTCGATTTGGCGACGGTGGAGCGCCAGGGCGAGGAGGTTCAGCTGGTGTTCGCCGCCCGCTCATTCCTCCATCGCCAGGTCCGCTCCATGGTGGGCTCGCTTGTGGAAGTGGGCAGAGGCCGCTGGTCCGCCGAGGACCTGAGCCGCGCCCTCGCCGCCAAGGATCGCGCCGCCTGTGGCCCCGTGGCGCCCGCCGAGGGGCTGTGCCTGGCGTGGGTCGGTTATGACGACGCCGCGAACTTGGCGAAATAGTCGGTGATCAACCGCTCATAGATCCTGGTGAGGGCCTCGATATCGGCGACCGGCGCGCCCTCGTCGATCTTGTGCATGCCGGCCCCGACCAAGCCGAACTCCACCACGGGGCAAAGGGCGCGGATGAACCGGGCGTCTGAAGTGCCCCCGGTGGTGGAGAGCTCAGGGGTGACCCCGCCGGCGGCGGCGACCGCGGCGGCGACGACGCCGGTAAAATCGCCAGGCGCGGTCAGAAAGGCTTCCCCGCTGATCGAGGTCTCGACGCTTATGCGCCCCCGAAAATCCGTTCCGGCGGCCTTGGCCTCTTCGGCGATCCAGGCGGCGAGAGCCGCACCCTGATAGGCGGGATTGAACCGGATATTGATCCGGGCCTCGGCCTTCGCGGGAATGACGTTGCCGGCGAGATTGCCGATATCGATGGACGTGATCTCCAGATTAGAGGGCTGAAAGCCGTCGATCTCGGCGCCCAGGGGCCGATCCAGGAGCCGCGAGAGAAGTCGCACCAGCACCGGCGCCGGATTGGCCGCCCGGTCGGGATAGGCCACGTGCCCCTGCACACCCTCCACGATGAGTCTGGCGCTGACGCTGCCGCGCCGGCCGATCTTGATCATGTCTCCAAGTCGGGCGCTTGAGGTGGGCTCGCCCACCACGCAGTGATCGATGATCTCGCCCTCAGCTTGGAGAGCTTTCACCACCGCCTTGGTGCCGTCCTCGGCGACACCTTCCTCATCGCCGGTGATCAGCAGGGAGAGAGAACCTCGCGGCGTCCCCTTCGCGAGCACCCGGCCCGCCGCGGCGATATAGGCGGCAATGGCGCCCTTCATATCGGCGGCGCCGCGCCCCAGGATCACGCCATTTTCGATCTGGGCGGCGAAGGGCGGCGCCGACCAGGCCGCCGCGTCTCCCGGAGGCACGACGTCGGTGTGGCCCGCGAAACAGAGGTTCGGCCGGGCGTCTCCCCAGCGAGCGTAGAGGTTTTCGATCTCGCCAAAACGCATGGGGCGGCAAACGAAGCCCAGGGCCTCCAAGGCGTCCCGCACCACCGCCATGGCGCCCGCGTCGGCCGGCGTCACTGAAGGGCAGCGAATGAGCGCCGCGCAGAGAGAGACCGGATCGGCGGGGCTGGCGAGAGACATGAGCGGTCCTTAAGCTGAACCTCGTCGCCTCGCAAAGCTGAAGGTTCCTCATCAGAAGATGGCCAAGATCGATCTCGCCGCCGCGCCAATCCGGACAGGCACGAATTACCCTGCGCCCCACGACGCGCCCTGCCAGCTACGCGTGCGGCGGCGTCTCGGCGACGCGGGAGGCCTCAGCCAATTTGGGGTCAATCATCTCACCCTGCCGCCCGGCGCCTGGTCGAGTCAGAGGCACTGGCACAGCCACGAGGACGAATTCGTCTGGGTGCTGGAGGGCGAGGTGGTTCTGGTCACCGACGCGGGCGAGACAACGCTCAAAGCTGGCGACTGCGCCGCCTTCCCCGCCGGCGAGGCCAATGGCCACCATGTGGTCAATCGCGGCGCGACCGACGCCAGGCTACTGGAGATCGGGACCCGCGATCCGCGCCGGGATCGGACCGCCTATTCGGATATCGACATGATCGCCGAGCCGGGCGAGGAGGCATACCGTCACCGGGACGGCGCGGCTTATCCCCTCTCGACCTCGTAACTAGCGGGGCGCGCGTTTCACCAGAATGCGCTGAAGCGTTCGCCGGTGCATGCCCAGACGCCGCGCGGTTTCCGAGACATTGTGGCCGCAGAGTTCATAGACCCTCTGGATATGCTCCCACCGCACCCGGTCGGCGCTCATGGGGTTTTCCGGGGGCGCCGGGCTCTCGGTGACGGAGGCGACCATCAGGGCTTTCACCACATCATCGGCATCGGCGGGTTTGGCCAGGTAGTCGATGGCGCCGGCCTTCACGGCCGCGACGGCGGTGGCGATATTGCCATAGCCCGTCAGCATGATGATCCGCGCGTCCGGCCTGGCGGCCCTTAAGGCGTCCACGACGGTAAGCCCTGAACCATCCTCAAGGCGCAGATCCAAAACGGCGAAGGCCGGCGGGGAAGCCTTCACCGCGGCCACCGCCGCGGCCACCGAGCTGGCCAGGGTTACCTGGAAGCCGCGCGATTCAAGCGCTCGACCGAGCCGCGTTCCAAAAATAGCGTCGTCGTCCAGGAGGAGCAGCGACATGTCGGCTGCAGTCAAGCGCGTCGCGGACTCGGCTCCCATCAGGACACCCTCCGAGCGCCGGTTCGTTCGTCTGTGATTACCAGAGCCATCTTCATATGCGGACGACAATAGTCTGACGCAAGCTTGGGCGAGGGGGGCTTGCCCGTTTCAGACCGGCTCCAAGGCCTCGATCCGGGCGCGGGGCCATCTGGCCGTGACGATCGCCCCCAACCTTTGACCATTGCGGAAGGCCACCTTGGCCCCCGTCCGTTCCAGAAGGGTCTTGGCGATGAAGAATCCCAAACCCATGCCCACATGCCCGCTGCGCGAGCCCTCCGCCGTGCCGTGGCGACTGGTGACATAGGGCTCGCCCAGTCTCGCCAGAACCTGAGGGGAAAAGCCCGGGCCGTCATCCCTCACCTCGATGGAGAGGATCTCGGCGTCGAAACGGGCGGTGACGAGGATCTCGCCGCGCGCAAAATCATAGGCATTCTCCACCAGGGCGGCGAGAGCGTGCAGAATCTCCTGTCGTCGCCAGAGATCCGGCGTCGCGAGGCTAGGCGGCCCCGTCACCACCCCTTCGACGCGCACGCTCCGGGCGGCGACATAGGGGTCGACCACCTCGCGCACCAAGTCCAGCAAGCTCATCCGCTCATGCACGACGTCGGACTGTTCCGGTTTTTCCGAGAGCCGCTTCAGAATGTCCCGGCATCGCTGGGCCTGTTCCACGAGAAGCCAGGCGTCCTCCTTGAACGCCCCCTCCCCAGCCTGGTGGGCCATTTCCTTCGCCACCACGGCGATGGTGGCCAGGGGCGTCCCCAGTTCGTGCGCGGCCGCGGCGGCCAGGGCGCCCAGGGCCGAGAGGCGCTGCTCTCGGGCCAGAACTGTCTCGGTGATTTGCAGCGCCAAGGCGTTTCGCGCGCGCTGACCGCTCGACCAGTACGAGTAGCCCGCCGCGAAGGACATGGTCACGATCAGGGCGCCCGCGCACAGCAGACGATAGGCGGCGCTGATATTTCCTAGGGCATGATAAGGCCAGGGCGGCGAGACGATGAGAGCCAGCGCGAGCACACCGATCGTGGCTCCGGCCCAGATCCCAACGGCGTAACGCGGCGGCAGGGCGCTGCCCGCGATCGTCACGGGCAGGACGAGCGCCAGCGCCAGGGGATTGATGAGGCCCCCGGTGAGCGCAATGAGAACGCAGGTCTGGACAATATCGAAGGCGAGATGCGCCGTCACTTCACTGGGCTCGCCACGGCCCCGCGGCGCGCGCCAAACGGCGGTGGCGAGCCCAAGCGCGGCGGAAACGCCAATGGTGAGGAAACAGGCCGCGCCATCGACCCGCCACCTTAGGATCTTCCAGATCACCATCACGGCGATGATTTCGCTAAACAGAAGGACCCCGCGCATCTCCACCAAGGTGCTCAAGCGGATCGTCCGGGCCGGCGTGGCCAAGGCTTGCGCGCTCACGGCGGCGGGCGTATCGGGCCCCCGCCTGGGAGGTGGGGAGCGGTGATCCTCCAGGGATTCGAGGGATGGCTCCGATGGCATGCTCTGGAAGATGGCTCCGAATGCGCCCGGGCGCGAGGGTTTGTTCGCGGGGCAAGGCGTGAGGCGGGACCCATGAAACGTGTCATGCTTTGGATAGCCTTCGCCGCGGTGGCGATTATCGCGGTCGGGCTCCTGGCGACGCAACTTCCCGGCCGGTCGCCGGCGCCGGCGACTCAGAGCGTGCAGACCGGTCCCTCTATCGGCGGTCCGTTCCATCTCACCAATCAGGCCGGCGCGGCGGCGGACCAGCGCCTGCTACTGGGCAAATGGACGGCGGTGTTCTTCGGTTACACCTATTGCCCAGATGTCTGCCCCACCACCCTGGCGGCGCTTGGCCAGGTCAGCGATGATCTGGGCCCCGACCAGAAGCGGTTCCAGGTGGTTTTTATCACGGTCGATCCCGCGCGGGACACGCCAGAGGTTCTCGGGCGCTACCTCTCCAGCACGACCTTTCCCAAGGGGGCCATCGGCCTGACGGGGACGCCCGCCCAGATCGCCGATGTCGCCCGCGCCTACCACGTATTTTATCAGAAGGTTCCTCAGGGGAGTTCCTACGTGATGGACCACACCGCGGTGGTTTATCTCATGGACCCCAAGGGCCAGTTCACCGCGCCTCTGGATCTTACCGCCCCGCCGCCCCAGGTCGCGGAACACCTGCGCCAGGTGATGGATTGATCGTGCGACGGTCGCCGTGCGCCCTTTCATCGCGGAACCGGACCGACTAAGCTAATGACCCAAGACCCTGTTGGAGACCGGATGCTTTACGCGTTTCATGAAGCGGCCTTCGGCATGGCCGCCCCCTTACGTCTCGGCGCGGAGATCACGCGCCATTTCTGGCGCTCGCCCCTCAATCCGGCGGGCGAGACGGATATGGGCCGCACCCTTTTCGCCTCGGCCGATGTGGTGGCCAATATGACCCGCCGCTATGGCAAGCCGGCCTGGCGGGTTGAAGAGGTTATGATTGGCGGCCATCCGGTGGCGGTTGAGCTCAAGACGCCCTGGCAAACCCCTTGGGTGAAGCTGCGTCACTTCGTTCGCGATCCCGCTGATCTGGCCGCCGCGGGCGCGGAGGCGGAACGCCCCCCGCTGCTAATCGTCGCGCCCCTGTCCGGCCATTACGCGACCCTGCTGCGCGGCACGGTGACGGCGTTTCTGGCCGATTTCGACGTCTATATCACCGACTGGTCCAATGCCCGGGACGTGCCCATTGCCGCCGGACGCTTTGGCTTGGCGGACTATGTCGACGCCATTGGCGGGATTCTTGACCATATCGGGCGGCGCGCCCACGTGGTCGCGGTGTGCCAGCCTGGCCCGCCGGTCCTCGCCCAGACCGCCCTGATGGCGGCCGATGGCCATGCCTCGCGCCCCGCCAGCCTGACCCTCATGGGATCGCCCATCGATGCGCGGCTGGCGCCTACCAAGGTCAATTCCCTGGCCGAGGCCAAGCCCTTCGCCTGGTTCGAGTCGCGGATGATCGACACGGTGCCCTGGCCGTGGCTGGGCTCCATGCGGCGCGTCTATCCTGGCTTCGTGCAGCTCTACAGTTTCATGTCCATGAACGCCGACGCCCACCAGGACGCTCACCGCCGCTATTTCGCCGATCTGGTGAAGGGGGACGGCGAGCCTGCCGAGCGGCATCGCGAATTCTATGACGAATATCTCAGCGTTCTGGACATGACAGAGGAGTTCTATCTGGAGACCATCGATGTGGTGTTCCAGCGATACCTCCTGGCCAGGGGCGAGTGGATCCATCGCGGTCGCAAGGTGGATCTCTCCGCCCTCACCGACGTGGCCCTGATGACCGTGGAGGGCGAGAACGACGATATCTCCGGTGTCGGCCAGACCCAGGCGGCCCATGGCCTGTGCCCTGGCGTGCCCGAGAGCTTGCGGGAGCTGTATGTACAGCCCGGCGTCGGCCACTACGGGGTCTTCAACGGCCGCCGGTTTGTTTCCGAGATCTATCCCCGGGTGCGTGATTTCATCGCGCGGAGCGAAGCGGCGCTCTAAGGTCTCGGCGCGCGGGGGCGATTCGGCCCCTGATACTGCCCGGACCGGCGCCTTGAAATGAGCCTCTTTGGACCGCGCTATGAGGACGGTCAGCACCTCGATCTGGGCGGGGTGAAGGTGCGCCTGCGCGTCAGCGGCCGGGCCCGGCGCATATCTCTCAAAGTGGATCAACGCAGTGGCGAGGTTCTGGCCGTGGCGCCCACCCGCGCTCTCCTCGGCGAAGCGGCGGGATTCGCAAGGTCCAGGCGGGACTGGTTGTCGGACCAGATCGCCAGGGTTCCGCCGCCCGCGCCAGCCCTGGCGGCGGGTCACGTCATGACGGTGCTGGACGAGCTTTGGCGCCTTAACCCCGATGGTCGCCGCCCGCGCCTCAGCCCCCCCGGCACAGATGGGGCAAGGGAGCTTCGCGGCTGCGGGGCCGGTGAGGTCGATCCGGTTCTGGTCAGACGCGCCGTCATCCGCGAGGCTCTCGACGCCTTCGAGGCCCGCACCGCCCATCATTGCGAGCGCCTGGGCGTCGCCCCGCCGCCGCTTCGCCTGATCGACGCCCGCACGCGATGGGGCTCCTGCACCCCAGCCCAACGGGGACGCCCGGCCTCTATCCGCCTTTCCTGGCGCCTCGCCCTCGCCCCCTTCGGGGTGGCCGACTATGTGGTCGCCCATGAATGCGCGCACCTTCTGGAAGCCAATCATGGCCCTAGGTTCTGGGCTCTCGTGGAGCGTCTGGTGGGCAATCCCAAGGCCTTGCGCGGCTGGCTGAAAACAAAGGGCGGGAGCCTGTACGCGCTGCTTTGATCTGGCGGCGGCCCAGGTTACCTCAAAGCCGATCAACGTCCTCATTCCGAATGGCGTCGCCGTAATAGAAGTCGTTGGCATCGGGCCACGTGGCCGGCCCCCGGGCATGGCGCGGGTCAAGAGGCGGTTTTGCTCTGGAGCGGCGTGGCTTGCGCCACCTGGGTCGCCAGACGATGTGCGCGGCGTCATCCCCGCTGTCGTTTCCGTCGTCATCCACATCTGGAGGCGGCGGCGTTTCGATCTCGGAACTTCGAAAGATGTCCCAGACCCTGACATCGCCCCCTGGCGGTGGCGGAAAGCCATCCTCGGTCCATAGGCTCCAGTCAGGCCCCAGACCCAGATCGGCGCAGATCGCCGCGACCGCATCCTTGAGAGGGCCGTTGAGAAGTCTGTGGAACCGATCGGCTTCGCTGAGCGGCGTCTTGCCCTCGCGGGGCAGGATCTCGGGACGCTTTAACTCCTGAAGGACCTCGACATCCTGGACGCCGGCGTGAGGGGGCTTTGCCCCGTCGCCGTCGCGAAGCTCTATCGGCTCACCGCGGTCCTCTGGACGTACGGTGCATGTGATCGGGCCGAGGGACTTGCCGGCCCGCAGATCGGCGATCTCCTGCTCGATCTTCAATTTTAGCGCCACGGCGAGATGCACGGCGCGCGCGATGCGCACAAAGATGGTGATGGGATTGCAGCGGTCGGGAAAGCTTATCCTTGGCCCCACCCATCTCGGATCGTTCATGCCGGGCGCCGCCTGACGGATAAGCGCGCGGACAAGCCACAATCCGATCTCCCGCAACCCGCTCAACATGCAAAGCCACGTCTCCGCGCGAGCGATGCGCGGATCGGGTGCGCAGGTGGCGTGCGGTAAGGTCTTATCGCAAGGAGTGGGTTCGAGCGTCATCACCCATAGAATTGCATAACATAAGAGTTTTGTCAATATGCAATATAAGGATAGCTGACTCGGTTAGATCGTCGAGCATCCGCGGAGCGTAACGGAGACCCGACCCGGACGACCCGCTTTGCCGAGGTGACATTTGGCGCGACCGTTGAACCGGGTCACAACTCATCGGCCTTGCTGCCATTGCCAATGGCGGCGCCGGCTGAAGGCCGCGCGTCAGCATCTATCGAGAAGTGGACAATGAATTTGTGTCCTTCCCAGGCTTTTTTCTCCGGGGGTGGGGCGCTCATGCCGTTGTGCTAACCGCCTGATCCAGCCGCGCTGACACGCCAGACCACATTGCCCACATCATCCGCGATCAGCAGCGCTCCGGTGCGGTCAAGCGCGACCCCGACGGGCCGTCCGCGCACTGACTTATGGTCGGGGGCGAGGAAGCCGGTCACGACGGGAATAGGATTGCCGGCAGGACGGCCGTTGACGAGCGGTACGAAGATGACCTGATAGCCGTTGAGAGGACTTCGGTCCCAGCTGCCGTGCTCGCCCACGAAGACGCCGTTGGCGAACACGGGCGACAGCGTTTCGCCCTGGCTGAAGGCCAATCCCAATGGCGCCACGTGGGAGCTCAGGCCGTAATCCGGCTTGATGGCCTTAGCCACCAAGTCTGGCCTCTGCGGATGGACTCTGACGTCCACATGCTGGCCCCAATAGCTGTAGGGCCAGCCGTAGAATGCGCCCTCCTGCACCATGGTGAGGTAGTCCGGAACAAGGTCCGGGCCGATCTCGTCGCGCTCGTTTACGACGGCGAAAAGCCGGCCAGTCTTAGGGTCCACGGCGAGACTCGTCGGATTGCGGGTGCCGGTGGCGTAGGGGCGCATGGCGCCGGACTGCCGATCGACCTCATAGATTCGGGCGCGGCCGTCCTCGGCGGCGAACCCGTTCTCGGTGATATTGCTGTTGGAGCCGACGCCCACATAGAGCTTGGTCCCGTCCGAGCTGACCGCCAGGGACTTGGTCCAGTGATGATCGATTGGTCCGGCCGGCAGGTCGGTCAGCTTTACGCCCGGGCCGCTGATCCGGGTTGCGCCCGTCGTATACTTGTAAGCCATGATCGCATCGGTGTTTGCCACATAGAGGGTGTCGCCAACGAGCGCGACGCCATAGGGCGAATGGAGGTGGTCGAGAAACACCGTCCGCATCTCCGGCTTGCCGTCACCGTTAGCGTCGCGAATTAAGGTGATGCGGTTGCCGCCCTTGGCGGCGGCCCCGGCGCGCGCCTTGACCTTGCCCTGAATGAAGTCCTTCGGGCGGTAGGGCTCGGTCCCTGGGCTGTTGCCTTCCACGACCAGGATGTCGCCGTTGGGCAGTGTGTAGACCGTGCGGGGGTGCAGCAGACCGGTCGCCAGGGCTTGGACCTTCAATCCGGCCGACGTCGACGGCGTTTGCCCGACCGTCCAGCCTACCGCATTGGGCACACTCATGGGCGGCAAGAGGAACTGCTTGGGTTCGGGTAAATAAGGATTTGGGCCATACTGACGCGCCGGATCTCCGCCGGGCTTGTCGCAGGCGCCGAGGGCCGCCAAGACCGTCAGCGCGGCGAGCTTATGAGCGGTTCGGCTCATGCGCGGTCTCCGAGAGCCGCATCCTGGGCCGTGCTGACTCGCCATCCGCGAAGGGCGGCGATCAGCAGTAGGACCGTTACGACCGCCGAGAGCATCACGCCCTGGGGCACGACCGAGGTCCAGGCGTCGCGGCTGTGGATGAGTGCGTTGATCAGCGACAGCAGCGCCGCGCCGGCGACCAACAGGAAAGGGATCCATTGTAACCGGGCCGCCCGCGCGGTGAGGAAATCGATCACGAGGACAATCGTGGCGACCAGCGCCACGACGAGACCTATGGTGATCAGCCAGGCGGAAAAATTGGCCCACTGCCAGACCGACGTCTCACAGTACATGGCGTCTGTCGCAAAAGCAGCGATGAACAGGGTGGCGCCTGCGCCGATGAACCTGGGATGCAGAAGGACCCTGGTCGGACCTTTGAGAGATCTTTCCATCCTGTCTCCCCTCGCGGTGAGCGGTGCTCTTGCACCGCGGTCCTCGCGGGAAGGCGATCACGCCCGTAATGACCAACGGTTCAACGCACCGAAGCCGCCTTAGCTCCGCATCGATTTGACGCGCGTGCGGCGCGGACACCTGAGCCTCGCATATTGGATTTCGTGAGGACGCGGTGGGGTTTGCCCGCAAGCCGTCCAACAGCGCGCGTTCGCGAACACGATATCTATTTCGTTAGCCCGGCGCCGCGAAACGCCCTGGCGATGATGTTCTCGACGCTCGCCGGGATGCGCCCGGAGAGCGCCGCGAGCACCTGGCCACCGACACCATCGCTCATGGACTTCGGGTGTGGGGGTGAAGGTGCGTCCGCCGTCGGGCCTTTATGCCGCCCGGGCGAAAGCCTTTTTCCCTGAATGGCATCCAAGGGCATGTCTATAGGTTCGCCGCCAAGACCCCAGAATGCGGCAATCTCGGATGTGGAAGACACCCCGGTTTCCAACATGAAGGGTCCCGCACTGCCGACGCCATCAGGGCCCTTGGTGGAAAGTGGTGCGCCGTGCCCAAGCCCCTTGATCAGATTCAACTCGATCAAGGCTTGCCGTGCGCCCACGCCACGCCAAACATAGCGAGTCCGGTCGGCGGTCTCGACGATGTCATCGGTCTCAGGGGCCAAACCTTGGGCCGTGGCCCACTGTCGGGCGATGGCGTCGGCGTTGCAGGGAGCGACCACGTGGTCGGCCTGACCTTGCCAGATCATCAGGCGAGGAAGGCTTTGGTCGGCCATGGCGGGGACATCCGCCGCCAGCGACGCGCTGGAACGCCCATCCCCCCACTGCATCGCGCTCATGGCGCCCATGACATTTTCGGCCGCGCCATAGGGCAGGCCGGCTATGACCGCGCCCGCATCGAAGACATCGGGATAGGCCGCAAGCATGGCTATGGTCATCGCGCCGCCGGCTGACAGGCCCGTAACGTAGATTCGCGTGGGGTCGCAGCCTTCGGTCTTGATCATCCAGTCAACCATCGCCGCGATAGAGGCTACTTCACCTTGGCCACGGACCACGTCGGCGGGGTTGAACCAATTGAAGCATCGGTTCGGATTGTTCGCCGAGGTCTGTTGCGGCGCCACGACGGGAAAGCGGTGGCGATCCGCCAAAGTGGTCCATCCCGCACGAGATGCGTATTCCGCGCCGCTCTGGCCGCATCCATGAACCGCGACGACAAGAGGCGCGCCAGGCGCAAGATATTCCGGCGTGTAGACCAGCATTTGGAGGCGCCCGGGATTGAACCCAAACTCCTCAATCTGACGAAAGCCGCTCCCCTTGGTTGAACCAGAGCCGGACGCTCGGCGCCGCTTCGCGAGCATGGCCGTCGTGTCGCCAAGTCCAACCATTTGATTTTCTCTTTCGCGAGCGAGTGCCCGTGCCTAACCAATGCTGCGGCGCAACATAAGTCTCAGCGCCACCGCAATTTATCTGGCGCAGCGGACCCCTCCGTCTGGGCGACGCCCGTCGCGCAATTTCTGAGCGAGGCGCTCCAGATCCAGCCACCCGGCCATTAGGCTCCGCCGCCGCTCACCGAACCTTTTCCGTCTCCTTGGGCGTCGAAACGCGGCGGGTCTTGGTCTCGGCTTTGGGCTTTGGCAGGAGTCGGAAGCGCGTCTGGCACCAGGCGAAGTCAACGCCCACGTCCAGCAGAGCATCGGAGCGTCCGCATGGACAGGCGAATTCCATGACCCCAGTGACGCGGTAGGTTTCCCCGGCGATCAGGGGAACGGGCCTGCCCGTGACATGGTTCGGGGCGGCATTGACGCACAGAACGAGATCGCCAGGGCCGATAGCGTCGCTCATCGCTTCCATCCATCGCCTTGCGGGCGCCGGCCGCGGCTTAGGACTCGGGCGAGTTGGACCGCTTGGCGAGCTTCTCGACCCTGCGGGAGAGGGCGGGCGTGATCAGTCGCACCAGATCGATGGGCTGCAAGGCCTCGGTCTCGATATCGTCCGGCGCGGGGGAGTCGTCGGTGGCGAAACGGTGGGTGAACAGCCAGTAGTCCAGATCCCCGACAGCATCCCCAGCGGATGTGTAGTGGACGTCGGCGCCCACCCGGTCCGCCTGCCGCGAAGGCTCCGTCCTGAAGGCGCGACCGCCCACGATAACGGCCATGGTGGGGTTTTGAGACGCCGCCCGAACATCAGTGATGGTCTTGACCAGGGCGGCCAGGCGTTCGCGCCGGGTGAAGACGTCGCTCAGAGTCAGGGCGATGGCGTCGAACCAGTGGGTGCTGACCAGGCCCAATAGCTCGGCGTCGGATTTTGGAAACTCAGCCTGGACGCTCCAGCCAGCCTGACGGAAGAAACCACCCAGCAAAGTGGCGCCCAGCAAGTGTGTCTCCCGGGGCGGCGGGGATATTAGCACACTCTTGCCGGTGATCGCCACGCGCCGACCGGCGGCCTGGCCGGCTTCGAGGCCTCGGGCGAGGTTCTGGAGTTTTGACAGCGCGATCGTCACCGCAAAGCTGTCGCAGCGGTCATCGCACCACCAATCGCCGAGGAGATGGGCCGCGGGCTCAAGGAGACGACGGCAGATCATGCGGGCTTCGTCTCCGGCGGCGCGCCGGTCACGAACCAAGGCCTCGAGGCCCGCTTCATCGCCGGCCAGGGCGAGTTCAGCGATTCGAGAAGGTCCCGATGCATCCGCTATGTGCGCCTCGGCGGTAACCAAGGCCTTTTGGACCAAGGCTTCTGGCTCGAAGTCTTCCAGGCTGCCCAGCAGCGGCTGCTCGCCTTCGGGACGGCGGACAAACCTCAAATCCCAGTCGCTGAACAGGCGCACCGGGGTGACGCCCTCCCCGAGGAGTTCGATATCGCAATGCCGCTCATCCAGCCTGATGGACGACCACAGGCCCTCAAGCGCGGTCCCGGGCCCCTCAAGCCACTGGAAGAAGCGATCACCCTCGTGAACCAGCATGCCGGTGACCCCGAACTGCCTGTTTCGCTCCCGCGCCTCCTCCACCAGCTGGTCCAGATCATCGGAACTTGGCCGGCGTTTCGCCCGGCTCTGGTAGCACAGGGTCGCGAGAGGCGGCCCCGCGCGCGCCGCGGATGGATTTGGATAATCCGTCTGGCTCCGGCCCACTGGGTCCGTGGCTCCCATGGCGATCTCCACTTCCCGTCGTCACGCCAGCCTCATGTCTGGCGCGATAGTGGTGAGGAACTCCGCCGCCAATAAGGGGGACAACCGAATTCCAATTTTGGTGTGCTGCTCGGTGAAGAACCGATGTTTTGCCGGTTGAGCAAATCCGCCAAGACAGGGCCTTGTCAAGCCAGATAAGCGCCTCGCCGGATCACTTCCGCGGGAAACCGCCTCGGGTTCCCGCGGAGTCTAGAACGGAACAGGCACGCGCCTGGGTTTCGGCGCTGGAATGGGGGTCGGCGCCGGGCCGGGCGGCGGCGCCTCCGTGTCGGGTGGGAGGGTCGCGCCCGGGCCGCTATCGGGCGGTGTCGCGAGCGTCGTGGGATCCGGCGCGCTCGCCGAGGGGATGGGTTTGGCGGCGAGGCGGGGCAGGGCCTGGACCATAAAGTTTCGCCAGATCTCGGCCGGAGGGCCGCCGCCGGTGACTTTGCGCATGGGGGTGTTGTCGTCTTTGCCCACCCAGACCGCCGCGACGAAACCGCCCGTGAAGCCGATGAACCAGGCGTCGCGATAATCGCTGGTGGTCCCGGTCTTGCCGGCAAGGTCATAGCCGCCGATCCGGGCCCGCCCGCCAGTGCCCGACGCGATGACTTGGCGCAGCATCTGGTCCATTTCGCCCAAGGCCGGCTCGGTGATTACCTGGCTGCGCTGAGGCGGCCCGTGGTCGTAAAGGACCTTGCCGTCCGCCGTCCGAATACGCTCGATGCCGTAGGCGCTGACCCGGTAGCCGCCATTGCCGAAGGCGTCATAGGCCTGGGCCATCTCCACCGGGCTGACGCCCACGGCGCCTAGGGCCATGGAGGGGTCGGTCTGAATCCTGGAGGTAATGCCGAGGTTGTGGGCCGTCTGGGCCACGTTCACCGTCCCCACCTCATCGGCGAGGCGCGCGGCGACGGTATTGATGGATTGGGCGAGGGCCGTCTCCAGGGTGATGGGCCCAAGATACCGGCCGGTATAGTTGCGCGGCGTCCAGCCCTTAATGGTGACCGGCTCGTCCACCACGCCTTCGCTCGGCGTATGGCCCTGGATCATGGCGGTCAGATAGACGAAGGGCTTGAAGGCCGAGCCGGCCAGACGTTCGCCGGCGCTCGCGCGGTCATATTGGCTCTCGCCATAATCAGCGCCGCCCACATAGGCGCGGATGCGCCCTTCCCCGTCCATGGCCACCAGGGCCGCCTGCTTCACGCCCAGATCGCCATGAGCGGCGACGCCGGCGCGCACGGACTCCTCGGCGGCGGCCTCGATGGGGAGGTCGAGGGTGGTCTCCACCACCAGATCCTGTGTGGGATCGCCCAGGCGCGCGCGCACCTGACTATCCAGCCAATCGACGAAATAGAGGGCCCGCTGATCTGCGAGGCGGGATGAGACGCGCACGGGTGAGCGGAAGGCCTCGTCCCGCGCCTGGGCGGTGATGGCGCCCATCTGGTACATCTGGTCGATGACAAGGGTGGCGCGCTTGGCCGCCCGGGCGCTGTTGGCCGCGGGATTATAGCGCGAGGGGCCCTTCATAGTGGCCGCCAGAAGGGCCGCTTCGCCGAGCGTCAGCTTGGCGGCGGGCTTGCTAAAATAGCGCTGGGAGGCCGCCTCGATCCCGAAGGCGCCGCCGCCGAAATTCACGCGGTTGAGATAGAGGGCCAGGATCTGGGTCTTGCTGAAATGGGTCTCAAGCCAGACCGCCAGGATCAGCTCCTGCACCTTGCGGCGATAGGTCTGGGCGGGGGTGAGGAAAATAACCCGCGCCAGCTGCTGGGTGATGGTCGATCCGCCCCGCAAGGTCTGGCCCGGGTGGCGCAGATTATAGACCTCGGAGCGGAGCATTCCCCAGGGGTTGAATCCGAAGTGATGGTAGAACTGCCGGTCCTCGATGGCGACGAAGGCGGCGGGCACATAGGGCGGGAGGCTCGCGAGATCCACCGGCGGCGTGTTCTGGCTGCCGCGCACGGCGATCAGGGCGCCAGAGCGATCCAGATAGCTGATCGAAGGCGCGCGCTTGGTGTCATAGAGGGCCGAGGTGTCGGGCAGGTCGCGGGCGAAGATCGCGATCACGGCCACCAGGGCGATGGCGCCCCAGACCCCGAGAACCAGGGTCCAATAGACGAGGGCGCCGAGCCATGAGCGGCGCCGCCAGGATCCGCCGGCTGGGGTTTGAGACATTCGCCTTGCCTATTGCGCTGGGACGGGCCTCGCAACGGGGCGCGTGGAGGCCTTCTGGCGATAACGCCGCCGGGAGTATCTAACCGGGGGGACGTTGACGCGGGCTTAATGGGTCGTCCGTCTTTTAGTGGGTGCACAATAACAGTTGTGCCCTCGATTTAATGGGTGCACAGAATTTCAATGAAGATTGAGTTCGATCCTGCCAAGGATGCGACGAACATCGCCAAGCATGGCCTGTCGTTGCACGCGCGGAAGGGTTCGATTGGGACACGGCGCTTGAGCGCGAGGATGATCGGTTCGACTACGGAGACGTGAGGTTCGTGGCCATAGGGCTGATTGATAACCGTCCGCATGTGCTCATCTTTACCGAAGGTTCCGATGAATACGCGGTTCGCGCGATCAGCCTACGCCCAGCGGAAAAACACGAAGCGAGGTTCTATTATGGCCAAATTTGACCCAGAGATTCACGACGACAACCCGTCGATGGACGCCGCCCTTATGAGCGGGATGAGGCCCTCCCGACGCGGACGCCCGAAGCTGGAAGCCCCAAAGGTGGAGGTGAAGATCCGCCTGGATGCGAAGACGGTGGAGCACCTGAGAGGCAGCGGTCCTGGATGGCAAACGCGCATCAACGCCCAGCTGGGTAAACTGGTCGCGACGGGACAGATTTAGCGACTCCTGGCGTCGGCCGCATTTTATCGTGTGCCATGCAGCGCCGGTGGAGGGCCGTGGGAGAGCGACGAGTGACTACATGCTCAACCGGTTAACATGGCTCGGCTGGTTGATATTCCAGATCGATACGTCCACCTTGTGATGTGGGAAAACTGGCCTCTCGTGCATGGAAGATTGATCGGTGAAAGCCCCCGAGAAGCCTGATCAAATCGACAAGTTCCGCGATCTAGCCCGCGAATTGGAATGTGATGAGGATGAGGCCGCTTTTGACGAGCGGCTTAAGCGGCTTGCTAGGACCCCTTTGTCGCAGAAGTCCGCCGAGAAGGACGAGAAGTCTTAGGCGCCGGATCGTCTGGCGGTGACGCGCGGCTGATGAAATCACCGCGCACAATTTGCCACCCGCTCACCCCACTGTGCGCCACTTCTCCCTGAAATTTAATCCAATCGCCCGGCTTTATCGCCTCAAGCGAGGCTGAATGTTTCTTGTTAAATGTTACAGTAACGGGCCTGTAATATCCATATGAAGTGGGCGGCTGCAATCGTATAACGTCCGCCGCTATGTCCCCCTTCCAATTTTCGGACACGTCCGACACCTCGCCGGAAAGTACGGCTATTTGATTGGTTAGTCCTGATATCTTGCGTCTGGCCTCTAACTCCGTCGTTCCACTAACTAGGTGGTTAAGGTAATCTGCGGTCAGGGCGAGATTAACTTCTGGCTTAGGCGTATCTATTAATTTTATTGGTTTTTCAATCGGCATTCGACCGCCCGTAACCAGTCGGGCAATTAAAACCGACAGGATCGGAACCAAAGCCCACGCCATACGGAACACGACGTCTAGGGATTTATAGGCGACCCCAGTCCAATAGAGGACGCCCGCTAAAGCGAAAATGAGCGCTATTCCCCAGAGAGCGCGCGAACGCCATCCGCTGACCGAAATTGCTCCGATCATGGCGCCACCCGCTGTGCCCAGCAGGAAAACGAGAACTGTGAGTTTGTCCCCCGACACTCCCGCGTCATATCAGCGCTGGTGGATAGTTTGCAAATCGCCCGGAGCCTTACCGCCTTCCAGTTCGCTCTGTCCTCCGATCCACCCCGCGCCCGGGACGTCGTCCTCGGCGATGACAAAGAAAAGACTGACTAGGCCGTCGAGATGACACGCGGGACGAAATTCTTGTTATCTGCAGGGGCGGTTCTAATCGCTGTCTTCCTAATGATTTGGGAAGTTAGTCTGCCGGTCACAGCTGTCCATTTCATGTTAGTCCTGCACAGGCTTGATCTCCGGGTGCTTGCGATCATCGCGCCATTCGGTGTGGCGTCGATTTTGACGGGTGCAGGGCTGTTGTTCGGGGCGCGGGCCGCGCGGACCGGGCGTCGATTTGCTTGGGTCTGGTTGGTGGTTGCCTATGTGGTTGCCCCGACCGTTGCGCTAGGCGGTCATTGGGTCGCAACAGCTCTCCTCGGCTCTAGGCCGGTATAACCCAGAACGCTTCTCGCCCGTCTCTGGCGGCCCTTTGCCCCCACGCGATCAAACCCCCGTTAACGCCGCCGCTGTGCGCTCTGGCTCGGCCGCGATAACCTTAAGGAAGGATTGGACGGCGGGCGGGGGCATGGTGCGCCCGATCTCATATTGCCGGATGTTGGCGACGGGGATGCCATAGCGGGCGGCGAACGCCGCTTGGCTGAGCCCGAGACGACCTCGCAGTTGTCGGATTCGCCGCCCCATGAGGCCGCGCTCCAGGCCTGCGAGACTGACGGCGCGGTCCTCTGGATCGGCTGGATCAGCTGGGATCGCGATCATAGGCTCGTTGTTCACCTGCGTTACTCCTTCGAACCGAGATGAGTCGGACGCGCTCGCCGCGATAGACATGAACGGCTGTCCAGAGGGCGCCGTCGACCCTGCCAATCGCCTTGTAGCGCTCCTCCTCATCGACCTCGCGGATCGTTGGAACGATTCATCAAACACGCGAGCGCCGAACGCGAGAGGGACGGCGTGCCTGCCAATATTGGCGGCATCCTTCGTCGCGTCGGACTCGCTATCCATGTGGATGGATATGTAAATTACATATACACGTCAAGGGATTTGGCGGTGGGTATTGGCCATCCGCACCGCCCGGCCTTCCGATCCGCCCCCCGCCCTGCGATAAGGGATTCGTGACCCCAACCCTTGATGACGCTCGCGGCCTGTTGCGC
>Ga0116226_10000287_pt1 | contig 41907 bp, 36 predicted proteins | sample S1TSphfallax_FD_89692 | JGI IMG/M metagenome (GOLD analysis project Ga0116226, IMG submission 89692) | Host-associated microbial communities from peat moss isolated from Minnesota, USA - S1T2_Fa - Sphagnum fallax MG | ecosystem: Host-associated > Plants > Peat moss > Unclassified | place: USA... | reverse complement strand
CTACTCGCCCGCCGCCCCGATCGCCGTGAGAAAAGCCGCGCCATAGCGATCCAGCTTGGATCGGCCGACGCCCGGCATCGCGGCGAGTTCGCTCGCGGTTCGCGGCCTGGAGCGGGCCATTTCGACCAGCGTTGCATCGTGAAAAATCACATAGGGCGGCAGGCCTTGTGCGCGGGCAAGCTCCAGGCGCAGCGCGCGCAGGGTTTCGAACAACACCGCATCCTTACCGTCAAGATCACCGACCGCGGCGCTCGGGCGTTTGCCGGCGAGCTGGCTCTTGCGGGATAGCTTGTCCTCCTGGTGCTGGCGCAGCTCGACCTTGGCCTCGCCCTTGACCACGGAGGTCGCATGCGGCCCGAAATGCAGCCCGCCATGGCCTTCGACATCGACCGAGAGATAGCCGCCCGCGACCAGCTGCCGGAAGATCGACTGCCAGGCGTTGCGCGCGATATCGGCGCCGACGCCGAAGGTCTTCAGCGAATCATGGCCCCATTCGCGAACCCGGTCGGTCATCTTGCCGGTCAGGACATCGATCAGGTGCTGCACGCCAAAGCGCTGCCCGGTGCGATAGACCGCGGACAGCGCCTTTTGCGCAGCGATCGTGCCGTCCCAGCTTTTGACCGGGTTGAGGCAGATATCGCAATTGCCGCAGGCGGCGGGCGGTGTGTCGCCGAAGTAATTCAACAGCACCTGCCGACGGCAGGTCGCGGTCTCGCAAAACCCTAAGAGCGCATCGAGCTTTTGCAGCTCGACCCGCTTTTGCCGCTCATCAAGATCGGAACCCTGGACCATCTGCTTCAGCGAGATGACGTCGCCCAGCCCATAGGTCATCCAGGCCGTGGCCTTGAGGCCGTCGCGCCCGGCCCGGCCGGTTTCCTGATAATAGGCTTCGAGCGAGCGCGGCACGTCGAGATGGGCGACGAACCGGACATTGGGCTTGTCGATCCCCATCCCGAACGCCACCGTCGCCACCACGACCACGCCCTCGTCTTTCAGGAAGCGGTCCTGGTGGCGCTGCCGTGTGTCGGCATTAAGGCCGGCATGGTAGGGCAGCGCCATCCGTCCGTGAGAGGCCAGGAACTCGGCGACCTCATCGACCTTGCGGCGCGACAGGCAATAGACGATGCCGGCATCCTGCGGATGTTCGGCGCGCAGGAACGACAGTAGCTGCGCTTTCGCGTCGCGCTTCTCGACGACGCGGTAGGCGATATTGGGCCGGTCGAAACCCGCGACGAATACCCGCGCCTCGCCGAGCTGCAACCGATCGACAATGTCCTTGCGGGTCGGGCCGTCGGCGGTTGCGGTGAGCGCCAACCGCGGTACCGACGGAAATCGTTCGTGCAGGATCGCCAGTTGGCGATATTCCGGCCGGAAATTATGGCCCCATTGCGAGACGCAATGCGCCTCATCGATCGCGAACAGCGCAATCGTGGTGCGGCTCAGCATATCGAGGCAATAGGGCATGACCAGCCGCTCAGGGGCGACATAGAGCAGGTCAAGCGCGCCGTCGCGGACCTGGTCCTCAACCATCCGCGCCTCACCCGCCGCCAGGCTGGAATTGAGGTAAGCCGCACGCACGCCGGCCTGACGCAGCGCGTCGACCTGATCCTTCATCAGCGCGATCAGCGGCGACACGACAACGCCCAGACCGGGTCGCACCAAAGCCGGTAATTGATAGCAGAGCGACTTGCCGCCGCCGGTCGGCATCAGCACCAGCGCATCGCCGCCCGCAATGACATGCTCGACTACGGCTTCCTGCTGACCGCGGAAGGAGTCATAGCCGAAGACGGATTGCAGAATATCGAGCGCCGACGAAACCGGCTTCATAGGATCAGGGCGGAGCGACATGGCCGGCACCGTGCCAGAGCGGCCCCAACCGTGCCAGCACAAATCCGATGGTCGCGGCTGATAGGGATCGGCTACAACGGAAACTCAATTCGAGAAAGATGATCATGACTCTCCCGTCTGTTTGCGACCTGGTGTCGATACGCCGCTGGCTCTGGGTTCTGGGCTTGGTTCTTACCGCGTATTGCCTGCCCGCTGAGGCGACGACGGTGGCAGCCTGGAGCGAAGCGGTCGGTGATCACCTGTCGGTGCGGGCAATTGCGACAGATTCCTGCCCAACAGTGACAATTGATGCCAAATCACGCCAAATGACACTCCGAACACTACCGAAACCCGCCTTTCCCCACGCCACCTGTGTGGCAAATCTCCCTGATACCGCGCAAAAGATCGAAATCGATGGCAAGCCGGTTGCCGCTTGGCACAATTCGATCGATCGAATTGTCGTGCTGGGCGATACCGGATGCCGGCTCAAGGGCAAGATCATCCAGGATTGTAATGATCCCGTCGCCTGGCCGTTTGCCCAAGTTGCCAAGAGCGCGGCAGCCGAGCGGCCCGATCTCGTGATCCATGTCGGAGACTATTATTATCGTGAGTCGGCCTGTCCCGAAGGTCGAGACGGTTGCAAAGACAGTCCCCACGGCGATTCCTGGTCATCCTGGGACGCGGATTTCTTTGATCCGGCCGCGCCGTTACTTGCGGCAGCCCCCTGGGTATTCGTGCGCGGCAATCACGAGCAATGCGGCCGCGGTGCCGAAGGTTGGTATCGATTTCTCGATGCAGGCGAGACGCCGCTAACCTGCCCAGCGACCAGTGCCGCGTTCAGCGTTCCGATTGGCGGGATAGCGCTCCATGTCGTTGATAGTGCTGACACATCCGACGATTCCGCCCCGCCGGACAAGGTCGCCCTGTTCCATGCTCAGCTCGAGTCGTTGCGATCGAACCTCGCAACACAGCCGGGTTGGATCCTAACCCACCGGCCGATCTGGGGTTTCAGCCCACCCGATCAGGGCGAGATCGGCGAGCGGGACGAGCTGCCGGTCAACCGCACCGAGCAGGCAGCGGTCAGCGGCATCGATCTGTCGGGCATCGGCCTTATCCTGTCCGGCCATGTCCATTTGTTCGCCGCGTCGAGCGCCGGAGCCGCGCGGCCGGCCCAGCTCATCGTCGGCAATGGCGGCGATCTGCGCGACGGAACTTTGCCGGGAATTCAAGCACATAGCGTCATGGTCGCGGGGCTCGCAACGGAATCCTTCGTCGTCGAGCAATTTGGCTATTTGGTGCTGGAGCGGTCCGGCAGCGTCTGGAACGGTACCTTGAAACACGCCGACGGATCCGTGATTGCACGCTGCCGACTCGATGGTCGAACGCTTCAATGCGGCAGCAAAAGTTAACGCACCTCAATTTTTCAGAGGCGCGGCGTTTGGTTCGTCACAGCGCTCAATCGAGCGCCGTGCGAATATAATCATCTTCGCCCCGAACCGCGGTCGCGCAGCGCCGCTACTCATGCTATGACGCATGACTATGCTGACAATCGATTCTCTAACCTATCGCATCGCCGGAAGAACTTTGCTGGAAGACGCCTCGGCGCAAATTCCCGCAGGGCACCGCGTTGGCCTCGTCGGCCGCAACGGAACCGGTAAATCAACGCTACTCGGGCTGATCCTTGGACATGCCCAGCCGGATGCGGGATCGATTGATCTCCAGCGCGGAACCCGGATCGGCATCGTGGCACAGGAAGCGCCAGGTGGCCCTGAAACGCCGCTGGATGTGGTGCTGGCCGCCGACACCGAGCGCGCCGCATTGCTGGCTGAGGCCGAGACCGCGGAGGATGCCGACCGGATCGGCGAAATCCATATGCGGCTTTCCGATATCGATGCCCATGCCGCGCCCGCGCGTGCCGCACAAATCCTCGCCGGGCTTGGCTTCGATGATTCGATGCAAGGCCGGCCGATGTCGAGCTTTTCCGGCGGTTGGCGGATGCGCGTCGCACTGGCCGCTGTGCTGTTTTCCGAGCCCGAACTGTTACTGCTCGACGAGCCGACGAACCATCTCGATCTGGAAGCCACGGTTTGGCTGGAATCGTATCTGAAATCATATCCGCACACGATGTTGCTGGTGAGCCATGACCGTCAGATCCTGAACAGCGTGGTTGATCACATTCTCCATTTGGATCAGCGCCAGCTTGGTTATTATACGGGCGGTTATGATTCATTCGAGCGCCAGCGCGCGACCAAGATCGAACAGTCCAAGGCGTTCGCAGCAAAGCAGGACGCGCGCCGCAAACATCTGCAATCCTTCGTCGATCGGTTTCGCTATACCGCCAGCAAGGCCCGGCAAGCGCAAAGCCGGCTGAAGGCGATATCCAAACTGGCCCCCGCTTCGATCATGGCGGACGACCCGTCCATGGCATTCGAATTCCCGGCGCCTGCCGAATTATCACCACCGCTGATCTCGCTCGACAATGTGTCCGTCGGATATGAGCCGGGCAAGCCGATCCTGAACCGGCTCGATCTGAGGATCGATCCAGACGATCGGATCGCGCTGTTAGGTTCAAACGGCAACGGCAAATCGACCTTCGCCAAGCTGATGGCCGGGCGGCTTGACCCGATGAACGGGGCCCAGCATCGGGCAAGCCGGCTGCGTTGCGGGTTCTTCGCACAGCATCAGATCGAGGATATGGAACCCGAAGGCTCCGCCTTCGATCATTTATCGCGTTTGATGCCGAAGGCACGGGAAATGGAAATCCGCAACCGGTTGGGCCGCTTTGGCTTTTCCGGGGACAAGGCATTCGTCAAAGTCAAGTCGCTGTCGGGCGGCGAGCGGGCTCGGCTCAATTTCGCGCTGATCACCCATGATGCGCCGCCCATGCTGATCCTCGACGAACCGACCAATCATCTGGATATCGATAGTCGCTCAGCTCTGGCGGAGGCGATCAATGGATTTCCCGGTGCCGTGATTTTGATCAGCCATGACTGGCATTTGCTTGAACTCACCGCCGATCGATTATGGCTGGTGGCCGGCGGTCAGGTGCAGCCGTTTGACGGCGATCTCAACGATTACCGCAAAATGATGCTGGGGCAGCGCGGTGGCTCATCCGATCAGGGACGCAGTTCTACACCGGCGCCAAAGCCTCAGCGCAGTTACGGGCCGGAACGGCGCAAGCAGATCGAGCCGCTTCGTCGCGCCGCGCGTGAAGCAGAAACGGCACTCAATGGAGTTACGCAGAAACTGGCGGAATTGGAGCAGGAATTGCTTGATTCGGGGCTCACCGCAGCGGCGCGCGCTGCCTTGATGCGTCGACGCAGTGAGTTGGCTAATGATGTGAAGCGCGCAGAAGATCGGTGGATGGAATCCGAGGAGGCCTTGCAATCCGCGTCTGTTGGTTGACGACCTACCCAATCTCACGGAAAATCGGAGACGCTCGGCAATGCCGAAGCTCAATGACAGGATCCTGGCGGACGTGACGCATCAATCCGATGCGGCCGAGGCCGTGGTCCCGGAAGGGCTGCACGGAGCACAGGCGCCTGTTCAGCAGTTCGGCGCCCTTATGGTGTTCGAGCGTGCCGGAGCGACTCTGATTCAGGCGAGTACCTCAGTAACGCGGGTTGCGTTTCGCGATATTGCAGCATGCTTCGGTCAGCCTGTCGACCATGTCCTCGACAATTTTCTAGGCGCACGGATCCGGCAATTGACCGTCGGCGCCGACGAACGGCGCCGCGTGACCTTCAACGGCAAGCAATTCGACATCAGGCTGGTCGGCCTACCCTCCAGCATGCTGGTCGAATTGCAGCCAGCTGACAGCGGCATTGATGCGACGATATTGGGCGATCGGCTCGACGAGGTCGCGCGCGCGCTGGCCCATGCCGCCACGCTGAGCGATGTCTATCGCATCGCGTGCCATGCTATGCATCACACGGCCGGCTTTGCCGGGGTCACCCTTGTGCGCCCCCTGGCCGGCACCAATCTTCAGATCTTGGCCGAATCGCTGGATGATCTGCTACCGTCGCTATCAGGTCGGCCGGAAACGCTCGCCGCGCTGGGCAAGATCGCGCATGACCACCCTGTACTCTACGTTGCCGATACGTCTGGCCAGGGCGTACGGCTGATTGTTCATAGCCCCTCTCCCGATGATGCGGAAATTGCTAGAAAGTCGGAGTTGCTGGCATTACCGGTGGCCGATCTAGCCCCGGTGCAGGCCGGCGGCATCATTTCGTTCGCGATTCTGCCGGTCGCGACGGAAGGTCGGCTGTGGGGCTATTTTCTGGTCGAAAATCCTTTTGAAATACGTTTTGGTCAGGACCGACGCCGGTTCGGCCTGACGCTCGGTCAGTTGGCTGCCGCCGCTGCCGAACGACTTCAGAACCACGCAAAAGAGCGAGCCGAAACGCTGGCACCTGAAATAGCTGCGACGTTCCTTGCCACCGTCGGCGATGGAACCAACCCGCTGGAAGCCCTGTTGCTGGGCGACCGGCTGCTTGCCTCCACTATTGGCGCCGATGGCGTCATCATCCTGTCGGGCAGAGACTGCGCGAGCGTGGGCGCGGCGCCCGACCCTGACGCGATATTGGCCAAGCTGCCAGGCGTGCTCAGCGGTGACACCACGAAATTTGTGACCGACTCACTGGACAGTATGAAGCTGTTCACAGACGCCGAGCGCGCCGGCGCGACAGCGATGATCTCGGTCCGACTTGCCGAAACGCCGTTCATGGCATTGGCCGCCTTCCGCGGAGAGTTTGGCGCTGACAGCCACATGCCGCGAAATGCATGGGAACCGGCGCTCATCGAGGCATTCTATGCCGTTGGTGCGATATTTCGGCGAATTCTACTGCTCGGCGACGAAGCGGCCGCCGTCGAATTATCGAGTCAGATTGGCGAATTTGAGGAACATGCGTTCGGCCCGGGCAAATTGCGCTCTACGATCATGGCGGCGAGTGCGAGCGGCATGGCGCTTCTCGCTGGCACAGGGGCCGGCACCTACCAGATCGCCGAATGTAATGTCATGTTCCGCCGGCTGTTCGGCCTCGAACCGCGAGAAACCCTGTCCGGGACGCTCGACGAATTGGCCGACCGACTTCGGCTCGAGCCGGCTCTGCTGGTCGATAATGGTCAACATGTCGCAGAACTCGAACTCTGGTCTTCCGAACTGGGGCCGCGCATCGTCGAAATCGACGTGCGCTCCATCGTTCGGACCCGCCATGACGGGGTCGGCCGCGATCTCAGCCTGCTTCAGGCGACCGATGTCACTCGAATCCGGCGCCAGGAAGTCGCGATGCGCATGGCGCGTGATCAAGCGCTGGCCCTGATCCGGACGCGCGAAGAGCTGCTGGCCAATATGAGCCATGAGCTCAGAACGCCGCTCAATGCTGTTATCGGTTTCGCCGAGATGATCGCTCAACAGACATTGGGGCCGATCGGCGATATGCGCTATGCGAATTATGGGACGAATATCGAAACGGCAGGCCGCCATTTGCTCGCACTGATCAATGACGTGCTCGATCTGTCGCGCCTGAATAGCGGTAAACATTTCATTGCCGAGGAGGATCTCGACCCGAGCGCCCTGCTCCGATCCTGTATCGACTGGGCCAAGGCAGCATCGCGTCGTCGCGATATCGTGCTGACGATCGATTGCGCGGGCATGACGCCCATATTGCGCGGCGATGAGCGCGCGCTCCGTCAGGTAATGATCAATCTCATCTCAAATGCCGTCAAATTCTCGTCCGCAGAAGGTAAAGTCGAGGCCGCGCTGCAGTGGCGGCCGGGAAATGATCTTACCATCGATGTCATAGACAACGGCATTGGTATGTCGGTCGGCGAAGTAAATCGGGCCTTTGAACCGTTCTTCCGCGGCGGCGGTGCTTATCAGCGCCGCATCGAGGGTGCCGGGCTTGGATTGGCCATCGCTAAAGGCCTAGTCGAGATGCATGGCGGGTCGCTGACGCTGATCAGCGCGGAGGGCGAAGGCACCACGGTACATATCGAGATCCCGGCTTGGCGCGTGTCGGCATCTACATAGGGCATCAGGAACTTTCTCTATCTGTCCTTCAGATTGGACCGCGAGAAAAAGTAAATAGCTCTATGCTACCCCCCGTGTTTGGATCGTCGAAAGATCCGCGGTTCTGTCGAACGGTGCGGGATCGCGCAGTGCCACAGTAACGATCGTTCCGGCCGTGAAATCAGGGTCCGCAATAGCCTCGCCAACAGCCCCCACGACGAGGAGAATCGTGTTGACGTCATGCTGTCCCAGCAAGCGTGTGTAGAGGGCTAACTCGGACACGACACGATCCTGAAGAGGAACTTCGGCGCCCTTCAGCGCATCAAGCAAAGAGTCGAGTCCTGACAACAATATCTCGCCTGCCTCCATGATCGTTGAGGGCTCCGGTGCGTAGCTGATCCGTGGAACCGGCGGCGAGCCGCAATCTGCCGCTTCAAGGGCCCAAACCTGCACCGCATCAAGGAATTTTGCAGTATGGCGGCCATGGTAAGACACCGCACTCGCTGCGACCGCCGTCGCAATGGCAGCAACCCTTTCCTCATCCGGCAGCCCAAAATTTTCAAACGATGCCAGCGTTTCCAGCAGCACATCCCGAGGCGTGCGGCCGATATTGGACAATGTACGATCGATTGTCTGCCCCAGCGAACCCATCACCACCTCCGACATGTGTATGTATCCAGCATCGCGGCGCGGGGTTAATAAAGTATTTCCGCAATAGGGTCGCTAACAGGATCTTCTACTCTATTATTTATAAAGTATTGAGCTGCAAATTTCGCCACAACCACGGCGCGTTAGGTGTATCTTAACGGAGCGTGTCAACACTCCTTCTTGTGAACAAACCACGCTGGCTGGACCTCATCAGACTCACTGAGCAATCGCATATCCGGAGATGTTTGGTATGAGCGAATTCTTACAACCACTGCACGATCGGCACCTTGAGGCTGCGACGCTGATTTCATGCAAACGAGAGCCAGCCTGCTTTGCGTTTCTGTGCGCCAACGCCGTGGCATCGCCCTTAGCAATTGAACGGCTGAATTTCGACGTCGCTTCCGCGGATTACCACGATAGTCGCGCGACCGTTTGGGCGACGCTGGATATGCGTGCCGAAGGGTCAGAGTCCCGCGTTACGTCACTCTTAGGATTTGATGAGAATTTCCTGCGGCCATTCACCCGCGCCGTCTTGGAAGCCGCTGCCACGCGGATTGGTCATCGCATGACAATCGGCAAGGATGATAAGCGCTCGACCGGCCCCCGTGTTGTGGATTACATCCGGTCCACAGGCGGCATAGCGCTCCGTGAACTCATCGTAACGCCGTATGATCAAATTCTGTCGATCAGCACACCAACAGATGACGGCAGCGGCGAAGACACACTGTTTCAACTGCCCCGCACCGACAGTTTCCTTAAGATGCTGGCTCGGATCACCCATCTTGCCGATGTTGCGCTCCGCGATATGCTTCATGATATGGAGCGGCTCGGTCGCAAGCCTGTCGCCAAGTTGAATTTGCCAGAACCGAAGCGGCTCTAAGGTTTAGGCGCCGCCTCCTCCAACCCAACGACCCGCCCCGGAATTCCCGCTTCGTCGAAATAGCGCGTGGTTCCAACGGTTTGGAGCTTCAGCACGGTTCTAAGCCCGTCTGCGCTGGATTCTGAGGCTTCAACCTTACTCGTTGCGGTCGGCGTTGCGCCCTCAACCATCGCCTCCGTCAAGACCCGGCCAATCAGCTTACCCTGTTGTGGCACCGTGAGGTGCAAAAGCGCGGCAAGTGTCTGGCCGATATCGGCATTGCTGGATGGCAGCGCATCCACGTAATGCTGCTTAAAATCCGGACCGATCGCCGCCATGAAATTGTAGGTATCACCCCGGCCGAAGCTGCCATGCATGCCCTGGCCTTGTTGCAGGCCGGTATCGGCGATTTCGACGCTACAATTCGTCGGCTGGGCACAGCCGGTGGTAAAGGATCGGAAGCTAACGACGATCGCAGGCATCGGCGTTAGTGCGGTCCCTTTCAGGTTGATCGTGCTCAGCGGCAAGGCGCCCGGGATATGGCCGAGCGCATCGTCGACAAACAGCCCGCTGACATAATCCTGACTCAGCAGTGCCTTAACGACCTTGTCCGCCAGCCCTTTGGCAACCGGTTGCGGCAGGTAAATCAAATCAGACCCGCCATTGGCTGCAACGACCAGCACCGGTTTAGCGGGATCGTCGCCCATCACCCCGTTGCCGAATTTCGGGTGAGTTCCCGGCGCAACCGGGGCATTAGCCCGGTCTGGATCCACCAGCGGCAACTCCAGTGACGCGGCCAGATCGATGGCCAAAAACCCCTGCGGCAAGAGACCGGCGGGTACGTCTTCGTAATGCGCCTTGGCGGCACCACTGGTTTTGCTCTGCTTCGAGATGGTAGAGAAACCATGATCGGCGCTGACCACGATATCGGTCGTTTCATCCAGTCCGATCGTTTCGAGGCTTTTACGGAGGCGCGCCAGATCATCGTCGGCGTTCCGGATCCCCGCGAGCGACGTCGGGCCGTTGATACCGGGCGTCAGGTTCAGATGGCTATCCCCCTGATTATGCTGCGAACCATCCGGGTCGCGAGACCAGAACACCAGGACGAAGGGTTTGGCGTCGGCGCGAAATTTTGGCAGCACCACTTTGGTCAGCACATCCATGAAATAGGCCTGCTGCCCGACATTGGCACTGAGCGTACCCGGCTCGGTCGAAGAGCCTGACTTTCCATTATCGCCGCGGCCCGGTGCCTGGGTCGGCAGGCCTGCATTGTTCAAACCATCGACCACCCAGGGTGCCAGCGGGATGCCTTTGGCGGTGCCGGTCTGGTCATCGATCACCACCGTCTTAAGGCCGGAACGCTCAGTGTGGTCAAAAATCAGGGCGGGACCGAGCTTGCCGATCGTGGCCGTATTGTACCCCGCCTCGCGAGCAGCCTTCAGGAGGGTGACCTCGTCGAGATAATCGCCCAGGAAATGTTCGTCGATATCGCCCAATACCGGGTCGCTTTCAAGGAACGGCGTCACGGAGTTGGCCGCACCCGGAACCGGGAAGCCGGCATAGATCGTATTGCTGAAATCACCTGTATCGCCCAGATAGTGGCCGGTCGCGAAGCCAGATGCATTGGCTGTGGTGAAAGTCGGAAACAGCGCGTGGCTGTTGTGAAACAGCACGCCATCAGTGCCAAGCGCTGACATCGTCGGCGCAGTATCCGGCTTCACCATAAGTGCGCGCAACCCATCCGGAACGAACAGAATGACGTTATTCGGCATATCCGCCGCGATCGCGCTGGGGCTGATCAAAACCAGCGCCAGGACCAAACCATGCCAGCATTTCACAATCGACTCTCGCTTTCGACAAAAGCGTGCCCGCTTGATGGAACCATAGCCGAAATAGGATGTTGTCCCAATCAAGACCGTCAGACGCATGTTCGTTATGCCTGCATGGCGATAATCCAACTTTGTTACATACGCTATGTGACGAACTGCGCTATGAAACTATCCGTTCTGAGAAGAACCGTTTTACATGCATCTTTTTGAGGTTTTACGATGGAAAGGCTCGCAATGGCAGCCGACATCCGCCCCACGGCAGTTCTCGCCGATGGCTCGACCTATAGCAGCCGGCGACTGACGCAGGTTCTGGAGCAATTCGGATACCAGGTCCGAGAGATCTCCGACCCGATTCACGCGCTGATCGCGATCGAATCCGATATGAGCGTTGAATTGCTGGTGACCGGCAGTCGGCCAAGTGGTCTATCAATGGAACAGGCTGCGCACGAAATCCGCCGGTCCGTATCGGTCATCACCCTAGCTGAAGACCGTTTACAGCCTATGGCGCTCGCCGACGCGCTGGCCGCCAAACACCGCGGTAGCGGCACCTCAGGATACCTTCAACACGCGGCTTGATCGGCTACCGTTCGCGTTCCAGTAAGCTCCTTTCCTTCCCCTTTGCGGGCAGGAAAGATTAACCAGGCGACTTTTCCCTTTCCCGGCGCTACTATCATACCGCTCTAATACGTAAGTTTGGAGGGTGCATGATGCAGTCCCGGTCGCTGGCGCGTCGGATCATCGCCGTACCGCTGACACTTATTGCTGTGCTGGTTGTTCTCTTCGAAGCGACGTTCTGGCGCTGGATGACGGCGCTCGGCCATTACCTGGCGGATCGCATTCCGTTTTTTTCAACAGTCGAGCGGCTCATCGACAGGATGAGCCCACGCTGGGTCGGGACGATCTTTATCATTCCGCTGTTGGTCCTGATCCCCGTGCATCTGGCGGCGACATGGCTGTTATTTCACCGGCATTTCGCCACAGCCATCGCCATGCTGGTCACGCTGAAAATCATCGGCACGGCGATTTCCGCGCGTATGTTTGCGCTGGCCAAGCCGAAATTGCTCCTGCTGCCGAGTTTCGCCTTCGCTTATCGGCATGTTACCGGCTGGATCCGCTTCGCGCACGACTATGTCGAAGCACTGCCGGCTTGGCGCGCGGCACGCCGCGGAATTGCGCGGATCAAGCAATTCATCCAGAGCAATCGACACAGCCGGTTCGCGCGTCGTGTCGCCGCCGTCAAGCGGTGGGCTGCGCGGGCCGGCTAAGCAATTCACTCTCCAGCCAGCGTTCGACGGCCGGGTAATCGACTTTACCTGTCGCGAGCACCGGCATCGCTTCGATGCTGACGATCCGGCGCGGCACGGCGAGCTCCGGCATCGACAACTCCCGCGCCCTCGACAGCAACATGGGCACACTCGCCTCATGGGCTGTCGTGACCAGCACCAACTGCTCGCCCTTTCTTGGGTCCGGCAGCATCACGACGGCATGCGAAGAATCCGGCCAGACTGACGCCGCCAGATCCTCTGCCGCCCCCATCGACACCATCTCGCCGCCGATCTTGGCGAAGCGCTTGACCCGGCCGATGATCGTCACAAACCCGTCCGCATCGATTTCAACAATGTCGCCGGTATCGTACCAACCGTCATCGGATAGCTCAGTCACGCCGGGGGCCGTCGCCCGCCAATAGCCCAGCATGATGTTGGGACCGCTGACCAGCAAACGGCCGCCGCTCGCAATACCCGGCACCGGCTGAAGCTGCCACCTTATCCCCGGCAGGAACCGCCCGACCGAACCGTGCCGCCGCCGCATCGGAGTGTTCACCGCCAGCACTGGCCCGGTTTCGGTCGCGCCATAGCCTTCAAGCAGCCGCACACCGAATTGCTCAGAATATAGCTGCCGGGTTTCTTCGCGCAGCTTCTCGGCGCCGGCGAAAATATATCGCACAGCATAGAAATCATACGGATGCGCGAACCGCGCCCAGCCATTGAGGAACGTATCCGTACCGAACAGGATTGTGGCATCCGTATCGTAGATCAGTTCGGGCACGATCTTATAATGCAGCGGCGATGGGTAGAAGAAGGTCCGCACGCCGTAGAGCATCGGCAGGATAGTGCCGCCGGTTAACCCAAACGCATGGAACACCGGCATCGCGTTCAGGACCCGGTCTGCTGGGGTGAAATCGATCACGGCGGCAAGCTGGGCACAATTGGCCACAAGATTGCGGTGGCTCAACAATACGGCCTTCGGCGCGCCCTCCGATCCGCTGGTCGACAGAACCACGGCAAGGCCACTCGGATCACTGACGCTCCCAGGCAGGCGCCGCGCCAGCAACGCGTCAATCAGCCCGCGCGCCCGGTGCCAGGGACGCAATCCTGCTCGGAGATCTTCCAGCCATATGATCTTGCGCGTCGCCGATAATTGGGCGACCAGCGGTTCGAGCGCGGCCCGCTCGACGAAGCGGCGCGAGGAGACGATGACGCGAACATCCGCCGCTGTGCAGCCGCTGAGCAATGCCTCTGCCCCGGACGTGACGTTGAGGGGCATCGGGACGCGCCCGAACGCCCAGAGTCCCAGCAATGTCACCAGGGTGGCATTCGCGTTGGGCAATAGCATGCCGACGCGCTCGCCGGGTGACGATCGTGCCGCCAGGACCCTGCCCAGCACGACCGCGCCCAGAGTCAGCTTGCGATAGGAGAGCGGTCGGCGCTCGATATCCTCTGCGATCATTGTCGAGCGGCCAAATCGGCCAGCGGAATCGAGAAACGCGCTGAACAAGGTTCGGTCGATCGGCGCCGTGGCAAACGCTGACTCGATCATCAGCGTCTGCAATTGGGTCCCCACCGCCTGTCGCCGATCGCGGCCCTGCAGCGTCGCGGGCACATCGAGTTTGACCGGAGGCAGGATCGTCATGGTGATCCGCGGAAACCAACGGGCCCGAACTTTTCCCTGGAGCCCTGACAGCCTGGTGAATTGCAGCCCGTCGATCCGCACCGGAATCAGGACAGCGTCAGCCCGGTCCGCCACCATGCCGGCGCCCTCGTAGATCTTCATCAGTGCGCCGGTGCGCGACAGCCTTCCTTCGGGGAACACGCCGAGCGTTGTGCCGTCCTGAACTGTGCGGACCATAGATTTCAGGGCATAGGGATTGCCCGGATCCACAGTGTAAATCTCGACAAAGCTTAAAAAGGGCCGGGCCCACCAGGTTTGGGCGATGTGGGTATTCACCGCAAAGGTCACTTGCCCCGGCAGAAATGCCGCGACGAAGCAGCCATCCAGCAGGCTCAGATGATTGATGATGAGGACTTTGGGGCCGGTCACCTGCCGATATTGCTCGACACCGATCACATCAACGCCATGGAAAGTTTGAAAATACCAGCGGAAGGCGCCCCGCATCGTCTCGCGCGGCAGGGATTTCACGATATAGACGGCGACCAATAAATTGACCGATGCCGCAACGGCGAGAATGACCGGAGCGGACAGGCCGAGACCGGCCAGAACCGCGCTGCCCACGGCGCCGCCGACCATGTAGACCGCATTCATTACGTTATTGGCGGCGATCATGCGTGAGCGACAGGAAGGTGCCGATTCCTCCTGCACGATCGCATAAAGCGGGACCGAGTAGAGGCCACCGCACATCGACAGCATCACGAGATCGACCAAAGCGCGCCAGCCGACCGGATGCGCCAGAATCGCGCTGACACTTTGCATGTCCGCCCCGGAGACGGCGCAGGCGCGCGCGAAATCGAAGGTGAAGAGCGACAGGCCCAGCGCAGCAAACGGCACGTAGCGCGGCGAGATTTCACCATCGAGCAGCCAGCTATTCAACATTGAGCCGCTGCCGACCCCGATCGCGAACATCGTGAGAAACAGCGTGATAACCGTACTATCAGCCTGCAGCGTCTCCTTCGCGATCACCGGGAATTCCGCGAGCAGGATCGCGCCGAAGCACCAGAACCAGCTCAACCCCAAAATAGAGAGCCAGATCGCATGATCCGCTGCCGCCTGACGGACAAGCAGCAGCGTTTCCCGCACGATATTCCATTCGATCCGCAGATTGGGTGCACCGGGCGCGGCCCGCGGGATCCGAAACGCCGCGGCGGTCCCCGCAAAAGCCACTGCAAGGCAGGCGGCCGTGACGATCCAGGCGCCGCCGGTCACCAGGATCAGCATGCCGCCGGCGATCGTCCCGATCAGAATCCCCGCGAACGTGCCCGCCTCGATCAGCGCATTACCATCAACCAGTTCCGGCTCGGCGAGGTGATCCGGCAGGATTCCGTATTTGAGCGGCCCAAAGAAAGCCGCGTGGATTCCAAGCCCGAACAGCACGCACATCAGGATCTGCACGCTATCGGACAGCAGTCCCCAGCCAGCCAGCAGCATGAGCGCGATTTCGAACAGCTTGGTGATCTGGATCAGCCGGGATTTGTCAAACCGGTCGGCCAACTGTCCCGCCGTTGCAGAAAACAGGGCATAGGGCAGGATGAACACGCCCCCGGACGCCGCGACCAGCATCGGCGCTCCGGAGACATCATGAAACAACACCAGCACCACCAACGCATTCTTGAACAAATTATCGTTGAGGGCGCCAAATGCCTGGGTCAGGAACAGTGGCAAAAAGCGCGAGGTGCGGAGTAGCGACAGGGCCATACGGGACAAGTCCAATCTCAAGGGTGCGCAGTCACCCGAACGGCAGGCTCCCGACGTCCCTGCCATAATAGCGAACCGTCATTATCCGCAATATCCAAATGGCTCATTGGAACCACCGCACGAAGACGGGTGATCAAAATAAACGAAATCAATATAATATTTACCAAACTTTCTCAAAAATGCGTATGCGATGCGCTGTCATTGCATCGCGGTCGGAAAGCGCGTCAGTCTCGACCATATGGAGGTACGGTTGCGCTCAATCGTTCTACTTCTCCTGCCCTGGTTGATTATTGTTCCCACGCCACACGCTTTGGCCGACTCGATGCCGGAGCCCCGTGCCTCTCTCGCTGACATTCTATTCAGCGGTATGGATCAGGGCTCGCCGCACCAAATCGTTATGGCCCTTGAGGTGGTGGGAGGCTCGAACCAAGAAAACGGCATAACCGGCTCCGAGGTCGATACGCCGGAACACCAGCGTGCCCTGCCAATCAGCGTGCTACCGGCCTGGTATCAGACGCTATGGTTCAAGCTCGTCATTTCATGCCTCGGTGTCGCACTGATCTTGGGACTTGTCCAAAGCCGCACCGTCTATCTGCGCCAGCGTCAGCGTTTGCTCGCGCAAGAGATTGAGGAGCGCACTCACGCGCTTGAGGTCTCGTCTGATAATCTTAGAATTGCCAATACCGAGCTGGAGCAGGCAAATGCAGAGTTGGCCCGTCTGGCACATCACGATCCGCTCACCGGGCTTGGCAATCGCCGCCGTTTTTTTGAATTGTGCGACTACCAGATCGCGCAAGCTCGCCGCCGCTATCGGCCATGCAGCGTGTTGATGATTGATCTCGATCATTTCAAGCAGATTAATGATCGCTTCGGCCATGGTGGCGGCGATGAAACGCTGCGCAGGGCGGCCCGTTGTCTCGTCGAAACGGTGCGCGAGATCGATATCGTTGCCCGCTTCGGCGGCGAGGAGCTGGCCGTTTTCCTGCCGGAGACATCGATAAAAGAAGCCGCTCAGGTGGCAGAACGCTTCCGGCAAGCGCTCGAACAGCTTAAAATCCGCTATGAGCACAGCGCCATCCACGTAACCGCCAGCATCGGAGTCGCCGCGTGGTCCGTCATGGAGCCTGATATTCAGCCGGCTCTGAATCGTGCCGATGCCGCTCTCTATAAGGTCAAGAATTCCGGCCGAAACGGAGTCGGAGTCGACCCGCTCTTCGACCATCGGGTAGCACCATAAGGTTTGGGCTCTCAGCCGATGTTCCTACAGACTGAGGGCTCAACTTCCGCCCGGCGCCAAGCGGCGGCGCAGCCCGTCGAGACCGGCATGGAGATAGGCTTGCATCGCCGCCTGCGCAACGTCATCCGTCATGTTGGGTGGCGGATTATCGTTCGGGTAGCCGCGAAACGCAGCCGAGCGCCATTCAACGATCGAGCCGCCTTTATCGTCGGGCCGGACGGTCAACACGGTCGAGAAATTGGTGACGGGCAGCACCAGCGGGTCGTTATGCGGCAAGAATGTCGAATAGCTCATCTTGTCGGCATCGTAACGCTCCAGATCCTCTTCAAGCGTGCCGCCCTTGGCGAGCGTCAGGGTGCGGAAGGACTGCAGCGTATTGCCCCCTGCCCCCTCGGTCTTTGTGATCGCCGGATCCCAGCTCATGTCATGGAAATTGCCAACGACCGCCCACACAGCGTCGGGGGCAAGCGGGATCTCAACCGTTTCGATCGCCTTGATCCGGTCAGAACCGTGTGCAAGCGCGCTCCCTATCGTCAGCACCAGCGCGAGCGGCGCCAAAAAACGCGTCATAGTCATGGGTTACTTGGCTCCCTGTTCCGCCTGCCGCAAAAACGTGCCAAACGCCCGCGGGCTGTCACCGACGGCAATTTCGGCCGTCGATTTTAGCTGTGCCACATTCACCACGCTCACGGTGTCGTCCATCCAATTCGCAACATAGAGGGACTTACCATCTCGGCTTGCCTCGATCCCCTCGGGAAAGGCACCAACAGGAATGGTACCGACGACGGCCAGGCTGGTGAGATCGAACGCGGTCAGCGTGCCCGCTAGCTCGTTGGTCACGAATCCGCGGTTGCCGGCGATCGCCACGACATACGGCCGTCGCCCGGTCGGAATGCGCGTCACTAGCTGGCGCTTCAGGAGATCGACCACGGCGACATCGTCCGACTCGACATCGGCTGCAAAAACCCTGGTGCCCGTCTGATCGAGCGCGATGCCGAACGGATGAGCGCCAACCTTGATCACAGCGACTTCCTCGCCTTTGGCAAGATCGACCAGCGACAGCGCATCATCTTCGCGATCCGCGCAGACCAGCATCCTCCCGTCAGGCGTCACCACCAGTCCGGAGGGCGATTTCCCGACCTTGATCGGCACACGGACCGCGCCAGACTCGGCATCGATCACCTGGACACTATTCCCATACCAATCCGCGACATAAACGGCGGCCCCATCCGGCGCAACCGCGACACCGAGTGGTCCCCCGGGCAGCGCGATCTGCCGCACGACCCGGCGCGCCGCCGTATCAATCACCGATAACTGCCGGCTATCGGGGCTGGTGACATAGGCGCGGGTCGCATCTTTGCTCATCGCGATACCGGCCGGATGCCCATCCAGCTTGATCGTGGCGGCGACATGTCCGGCGGCGAGATCGAGCACGCTGATCGCATTGCCTTTTTGATCGGTAATGAATGCCTCATCCGCCGCCAAAGCCGCTTGTGCGGCGATCATCGACCCAATCAAACAGGCGCACGCCCAGCGCATCACAAGGGGCCTTGCGTCAGTGCCCCTCGACTTTTTTCTTAAGCCCGGCAAGGCCGTCCTTCAGGTAAGCGGTCATCGCCGCGACGGCGGCATCGTCATTGAGTTCGGCGGGCGGGTCGTTGTTCTGGTAACCGCGATAGGCCGCGGCCCGCCATTCGACCGTTGACTTGCCGCCGGCTTCAGCCGTGACGGTCAAGACGGTTGAGAAATCGGCGACCGGGAGCACCTTCGGATCGTTGTGAGGCAGGAACGTCGAATAGGTGAAATCAGCGCCGCTGTATTTTGACAGCTGTTCGGTAATCTGGCCACCATTCTTCAGCGTAAGCGTGCGGGTTGAATCCGGCTCATTGCCGCCAGTACCCTCGGTCTTGACGATGTCTGGGTTCCAGCTCATGTCATGGAAATTCCCGACCACGGCCCAGATCTTCTCCGGTGTGGCATTGATCTCGATTGTTTCCTCAACCTTTTGACGCGACGGGCCGTGCGCCCACGCCGAAGGCGCGGCCGAGATCATCAATAATGCCAGAGCGATAACGGGTGTTTTGAGCATGCGCTTCCCCTGTTTGGTTGGCCGGATCTTGCCGGGCGAGCTAGCTGAAAGCAAGACCGTCTGAATCCGTCTCTTTCAACCCGCGACCAAAGTATCTTGCATCCGTCACTTAATACGCGTTACGTTGAAAATGGTCTGGCGCTTAGCCAGTCGCACCGCCCCGAAGGAGGGGCTGTTTAAACTACATGTCCGACCGCCACCGAGTCGTCTACAAGACTCCCTTACAACGATTCTTCGAAATCGCGCTGGTTCTGATCCTGACCCTTGGTCTCGCTTATGTGTGGCATGCAATGTTGCCCGCTTCACCGATCAGCTACCCGATTATTGCTTCCCTGATTATTGGATTAGCCACCGTCCCGCTCATCGGGTCTAAAGTCGCGCTACGTCTGGGCGCGCCCATGATGACGCGTGATGAACGGACCCGTCGCTATTTGAGCGAATTGGGGCCGCTCGGACTTCGCGGCGGGGTGACACCGGCTTATTCGACGGCGAGACGCGCAAGCGGTCGCTCGGTCAGGCGGGGCTGAAGGATCAAAACAGGCTGAGCTGATCGCCTGGCTTGGGCGGAGCGCGAAAGCTCGTCGTGTCGAGCTTCCACACGTCACGGCCGCGCTCCAGCCCGAGGCGTTTCAGCGCGAGCCCATAGCGTTGCGCGAGCAGATCGGCATAGACGCCGTTGCCGCGCATGCGCTCGCCCCAACAACTGGAATTCAGCGCGCCCTCGCGTGTTTCGCGGACCAGCGACAGCACATGCTGCGCCCGCATGGGCACATGCGTCTCCAGCCAATCACCGAATAGATCCTTGATCTCATAGGGCAAGCGCAGCAGCACGTAGCCCGCCGCCTGTGCACCATGGTCGCGCGCTGCCTCCAGGATTGCTTCGAGCTCACTGTCATTGAGCGCCGGGATCATCGGCGCCGCCATGACCGCAGTCGGGATCCCGGCGTCAGCCAGCGCCCGAACCGTCGCCAAGCGTCGCTCGGGCGTGGCGGCACGGGGTTCCAGCGTCCGCGCCAGCGAGCGATCGAGGGTGGTGATCGAAATCGCCACGGTCGCGAGACGGCGTGACGCCATATCGGCCAGTAGATCGATGTCGCGCGTCACAAGTGCCCCTTTGGTCACGATCGTGACGGGGTGGTTCCACGCATTCAGCACCTCCAGGATCTGGCGGGTAATGCCAAGCTGGCGTTCGGCCGGCTGATAGGGATCGGTGTTGGTACCCATCGCAATCGGTTCGCAGCGATAGCCGGGCTTGCCCAATGCTTCAATCAGCAATTCCGCCGCGCGCGGCTTGAAAAATAGCCTCGTTTCGAAATCCAGTCCCGCGGAAAGGCCAAGATAGGCGTGACTCGGACGCGCGAAGCAATAGACACAGCCATGCTCACACCCGCGATACGGATTGATCGATCGGTCGAACGGCACGTCCGGTGACTTATTGCGGGCGATAATGGTCCGACTGAAATCTTCGGTAAGGGTCGTTTCGATCGGCGCCGGGGCGATTTCGAGACTATCCCAACCATCATCGACGGCTTCATGCGACTGCGACTCGAAGCGCCCGACCTCATTACTGAGCGCGCCCCTGCCCTTGTGCATAAATCGATCAGTTGGTAACACCATACCAGAACGATAGCGTACATATATAAAACAGAGCAAGAACGATTCCGCAGCGACTCGGGAATATGCGCGTTCTTGGTTCGTTCAGAACTCGCGCAAACGCGGCATCAGTTCGACGAAATTGCAGGGTCGGAATCGATTATCCAACTGGTGCTTCAGAATATCCTCCCAGGCATCGCGGCACGCGCTGGGAGAACCCGGTAAAGCGAAGAGATAGGTGCCCCCGGTGAGGCCTGCGGTGGCCCGCGATTGGATCGTTGACGTGCCGATCTTCTGAAACGACAGAAACCGGAATAGTTCGCCAAAGCCGGGGATGGATTTTTCGTAGACCGCATGAAAGGCTTCTGGGGTCACGTCACGACCGGTCAAGCCGGTACCGCCGGTGGCGATCACGACATCGATCGCAGGATCGGCGATCCAGGCTCGCAGCCGCTCGATGATCGCCGCCTGATCGTCTTTGACGATCGCCCGCTCGGCGACGTCATGCCCATCACGCTGGATCAGTTCGACGAGCGCATCGCCGGAACGGTCTTCCGCCAAGCCCCTACTATCTGAAACGGTCAGAACGGCGATATGGACCGGCAGAAAGGGGCGTGAATCATCGAGCCGCGGCATGTTGAACTTGTCCCTGGGTCGCAGAAGCTTCCATCGAGACATAGGTCGGCCACCGATTGGCCGCAAGCGCATCAAGGTCAGGGACCTTCTGGCCGAGACGCTGACGATAGATCCAAAGATTGGTCAGCACGCGTTCGACGTAGAGCCGAGTGTCGAGCCGCGGCAGGCTTTCGATGAACAGCAACGGATCGGACTGGGTTTCCGGTCGCTCCTGCAGCTTGGCAAGCGGCCCCGGGCCGGAATTATAGGCGGCGAGCAGCAGGATCAGATTGCCGTTAACCTGCTCATGCCCGATCAATTCCTTCACATATTCCTGACCGAGGCTGAGGTTCAGCACCGGATCGACCAGATCGCTGACCCGGGTGAAGGGAATACCGGCACTATGCGCCACCGACTTGGCGGTACCCGGCATCAATTGCATGAGGCCGGCGGCGCCAGAATTGTTATGGGCGGCCGCGTTAAACCGGCTCTCCTCCATGATCAGCGCGAAGAGCAGAGCCCTATCAACCGAGAAACCGTCGCGCGGCTGCCAATGCGGCAGCGGATAGAGCGCATCGTTGCGATGAGAATCGTCCGAGGTACGATTACCGAGCGCGATACAAAGCGACGGCATATTGGCAAGATCGGCAAGCGCCACGACCGCATCGGCGAGATCGCGGCTGCCCGAGACCGACAGTCCCTTTAACTCCGCCTCCGCACGATCATGGGAGCCAACCTGCACCAATGCCAGCGCCCGCCGACCGGCCGGTACTGCTTGGAGCTGGGCCACCTCGCCCTTAGACAAAGGCTGCGGTCCGAATTTCATCGCCGGCTCCACGCCCAGCGTATCGCGTGCCAACATCCCATAGAAGGTCCGCGGCTGTTGCGCCGCGAGTTCGAACCAACGATCGACCTGTTCCGGCTGCTTCAGTGCAAGATGCGCACGCGCAGCCCAGAAGGCGGCTTCAGCGACATACCAGCTAGGCGTGCTGCCGGCGAGTGCTGCCGCCTCAAAATCCTGCGCTGCTTCTGCCCAGCGCTTATCCCGCCAGCTGGCAAGACCGGTATCCAGCAGATGCGGGCGCTGCATGTTGTAGCCGATTGGCTCGGACGGCAGCCGCCAGGCTTTATTGGCCATCTGCATGCCGGTTTCCGCGGTCACCGGATTGAGCACCGCCTTGCCGGTAGCGTGCCGCTTGGCAATCGCCCAGATGGCGCGAGCATCCGGCTCGTCGCCATAGGCAGCGAGCCAGCTATTGGCCTCTGCAAAACTTGTGGGATAGCGAGGCGACAGATAGCGCTGAGCCAGAACCGTGCCAAGCAGCACCTTGTCCTGGAGCGCCGCGATCTGCGCATCCGCTTGTTTCCAATCTGCGGCATCCTGCAATTCAAAGATCGCAGCATAGCGTGCTGCGTCCGTTGATGACAGAATCCCCGGGACACCAGGCACCAGCCCGGCATCATGGGTCGCCGAAATTGCGTTCGTCCCTATCGTCGCCAAGCGTTGCGAAGCTGCCGGAGCTGAATCAGCCTGAGCGAAACTTGGCACACAAAGCGCGAACCCGGCAGACAGCGCAAAGCAAAGCACTGCCGTCCAAGTCCTGGTGGGACGTTGGCCGTCGTGATCACCAATCATGCGGACTGGGTTAAAGCAACCCGATCTAAAAATCAACAAGGATTTTTTTAACGCATTTCTTATGCAAGAATTATTCTGCAATATATCACGATTTCACCAGTCTACTTTGACTTACTTGTTAACTTCGACTTTAATGAAAGAAGATCAAGCCATGTCTCACGCTTGCGTTCCGGTGACCTAAGCAGAAACGACGGATGATACATTGCGATTGCTTCGATCGGTTCGGCCATGCCGCTGACATTTAGTCGCAGCCAACGGCCGCGAAGCCTTGTAATTCCATCACTTCCCGGCAAAAGCGCGGCGCTCGCCGTCCCTCCGACCATTACTAGAAGCGACGGCCGCACCAGCGCAATGTGGCGGTCGACGAACGGACGGCAGAGCGCGATTTCCGTCTCGGTCGGCTTGCGATTCCCCGGCGGCCGCCAGAACAGCACGTTGGTGATGTAGACCAAGCTGCGGTCGAGCCCGATCGTCTGGAGCATGCGGTCCAGCAACTGACCCGATGCGCCGACAAAGGGTCGACCGATGCGATCTTCCTCGGCACCCGGCGCCTCGCCGATGAACATGAGGCCGGAGTCGGGATTGCCGTCGGCGAACACGGTGTGAGTCGCGGTGCGCTTCAGCGTACAGCCGTCGAAGGCCTCGACCGCTGCCTTCAGCTCGGCCAAATTTCCCGCAGCGGCCGCTGCCTCGTGCGCCGCAGCGAGTGCGGCATTGGGGGCAAGCAAGGCAGCTGGTGCCGCCGGACGCGACGGAATCGCCGCCGTCGGCACAGCCACTGCACGTGCCGCCGGCTCGGCAAACCGGTTGGTTGGCACATCACCGATCGCTTCATCGGCACCGACCGCCACGTACCAAGCCAATAATTCCTCAAGCATCTGCCCGTCTGCCATGCTCTACGCCTTCCCGCCCGGCACGCGCCGCTGTAGTCTGGCATAGCATAGCGTTCGGGATAGCACATCGTAGGGAGGTCAAATGGATCGCGAATCCATGGAATATGACGTTGTCGTCGTCGGTGCCGGTCCGTCCGGTCTGACCGCTGCAATTCGTCTCAAGCAACTGGCGGCGGCCGCAGACCGCGAACTGTCGGTCTGCGTGTTGGAAAAGGGCTCGGAAGTTGGCGCCCATATTTTGTCCGGTGCAGTGCTGGAACCGCGCGCGCTGGAAGAGCTTTTTCCTGATTGGAAAGAGCGTGGCGCGCCGCTCAACACCCCAGCTGGGGAAGATCGTTTCCTGTTCCTCACGAAGAAAAAATCGTACCGGCTGCCGACTCCGCCGCAGATGAATAATCACGGCAACTATATCATTAGTCTCGGGAATTTCTGCCGATGGCTGGGCCGCGAGGCTGAAGCGCTGGGCATTGAGATCTATCCCGGCTTTGCCGCCGCCGAAGTGCTCTATGACGAGACCGGGCGCGTCAAGGGCGTAGCAACCGGCGACATGGGTATCGGCAAAGACCGCGAACCGACTGATGCGTTTCAGCGCGGGATGGAGCTGCACGGCAAGATCACGCTGTTCGCCGAGGGCGCGCGCGGCTCGCTGACGCGCGCGATGGTCGATCGATTCGATCTGCGCCGCGATGCCGATCCGCAGACCTATGGGCTGGGCGTCAAGGAACTCTGGGAGATCGATCCCGCCAAGCACAAGCCCGGCCTGATTGTCCATACGGTCGGATGGCCACTCGACAGCGCCACTTATGGCGGCTCGTTCCTCTATCATCTTGAGGATAATCAGGTCGCGGTCGGCTTCGTTATTGGACTCGATTACCAGAACCCGACTTTGTCGCCGTTCGAGGAGTTCCAACGCTTCAAAACCCATCCGGATGTCCGTCAGACATTCGAGGGCGGAAGGCGCATCGCCTATGGGGCGCGCGCGATCAATGAGGGCGGGCTGCAATCAATCCCGACGCTCTCCTTTCCGGGTGGCGCGCTGATCGGCTGTGCCGCAGGCTTCGTCAATGTGCCGAAGATCAAGGGCACCCACACCGCCATGAAATCGGCGATGCTGGCGGCCGAAACGGTGTTCGCCTCACTTTCCGCCGAGGCCGACCTCCCAACCGCTGATTATACGGCGTCGTTCACGGCGAGTTGGGCACATGAAGAGCTGCATAAAGTCCGCAATCTGCGGCCGTCCTTCCGCTGGGGCCTCTATGGCGGTATCGCCTATGCGGCGATCGATACCTATCTCTTTAGGGGCAAAGCGCCCTGGACGCTGCATCATCGGCATGGCGACAATGAGAGCCTAAAGCCGCGCGCGTCGGTGCAGCCGATCACCTATCCCAAGCCCGATGGCAAGATCAGCTTTGACCGTCTGTCATCGGTGTTCATCTCGAACACTAATCACGAAGAAAATCAGCCGGCGCACCTGACGCTCAAGGATGCGTCGGTGCCGATCTCGGTCAATTGCGCGGTCTATGGCTCGCCTGAGCAATTTTATTGCCCGGCAGGCGTCTATGAGATCGTCGGCACGTCGGATACCGATCGGAAGCTGCAGATCAACGCCCAGAACTGCGTGCACTGTAAGACGTGCGATATCAAAGATCCGACGCAGAACATCGTTTGGACGGTGCCGGAAGGCGGTGGAGGACCTAATTATCCCAACATGTAAGGCAGAGCGAACGTCCGGGCGATCAAGGTGGCAGAACCTCTTTCTGCCCCTCATGCTGGCAGGCTGTGCGAGCGGTCCCGGTGCGGCGCAATATGCCGCAGACGGGCCGCTTGCCACGGCAGCCGAGGCGATGCCGCGCGATGCCGTCCCAACCACCTTGTGGGGCGCCTATCTCTCCGGCCGCGTCGCCGAGGAACAGCATGATATTCCGGCGGCGCTAGCGTTTTTCAGCGATGCCCTGGCACATGACCCGACCGACCCTGAGCTGAAATCACATGTTTTTCTGCTGGCGGTCAGCGAGGGCGATTTCGACATTGCCGGGCCGCTCGCCCAGGAACTGGCGGCCGCCGATCCGGACAGTGCGCTGGCCAATCTGGTGACCACCGTCGAACTCGCCCGGGACGGCAAAGCAAGCCAGGCGCTCGATCATGCCAAGCGCCTGCCGGATGTCAGCCTCTATCACTTTGTCGGCCGCCTCGCGCGGGCCTGGCTGATGCTCGACGATCACGCGAAGCCGGCGGATGCGGTGGCGGCCCTCGACGGGCTCGAATCGACCAATAGCTTGGATCCGCTGAAATCGCTCCATACCGCGCTGATCGACGATCTCGGCGGCGATAATCCAGCAGCCGAAATCGAGTATGAACAGGCGCTGTCCGGCGGTCATCCGCCGCTGCGCATGGTGCAGCTTGCGGGCAATTTCTTCGAACGGATCGGCAAGCGCGACCGCGCCGCCGCGCTATACTCCTCATATGCGGTGGATAGCTTCGACACCACCCTCACCCCGCATGTCGCCGCTGAGGGGACCATTCCGGCCCCGCTAATCACAAATCCAAATGATGGGCTCGCCGAAGCCCTGTTCGATATGGCGAGCCTAGTCAATCAAGCCGATTCGCCGGATATCGCGCTGCTGAATATCCGCTTGGCGCTCCGTCTCAAACCCGATTTTCCGTTGGGCCGCCTGGAACTGGGCGATGTGCTGGAGGCCTCGCATCGGCTAGGCGATGCGCTGGCGCTCTACCAATCTTTCGATCCGGCCTCGCCCTATGGCTGGACCGCGCGCCTCCGCGCCGCCGCGGTCGAGATCGATCAGGGCAATGAAACCGCGGCCGAAGCCGCCTTGCAAACGATGGCTGCAGAACGCCCGACCGCACCCGAGCCGATGATCGAACTCGGTGATGCGCTACGCCGTCGCGAGCAGTACAAGGATGCGGCTGCCGCCTATGGCGCCGCACTGACGCGTGCCGGGAGTAATCCCGCGCCGCGCTACTGGTCGCTCTATTTCACCCGCGGCACCGCCTACGAGCGCGCGGGCGACTGGACACCTGCCGAGGCGGATCTCCGGAAATCGCTGCTGCTACAACCCGATCAGCCGGAGGTTCTGAATTATCTCGGCTACGCACTGGTCGATCGCAACGAGCATTTAGCCGAGGCGACCAGCCTGATCAAACGGGCGGTCGATCTGAAACCCGATGACGGATTCATCGTCGATTCGCTGGGCTGGGCCTATTTCCGCCAGGGCAATTTCCGGGCCGCGCAAGCGACACTGGAACACGCCGTCGAATTGAAACCCGGCGACGCCGCGATCAACGACCATCTGGGCGACGCCTATTGGCAGAGCGGCCGGCGCGACGACGCAAAACTGCAATGGCGCCGCGCCCTGTCGCTGAACCCGGATGCGGATCTCGCCAAAGCCATCCAAACCAAACTCGAGCACCCGCCGCATGTGCAATCCGCTGCGCCAGCACCGCGCCGCGGGAGCTAATATCCTTTTTCAATGCCCCAAACCATCGCCCGCCTCGCCCCGGCGAAGCTCAATCTCACGCTCGAAATCACCGGCAAGCGCGCGGATGGCTATCATCTCCTGGATAGTCTCGTCGCTTTCACCGAGTACGGCGACACGATCACAGCCGCCGCTGCCGACACACTGTCCCTCACCATCGACGGCCCGTTCGGTGCCGCGCTGTCGCCGCCATCCGCCGATAATCTAGTGCTGCGCGCTGCCCGAAATCTCGCCGACTGGGCCGGCATCGAACCGAAAGCCGCGCTGACCCTCACCAAACGCCTGCCGGTGGCATCCGGCATCGGCGGCGGGTCAAGCGATGCGGCGGCAACGCTGCTGGCGCTCACCGAGCTCTGGCAGCTTCACCCGAGCGACTGGGACCTGGCCCACATAGGCCTCGCCCTTGGCGCCGATGTCCCGGTGTGTCTCGCCGGCAGAACCGCCAGACTACGCGGCATCGGCGAGATCATCGACACCGCGCCAGCCTTGCCGCCTGTACCGATTGTTCTGGTCAATCCCGGTGTCGGACTATCGACGCCCGAGATATTCCGCGCCCGCACCGGCGGGTTCTCGGCGGGTGCCGGCCCTGACGGGATCCTGACCAGCAGCCCAACCGACGCCACCGCCCTCGCCCACGCCATCGCCCCGTTTGGCAACGACCTCACCGAACCCGCCATATCGCGCCTGCCGGTCGTCGCCGCCATGCTGGACCAACTCGCGGTTCAGGAGGATTGCCTCACTGCGCGGATGAGCGGCAGCGGCGCCACCTGCTTCGCGCTCTTCGCCAGAATCGATGCCGCGTCCCGCGCCGCCGAGCAAATCGGCCGCGCAAATCCGGGCTGGTGGGTTGTGGCCACTCACCTATTATCGGCAGGGAAGCACCGCGCCCGGTGCGCTTGAAGCGATGGAACGAGTTGGCTATGGTGCGCGCCCACGACCATGGTGGGGCGTAGCCAAGCGGTAAGGCAGCGGATTTTGATTCCGCCATTCGGAGGTTCGATCCCTCCCGCCCCAGCCAATGATTTCAATGGGTTAGAGAAATTCGTGAGGCGCTTCACCCGCGCAGGGTCTCCCCGAGGTACCCCCCGAAACGAATTCGGGCACGTTGGAGCTGAAGTCCCTCGGTACTTTCGGGCTGGGTAACATCCTTTCGAATTACCACGATGGGGCGGACGGCCCTACCCACATTTCCCGAAAACTACCCTTCACCGCCGCTGCATCTACCCCTCCTTTCCGCCGTATTGTATCCACCACCCGAGGGAGCGAGAATTCATGGGTTTGTGGGCCTATCTCATTCGGCGCGGGGTTGGGCTGGCCGCTGTACTGCTTGGCCTGTCGCTGGTGATTTTTGCGATTGCGCGACTGCTGCCGGGGGATCCGGCGCGGATTGCGTTGGGGCCGCTGGCGACTGGGGAGCAGGTGGCGGCGCTCAGCCAGCAGATGGGGCTCGATCGGCCGGCGCCGGTGCAATATTTGACCTATATGGCAGGCGTGCTGCGCGGGGATTTTGGGCAGTCGCTGCTGACACGGCGGCCGGTTTCGCTCGATATTGCGGAGACACTGCCGGCCACGGTCGAGCTGGTGCTGGTGACCGTGCCGCTCATCGTGGCGTTGGCTTTGCCGCTCGGGATGTTGGGGGCGCTGAGGCGCGGGACTTGGTTGGATCGCGGCGGGTGGTTACTTGCGTTGCTGGGGGCGGCGATCCCGAGTTTTGTGCTGGCGATTCTGTTGCAATTGCTGGCTGGGCATTATTGGCAGTTTCTGCCACTCGGCGGCCGTCTGTCGCCGGATGTTGATTTTACGGCCAATATCAGTGGTTTAGTGCTGGTCGATGCGGTGTTGCGACTGCGACCGGATGTGTTTGCGAACGGCCTCGCGCATCTCATCCTGCCGTCTGTGTCGCTCGCAGTGGCGGCGGCGGCGCAGTTGTCGCGCATTACGCAATCGAGCCTGATGGCGGCGGCCCGTGCGGAATCGATCGAGACGCTGCGCGCGTTTGGGGTCGGATCACGTACCATCCGGTACAAATATATGCTGCGTGCCGCGGTCGGGGCGCCGCTCACGATACTGGGGCTGCAGATGGCGTCGCTGCTCGGCGATGCGTTCGTGGTCGAGACCGTATTCGGCTGGCCGGGCATCGCGTCGTACGGTGTGAGAGCGATTTTGAGTAAGGATTTCAATGCGATAATGGCCGTCGTGCTGGTCTTCGGGCTGGGCTTCGTGATCGCCAATCTGGTCATCGATCTCATTATCGGGCTGGTCGATCCGCGGCTTGGCCATGCGGGCGCGGCACGATGAGTCGTAATATATCGCTGATCGTCGGGGCGACGATCGCAGCGTCGGTCATAGGGATCGCGCTGGCGGCACCGTGGATCGCGCCATTCCCGAATCATGCGGGTGGGTTCGTCGATTTCCATCATCGGCACAGCCCGCCCGGCTGGCCGCATTTATTCGGAACCGATAATGTCGGGCGGGATATACTATCTAGGATCTGTTTTGGGTATAGGATTTCATTGCTTTTAGTAGCAGTAGTCGTGTGTCTTTCGACACCGGTCGGTGTTTTTCTTGGAATCATTGCCGCCTATGCCGGGGGGCGGGTCGAGACGGCGATTATGCGCTTTACCGATATTATCCTGGCGATCCCGCCGCTCGTGATGGCGCTGGCGATCGGGGCGGCGCTGACGCCGAGCCTCAGCAGCGCCTTGATCGCGATCGTGGCGCTGTGGTGGACCTGGGATGCGCGGCTCGCCTATCGGGCCGCCAAAAGCGTCGTCGCTGAGGATTTTATCGAGGCCGCGAAGCTCTCCGGTGCCGGGCATTTTCATATGTTATTCAAGGAGATACTACCGAACTGCCTCGGCGTTATTCTGGTGCAGGCGGCGTTCGATGCCGGGTTCGTGATCCTGTTCGGCGGGGCGCTCAGCTTCCTTGGGCTGGGGGTGCAGCCGCCGACGCCGGACCTGGGGACGATGATCGCGACCGGCGCGCGGTTCCTGCCGGAGCATTGGTGGGAGGCGGCGATGCCGGGGATTGCAATCCTTTATGCGATATTGGGATTTCTGCTGATCGCGGATGGATTGCGCGCCGCGGTGGATCCAGACCGATGAGTGCCCCTTTGCTGGACGTAAACGGCCTCACTTTGTGCGTTCATGGTGTGGCAAATGGCGTTCAACTGCTATTCAATGTAAGCTTTCTGGTGGCCAAAGGCGAACGTGTGGCGCTGATCGGCGAATCCGGCGGCGGCAAGTCGATGAGTATGAAGGCGGTGATGGGCACCCTGCCCCGGGGTGTCCGGGCGACCGGCGGCTCGATCCGGTTCGACGGGCGGGAGCTCGTCGGACTCTCGGAATACGAGCGTGATCGGTTGAAGGGCTCGGCGATGGCACTGGTCATGCAGGACCCGCTGACCTCGTTCAGCCCGCTCTTCACGGTCGAGACGCAGTTCGACGATATCGTCCGCTCGGTCGATGCCAGGCGCGATGTCCGCGAGCCCGAACGGCAGCGCCGCGCCCGGATGCGGGCGGCACTCATCTCGGTCCAACTGCCCGACCCGGACCGGGTGCTCGGTGCCTACCCGTGGCAGCTCTCGGGCGGCATGCGGCAGCGCGTGCTGATCGCGATGGCGCTTATCCACCGGCCGAGGCTGCTGATCGCCGATGAGCTGGGATCGGCGCTGGATGTCACGACGCAGCAGGAGATCTTGCGGCTGCTCGATCGGCTGGTCGATGAGGAGAATCTGTCGCTGCTGCTGATCAGCCACAATCTCGCGGTAGTCAGGCAGCTTTGTCAGCGCGCTTATGTCATGGAGCAAGGTCGGATCATCGATCACGGCCCGGTCGAACGCCTGTTCGCGGACCCGGCCTCCGAGACGACCCGCCGGCTGATCAAGGCTGTGCCGCCGCTCTACGGGCCGGATGTGCGAAGCCAGCCGGACCCGATCGATGCGGTGCCGGTCGTGGTGCTCGACCGGGTGACCAAGCTCTATAAGCGGTCGGATATCGCGGCCGTCGCGGATGTGAGCGCCACGATCCATCGCGGCGACATATCCGGGATCGTCGGCGAGTCAGGCTCCGGCAAGACGACGCTCGCCCGCATGATCATGGGGCTGGTGCCGCCGACCAGCGGCCAGATCACGATCGATCCGGCGAGCCGCATCCAACTCGTCTACCAGAACCCCGGCTCGTCGCTCAATCCACGCCGGACGATCAGCCAGACACTGGATCTGCCGCTGCGCGCCGCCGGTGTTAAGGACGCGGCAAAGCGGCGCGCCCGCATCGCCGAACTGCTGACTCTCGTCGAGCTGCCTCCGACGATGGCCGACCGATACCCGCGCGATCTGTCGGGCGGCCAGAAACAGCGTGTCGCGATCGCCCGTGCGCTGGCCGTCGAGCCGCAGATTCTGGTGCTGGACGAGCCGACTTCGGCGCTCGATGCCTCGGTGCAGCAGGTGATCGTGGATTTGCTGCTGCGGCTGCATCGCGAGCTCGGCCTCACCTATATTTTCATCTCGCATGATCTGGGCCTCATGCGCAATCTGTGCAACCGGATCGCCGTGATGTTCCGCGGGCGGCTGTGTGAGCAGGACGCGACCGAGCGGATTTTCCACGAGCCCGAGCAGCTTTACACGCGGATCCTGCTCTCCGCCGTGCCGGTCCTGACCGACGCGGAAGAGCAGGCCAAACCCCAAATCGGCGCGGCCGAGCGGGACAGTCTATTCGGAACAGGAGGGTAACATGTACCGGATCGGGGTGGATGTCGGGGGTACCAATACCGATGCCGTGATCATGCAGGGGCGCGACGTCGTCGCCTCGACCAAGGCGGCGACCAGTGCTGATGTCACGACCGGCGTGCTGACCGCGCTGCAAGCGGTGCTGACCCAGTCCGGCGTCACGCCCGACCAGATCGGCGCGCTGGTGATCGGCACCACCCATTTCACCAATGCGGTGATCGAGCGTCGGCATCTGGCACCAACCGCCGTGGTGCGGCTCTGCCTGCCCGCGACGCAATGCCTGCCGCCGATGGTCGATTGGCCCGAGGATCTCCACAGCATCATCGGCGACCATGTCTATTTCGCCGCGGGCGGGTTCGAGTTCGACGGGAAGGAGATCTCGCCGCTCGACCCGGAGGCGCTGCGCAAGATCGGCAGTGACATCCGCGAAAAGGGGCTGAACTCGATCGCGATCTGCTCGGTGTTCGCGCCGGTCAATGATGCGATGGAACGGCGCGCCGCGGCGATCCTGGCAGAGGCCTGTCCGGGTGCGGATATCTCGATCTCCGCCCCGATCGGCCGGCTCGGCCTCCTGGAACGGGAGAGCGCCACGATCCTGAACTCCGCGCTCCTCGGCCTTGCCCGCCACACGGTCACCGCGCTGGGCAAGGCACTCAGGGATGCCGATATCACCTGCCCGTTCTTCCTCAGCCAGAATGACGGCACGCTGATGGACGCGGCGCAGGTCCAGATGTATCCGGTGCTGACCTTTGCCAGCGGCCCGACCAATTCGATGCGGGGTGCCGCGTTTCTGACCGGCCATGGCGATGCGGTGGTGATCGATGTCGGCGGCACCACGACCGATGTCGGGCTGTTGCAGCATGGCTTCCCAAGGCAGGCCGGGATGGCGGTCAGGATCGGCGGGGTGCGCACCAATTTCCGCATGCCGGATCTCTTCAGCATCGGGCTCGGCGGCGGGTCATTGGTCGCGGGCGATGCCGCTAATCCCCGGATCGGGCCGCAGAGTGTCGGGTATGAGATCACGCGCAAGGCGCTGATCTTCGGCGGCGAGACGCTGACCGCCAGCGATATCGCGGTTGCCGCGGGCCGGGCAACGCTCGGGGATCCTACCCGCCTTGCCGGCCTCGATCCTGCCTTCGTCGCGGCGTCGCTCGCCGAGATCGACCGGCTGCTCGAAGATGCAGTCGATCGCAGCCGGATTTCGGCGACCCCGGTCCCGGTGATCGTGGTCGGCGGCGGCAGTATCCTGGTGCCTGACCGGATCGGCGCGCTGGAGATCGTCCGGCCGCCACATTTCGCGGTGGCCAACGCGATCGGCGCCGCCATCGCGCAGACCAGCGGCGAGGTCGATCGGGTGTTCTCGCTGGAGGGCCTCACCCGCGATGCCGCACTCGACGCCGCCGAGCAGGAGGCCCGCGCCAAGGCGATCCAGGCCGGCGCCATCGCCGATACCATCATTGTGACCGACCGTGAGGATGTGCCGCTCGCCTATCTGCCGGGCAATGCCACGCGGATCCGGGTCAAAGTCGTCGGGGAGATGCGGATATGACCACGCTGAGAGAACTGACCTCGGACGATATCGAGGCGATCGCGATCGGCGCCGCCATTCTGGGCACGGGTGGCGGCGGCAACCCCTATATCGGCAAGCTGCGCTGTCAGCAGGAGCTGAAGAAGGGCAACCGGGTGCAGATCATCGGGCTGGATGCACTCGATGATGACGCGTTCGTGGTTTCGGTCGGCGGCATCGGCGCGCCGGTGATCGGCATCGAAAAGATCGAGCAGGGCGAGGAATGTCTGCGCGCGCTGCGCACGCTCGAGGAATTTTACGGGCGCAAGGCCGATGCGCTGATCGCGGCCGAAATCGGCGGCGGCAATGCGATGGAACCGCTGCTGACCGGCGCCCAGGCCGGTATCCCGGTGGTCGATGGCGACGGCATGGGCCGTGCCTTCCCCGAGATGCAGATGACGACCTTCAGCATCTACGGCAAAAGCTCGGTCCCGGCGGCAATCGCCGATGAGAAGGGCAATGTCGTGATCTATCGCGAGGTGCTGAACGAGCTTTGGTTCGAACGGCTCGCCCGCTCGACCGTGATCGCGATGGGCGGTGCGGCCGGCTCCGCAACCGCGCCGATGAGCGGCCGCTATGCCAAGCGCGCGGCGGTGCCCGACACCTATACTCAGGCGCTGGGGCTGGGCAATGCGGTGCTGGATGCCAACCGGCGCCATGTCAACCCGATCGATCTCATCTGTGCCCGCGAACAGGGCGTGCGGCTGATGGATGCCAAGATCACCGACCTCAAACGCCATCTGCGTGGCGGGTTTGCGGTCGGCGAAATCCAGCTGCAAGGGGTTGGCGCCTATGCGGGCGAGACCGGCACGATCGCCTTGCAGAACGAGTTCCTGACCTTCAGCCGGAATGGCACGATTGAAGTGACCGTGCCGGACCTGATCCTGGTGCTGGACCTCGATACCGGCCACGCGATCACGACGGAGATCCTCCGCTTCGGCCAGCGCGTCGCGGTGGTGGGGCTGCCCAGCCACCCGCTGCTGCGCACGCCGGAAGCCCTCGCCGTGGTCGGGCCGGCGGCGTTTGGGCTGGAGGGGGTGCAATTCACGCCGCTTGCAAGGGCGGGCGACGGAAATGTGTGAGGGATGCTGCATCTCTCCCTCCCCTTTATGGGGAGGGTGGCGCGGAGCGACGGGTGGGGTTGGTGCGGCTGCTGCCTCTGGTTCATGTGCGTGCGGCGACATCCCCCCACCCGTCGCTGCCGCGCCACCCCACAAGGGGGAGGGAAAGTGAAGAGCTTCGCCTTATTCTCTCCCTCCCCTTTATGGGGAGGGTGGCGCGCAGCGACGGGTGGGGTTGGTGCAGCTGCCGCCTCTGGTTCATGTGCGCGCGGCGACATCCCCCCACCCGTCGCTGCCGCGCCACCCTCCCCACAAGGGGGAGGGAAAGTGAAGAGCTTGCCCTTATTTTCTCCCTCCCCTTTATGGGGAGGGTGGCGCGGAGCGACGGGTGGGGTTGGTGCAGCTGCCGCCTCTGGTTCAGGTGCGCGCGGCGACATCCCCCCACCCGTCGCTGACGCGCCACCCTCCCCACGAGGGGGAGGGAAAGTGAAGTCATGAGCACTATCGCCCATGCCCGCGCCCTGCGCCGCGCGCTGACGCCGCCCGAGGCGAGACTGTGGGTCGCGCTGCGCCGCCTGCGGGAGGATGGGTTTCATTTCCGTCGGCAGGTTCCGTTCCGGAACTATGTCCTGGATTTCGCCTGCCATACCCACCGGATTGCCGTCGAGGTTGATGGTAGCCAGCATGGCGAACCGGAGCGAGCTCGGCATGACGCCAATCGCGATGCGGTGTTGGCGCAAGAAGGCTACCGAACGCTGCGGTTTGCCGCTTCTGATGTGCTGGTCAACCTTGAGGGTGTCGTCGCTGCAATTCGGCGGGCTTTGGAGGAGAACCCACCCCCACCCGTCGCTGCGCGCCACCCTCCCCACAAGGGGGAGGGAAAGTGAGCGCCTTATTCTCTCCCTCCCCTTTATGGGGAGGGTGGCGCGCAGCGACGGGTGGGGTCGCTCGCCTCATGCTCCTCGCGCTGATCCTATGGGCGGCCCCGGCGCACGCGCGGGTTAGTATCACCATGAATACCGGCCAGATCTTCGGCACGATCGATCCGGCCAAGATCAAGGATTACACCGACTATCTGGCCGCGGTGAATCTCTATGAGGGGCTGACCACGATTAGCCCGGCCGGTGAGGCGCAGCCGCTGATCGCCGATCATTGGGAGGTCGCGACGGATCAGCTGACCTATCGGTTCCACATCGCGCCGGACGCTTCGTTCCAGAGCGGCACCCGGATCCGCGCCGAGGATGTGGTCTGGTCGATCCAGCGCCTGCTGGCGCTCGATCAAGGCCCGTCCTTTCTGTTCCAGGGCTTGCTCAGCCCCGACAATGTCCGCGCGATCGACCCGGAGACGGTCGAGCTTCGGCTCAATAAGATCTTCTCGCCGTTCCTTGCCTGCACCCCACTGCTGTTCGTGCTCGACAAGGCGGCGATCGAGGCGAAGGCTGCCCAAGGCGACAGATGGGGCGAGGCGATCGTCGGGGATCAGGCGCTGGGCTCCGGCCCCTATCGGCTGGGCAAGTGGTCGCATGCCGGGACCATGGTGCTGGAGCGCAACGAGGCCTATCATTTGCCGTTCGGCGACAAGCCGATCGATGAGGTGCGCCTCATCACCACCGACGAAGAAGCCACTGTGAAGGCGATGACCGCGCGCGGCGAACTGCAGATGACCAGCGACCTGCAATCCGACGAGACCTATCAGGCGATCGCCCAATTGCCGAATTACCGCGTGACCCGCACCCCGACCGCGACCGCGCTCTATATCAAGCTCAATCACAAGGTGGCACCCACCGACGATATCCATATCCGCCGCGCCATCGCCTACGCGCTCGATACCGCGACGATCATCGAGGATATCTATCCCGGCGAAAAGCTGCGCGGCCCCCTGCCCTCGCTGTTTGCCGACCCGGCGGATGGGCTAAGCGCAATCCCGTTCGATCTCGCCAAGGCGGCGGATGAGGTGAAGCAATCGCGCTATGCCGGCAAGGGACCGATCCCGCTCATCCATGTCATCGCAGCCGATACGGCGTTTGAGGAAGATATCGCGCTGCTGCTGAAATCCACCCTCGACACGATCGGCTTCGATGTCAGCATCCGCGCCGAGGCGTGGGACCGCATCGTCGAACTCGCCGCGAAGCCCGAGAGCACCCCGGCCAGCAGCCAGATCCTGGTCAGCCCGACCTATGCGTCACCGGACAGCATGCTCTATGCGCAGTATGATTCCCACGCGGCGGGGACGTATTCATCGATGAGTTGGCTCGATGATCCGGTGATCGACGGGCTGATCGACGATGCCCGCCGCGCGCCGGAGGCGGTGGCCCGGCGGAAGCTCTATGACGATGTGGCGCGGCGCTTGGTGGACGACCAGACGGATGTGTTCGTGCTCGCGGAAACGGAGCGGCATGGGATGTCGAAGTGCCTGGAGGGGTATCAGTATTATCCGATCCAGAGTTTTGGGTATAATTTCTCGAAGTTGCGGTGGGTTTGTGGGTGATAGGGGGGTTTACAAAATTCAACTAGACCCCCATTATGGGGGTGTAAGTGAAAAAGGGTCGGCCGACCTATCCGCTGACGGCGGTCAAAGCCGCCTTCGCCGATGCAGCCCGGATCAACCGGACCATGACGGCTTTGATCGGTGCCGAGGACCTTGGGATCGACGAGTACATGATCGTTGATATCATTCGAAATCTCTCAGCAAAGGATTTCGACAAGACGATGCCATCAGAGGTCAATCCCGCCATATGGCAGGATGTATACAAGCCGATAGTCGATGGGCAGGAACTCTACGTGAAATTCACGCTCGATAGCCGGGGACAGCTTCTGCTGATCAGCTTCAAGGATAATACACCATGACCAACCCACGCGGATATCCCGACACTATCCTGAGCGCTGAGACCGGCAGGCCGCTCCATCGTGGCGTGAAGATGATGACGATCACTGTTGACGGACAGGCATTTACCTACGGCCAGCCGGGCTGGTGGGCGTCGATCGATGACCCATCCGATCTCGATGGGCAGTTAACCGATGAGGACAATGTCGTTCGATCTGCCGCCCGACGCGAAGCGAGGGCCAGCGCAAAGCATTCAGCGATCAGGCCGCTTGAGATTAGGGCGATCCGGGAGGCTTGTGGCTTGTCCCAACAGGATGCAGCCCAAGTCTTCGGTGGCGGCGCGAAAGCGTTCGAGAAGTATGAAAGCGGTGAGGTGACCCCGAGCTCAGCAATGATCCGGCTTCTGTTGCTGGCGGCAAAGCGCCCGGATCTATTCCAGAAGGGCTCGGGCGTACCGCTGATTTCTGAAGCGGATGCCAGCTTGATCCGTGACACGGTGCGCAAGAGTTCGGTTGATGGGATTTATGATCGGATCTACAATTCCAGGCCCGTCGGCAAGCACATGTGATGGCGCGAGAATTACGTGAAGTGGTACCGTAATTCCGGACAGCATGCTCTATGCGCAGTATGATTCCCACGCCGCGGGGACCTATTCGTCGATGAGCTGGCTCGATGATCCGGCGGGTGATGGGGGGGTGCTTTGGCCAAAGCCATAGATGAACAAGAATCACATGAATTGTCCGCGTTTCTTGGTTTTTTCTTTGATCACTACGTGGCCAACGGGAGACCAAACCCACCAGAGACACATCCGCTAAACGTACTGCGGCAGATAGCTGAACGAGCGCCGAAGCGAGCCTTCGCCGGGCTCAAAATGGCTATTGGCGATTTAATCGAAGCGACGTCACACTGGTCGCCCGAACAAGTCAAGGAAGCGGACGATGTGCTTCGCGCCGCAGGTATTGTTACGCTCTCTGAGCTGCGGAGACGATATTCGCGGCGGTTCTCCAAGATCATAAAGCGCTGCAAAATCTTGAGTGAGGTGGACTACTACCTCGTACGAGGCATCGTCTGCGACACCTCGGTGCCGCCCGATCAACTGCCTTTATTGGGGGCACTACTCGCCGACTATGAAATGCGGCAGGTGCAATTGTTCACGCGGTCACAATTGGATTAAGATGGAACGGCGTTGTTAGGCACAAAGAAATTACACTCATCAATATTTCATAACATGTCAGGCGAACCGCCCAAAGCGATCCGTAAATCGCTGGCTGATCCTGCGGAACCATTGCTTTTCGAGCGCTGGATCCATGCCCTCTGCCGTCAGCACTGCGGCGGCAAACAAATCACCAGATAGATGGGGATGGTCGCAAAGTATGTCAGCCGACGACAGACGGTTGCAGAAGCCCCATTCGGCGCAAAGCTCGTCGAGCAAGCACTTTACGTCCTTTGACAGATCCCTCTTGGCCGTGCGAATGCGTTACAAAGGCACTGAAACTATAACGGAATTAAGGTGCCATTGCATTCCAATTTCCCGGACGCGACGCTATTTACTGGGGCGTAAACGAAAGGAGTCAGCGCCCCCGTGATCCGCTCATATAGAGCGTTCGAATCAATTCAAACGCAAACATAAGCACAAAACAAATGACAGCAGCCTTTGCCAAATCTGTGAAGTCGGTTTCCGACTTAAAAATCAATAAATTCGCAATGGTCGCTAATAACGTTGTAATCGCCGTATGAATGAGACATCTGATAAATATTTTCATTTCTAACACCAAGTAGAGGGAGGGTTACGGTGAAAGCCCTTAAAATTGGTCATTTTACGAACTTACGGCTCACTACGTGACCAGTGGCGTAATTAATAACCTCTAAATATCCGGATATATTGTACGCAGTGAGAGTCGATCCATCATATTTCAGCGCTGTATACACGCCCTCAAGCGGATGCGCTGGTGTCACCGTCCAAACTTCTTCACCAGCCGAATTAATCCGGATGAGGTTACGGAATTTTGGGGGCGCGCCACCCCATTTTAGGAGCACGATTTTATCACCTTCGGTTCCATCGATCTGTTTGAATAGTTTCTCGTCTGCGATCACAATACCAATCCTCGGCTTTGCATTTATGTGGCGGTGCATATGCCTCGTCGGTTACGGCGATGAGGCATACTACCGTGCTGGTGCCATCAGCTATCACACAGACTGCCCGAAGACATCCGACACATGCCCCTGGTCTCGTCGTTCGACGGTCTCCAGGGGCCGGGGCTAATGCGCCTCAAAACACCTTCCTAGATCGAGATCGAAGCATAGCCGCTTATGTCCCAGGATTGATCTCTCGGGAATGACAAACCAATACCCCTGAACGTGCGATCTATCCGGCACCCCAAATCTAAACCGATTGAATGTAATCCCAACAGATTCCATTTTGTTATCTACGCTCCAAGTACCAGCATCTTCCCAATCCAATGTCTTACCAGTATAAAGTGAATTGGAATATGTTCCGTCGCTCTTTACCTCTATTACTTCAGTGCCTTCTCCAAAATCGAACCTATAAACACCAGGGAACTCGTCTTGAACTACGTCGCGTGAGCAACAAGCCAGAAGCAATAACAAGGATGCAGCAGCAATGCGGCCCTTCATTGCTCTACGGAGACCAGCGATTCAATTTGCTGCACTGACACCGCATTCTGCCTCAGAGCCCGTTCGCGATCAACGCGTCAGTCTCGTCCTTAAGTGCATCGAGGGCCGAGCGGTCCGGCGCCTCCCGGCGCTTGAGGGTGAGCACATCCGTCAGCCGCAGTCGGCGATGCGCCCCGACCCATCGAAACGGCAACAGTCCGGCCTCGTCCCGATCACCCTCGGGCAGGTGGTAACGCGCCATCACTTCCATTGCCATGCTGGGTCTTGACGATCAGAAATTCCTACTTGTGGAATGTCTGGAATGACGGTCATCCTGTCAACGTGAGAAATTGAACCCGACCCAATCAATACGGACTCTTTCGTCGCTCACAGGAATAATCGTTTCAAGATAAGATTTTCACAATACATAATAATGTATGCGGACAAAACTGCGCCAGTTCCCACTTTGGTGAAATTCCATAAATTCATACCAAAGGCCTGATAGTCTAATAAATAACATATCGATAACATAAAAACCAATAACAGTATCTCGACTTCAATGAAAAGAGAGATTCTACTAGGCTTTAATACTCCAATTTTCTTCCATCTTATATGGAATTACGGTGCCAGTGCACTTATCTTTAGAGTTCGGGCGGAACATGACGGGCGAAATCCATTGAATCGTGTAAGATTCTGACGATCTCGATCATGTTGCCGCCGTCGTTAGCGCGGTACAGGATGAAATGTCGCCCCCGCCGGCCACGGCGCGAAACATGGAGGCTTCGGATATTGGCCCGCACTTCATCACGCGCGATGCTGCCGGGTAGGGTCGGGCCGACTTCCAGAGAGCGCAGGGCTTCGAGCAAAATCGATCTGTAAACGACGAATTGCTGTTCGCCAAAGGTGTCCGCCGTGTATTTTAGGATGCGAAGAAAGTCTTTCTCGGCTTCATCGCTGAGGAGAATACGCCAACGGGTTTCAGTCACTTCGGTTTAACAAAGCCATTAAGCTGTTGATCGGCAGCCGCGCTAAGGTAAGCGACCATCGCCGAAGCATCGGCAAATTCCTTGAATTCCCCTCGGTTCAGCGCGGAGATACCGACGTCAGCGGCATCGCGCAGCGCCTCAAGCTTCCGGGCCTCTTCAACCTCGCGGTTCTCGACAAGGCGCAAACCCTCGCGCATAATTTCGCTGGCGTTTTGATACCGCCCGCTTTTGACCAGGGCTTCGATCAGAACTTCCTGGCGTTCGGTCAGCACGACATTGCGGGTAGCCATAAACCACCTCCTTGACGGGTGATCTTAACATAATTGGCATAATATGCCAACTCTTTGACGATCCGCGATTTACAGCGCGCGCGCCCTTACGTCGCCGGTCCCGGCAGGTTCGCGTCGGAGGAAACGAGTCTCGTCCAATTAATACAGAAACCATCTTTTTAATATAAGATGCTCACAATACATAATAATATACGAGGATAAGATTGCACAGATGCCCACTTTCGCGACAGTCCATAAATTCATTTCGAATGGAGAGTAGTTCAAAAAGTAACATATCAATAACATAATCACCAATAACAATATCTCTATTTCAACGGAAAGAGAGGTGCTGCCAGGCTTTAGAGGCTGACCGAAAAATAAGTTGAGTGATATCAGTTCCTTGTGATTCTGTCTTGTTGCGAGCAAGGACGGAGTCGCAAGATATGGTATGGACGGACATCACCCGAGTTAAGTATTGCCG
>Ga0116226_10000286_pt1 | contig 41958 bp, 35 predicted proteins | sample S1TSphfallax_FD_89692 | JGI IMG/M metagenome (GOLD analysis project Ga0116226, IMG submission 89692) | Host-associated microbial communities from peat moss isolated from Minnesota, USA - S1T2_Fa - Sphagnum fallax MG | ecosystem: Host-associated > Plants > Peat moss > Unclassified | place: USA... | reverse complement strand
TCACATCTCATACATGCTGCATCATTGAACGGAAGTGTATGACAGGACGCCGGGCAAATTCCGTCACATTCGTGGTCGATTCCGCTAACCTGAGCCGAATCTTCCGCCATCAGAATTGCGGCAGCGCGCAAAGTCACGTTGGAAGCGTGTGCCCTTGGGTCTGGCGTGATTCGCGAATGGATTTATGTTGCGGGGAACGGGCCGTCTGATAGATCGAAATTGCCAGACGGCGTTCGAGGGGGAAGGAGGAGAGGAATCGCTACGGCAGTACGGCGTGGCAGAGCAGTGGGGCGCACAGAAGGCGGCCGCCAGACAATCCGAGGGAGAGCCTTAGCGGGACTCGCTCAACACTTCGCTCAATGCGCGTTCTTTAATCGCGGCATAGGCCAAGGCATCCGCGCCAGGGCGCTCGATCGGCGTCGCTACCGAAATCTCGATACGGTCGGGTAGCAAGCGGATTTCCTGGGGCTTCACGGGTATCGCAGTCGCTACACCACGCTTGCTGTCGCGGTACTCGGACGGCGTGGTGGCAAAGTGCTTGCGAAACAATTTGGACAGGCGTCCGCCGCAACCAATGCCGCAACGCCGCGCAATTTTGTCCACCGGAAGGTCGGTCTTGACCAGCATCCGGCAACTCATATCCAGGCGCACGTGAAGCAAATAGTCCGACGGCGTGACGCCCACCTCCATTTTAAAACGACGCAGAAAATTGCGTTCGCTCATGGTGGCCACTTGCGCCGCCTGATCGATGGCGATCGGCCGCGCGCCGTTGGCATGCAGCCATTGCACGGCAGCCTGAATCTTGTCACTGATGCGTGCGGCGTGGTGGGTAGACGCAAACGGCACAAGCTGCGGCTCGACCGGCGTAGCCACCCACTCGGCGATTTGACGCGCCACGTCGGGACCCAAATCAGACCTGACCAGATTCAATGCCGTTCTCAGCGGGCTGGCGACGACATCGCGATCGGCGCGAGGGTCTATCGCAACGCGAATCGGCTCACCATAGCCGCGGCTGTCACCATGCCGGCTGACATGCGCGGATTCGTTCAGCATGTGCTCACCCGGTTTCAAGGCAATCGCGCCGCTGGCCGCGTTGCCAGCAGCGTTGCTGGCTGGATAGGTACACCGTAGCCACTGCAAAAGATGCTCGTCGCGTAACGCGTATTGGACGCCGTCGCCGCCGATCACGAAGATGCCGTGGAACGAGCGCCGTGCATCGACACTCTCGGTCCAGACAAATACAGAAGAAGAACTCGCCACGGCGCCGCCGCTTCCCGACAACAGCCGGACGTCATAGCGCGATGCACCGTCACGGTTGGATTCCGCCAACGCGTTTGCCGATTTGAACACCTCGATGATGGTGGCGGCTTCCGACAGCGCAAAGCCGTCGAACAACACAATCCCGATTTCCTTGGCGGCGCCCGCATCGGCCGCGATCTGTCCGGGAGCCTCGCCATCCATATACCGCCCTAAATGCAAGTCCATAAACCTTACTCCCTGCAAGCTAGATCCGTCGCTCTGACTGTACCGATCATCTATCGTATGAGGACTCATGGCCCGGCGACGGCGATCGACGTGATACTGGATGACAATGTGACGCAACATACTCGATGGGGACGAATCGCCTACCAATATCGAGTCTGTGGCGCGGCTATGATCCGATTTCTACCGGATTTCTGTCCCCTCTCCAATATCCAATTCGCGAGGCTGCTAGTTATACGTGTATTAGTTGGAATCACAAGTAACACTAAAGGGCCTAAACCCGCGGCTTTTATCGATCTGAGGAATAAGCTTTTCGGCTTACCGGGATCTTTCCGCATATTGCTCGCTACGGGAAAATCCTACCTAACAAAAACTCGGAATAGTATTTGCAGGCGGAATGTGACATGGTTTTGGCGCTACCGGTCAACCTTCGTTGGCCCAACTCCACAGAATCGTCACAAACATGGACATAGCGAATAACTAGGTCAGAATCGCGCTAGGCAAAGGTGGGATCAGGTGCTTGCGGGAGCTCTGCAAGTCAAAGCGCTACCCTCGCTCGGAGCAGAATCCGAGTCGGCGCTCTGCACTTGGCGGCTGCCCCGTTTGCATGCCTGTGCCGCAGCGGCACAAGCAACGCCTTGCACTGGCTTACAGGCTGCCAGATCGTTCTGGCCCGCATGCGGCCTGGCGTTAATCGTTATATTTACCTGGCTAGCATGGACATCCACCCCAGCCCGCTTATTTATAATTTGGTACACCATATACAACCAGACATCCCGTATTTCGTACTTTATCCATATAACGATTGAATTCGAAACTTGGCTTGGTGGCCGCCGCTGACACGCATCAACTCGATCCAAAGCGAACACAGCGTCTCGTCGGATCAAGCATGCACTTGGGTGGTATCGGCCACCCCTAGACAGGAGAGCACGGTTTGGCACCGAATCACATCCATCGCCGCAATCCCCTGCCGGCGCGTCTGCTGATATTTTTCTGTCGTCACCGGATCCCGGTGCTATCAAGATGCGTCGGCATCGTCCTGGGTTGCGACATCTATTGTCCCATCCCCAAGGCCGCCCCCTATATGCCGCATCCCTATGGCATCGTGGCGCACTCGTTGGCAAGGCTGGGCGACCGTGTGACCTTGATGCAGCAGGTCACGCTCGGCAGCAAGGATGGCTCACGTGCGGCACCGACTTTGGGCAATGATGTCTTTTGTGGTGCCGGCAGTCGCATACTTGGCGATATTATCTTGGGGGATGGCGTGGTCGTGGGCGCCAACGCCGTCGTCACGCGCGACGTCCCCGCCGGCGCCACGGTGGTGGGGTACAACCAGATCATCGAGCGCAAAAATTCGATCGACGCGGCGGCCTGAGCCCACTCTCGAAGCGGATCCGGATAGGCGCGGCACGCCAAGGCGCCGCGCCCGGGTCAGATCGTAGCCCCTCACTTGCCTATGGTCGGCGGCGCCCCGCTGCAGGTACCCGTGGTATCGGTCGATTTGGCATCCTGCCCTGAGACCTTTTTCCAGGCAGCCAGCGTGTAGGTGGCTGCCGTCGTGGTCGTGCCGGCCGTGGCGGATTCGGCAATCACCCCAGTCATATTGGGGTGACAATACGTGTTGTAATTGAAGGTGCCGAAATTCACGTTGCCGGCCAGATGGTTGGTGTAGTTGGCCACGGCATACCCGCTTGAATTCGCCGTCGCCAGCGTCTGGAACACATTGCCCTCGATGGTGTTGTTGGTGGTGTAGCCCACCACCTTGTCCGCCGATATTCGGATCCCGTTCTGGCGCATGCTCAAAAAGCGGTTACCTGTGACAACGTGGTTATAACCGTTGTGTATATAGATGCCGTTGTCCGCGTTGGCGACGAAATTGTTGGTGACCGTAACGTCATGTCGATAATCGTCCAGATAGATCCCCATCGCTTCCGTGAAGGCGTAGATGGTGCCCGAGTAGTTACCGATCGAGTTGTTGATCGAGTTGCCGGAAACCACGTCTCCAGTTTCGTTATCGTTGGGTGCGGCAGCCGACGAATAGATTGCGCCGCAGTCATCCAACTTCAAACAGGTGCCGTTGATACTGTTATTGAGCACAGACACATTGGCGCCGTTAAAATCAATGCCGTTATAGCCGCTGTTGGTAATGGTGTTGCTGCTGATGACACTGTTGGCGGCACTGAATTTGATGGCGGCCAGATCCCCGTCAGGCTGGTGCATCACATTGCCCGCGTTCTGTACTGTATTCTTCGTGACCGTGATACCACTGCCTCCGGCCACCACCACGCCATAACGCAACGAGCCCGTTATCACGTTGTTTTCCACGGTTCCGCCGCACGTCGCGCAGGTGGAAAACGAGATGCCGGTGACACCACCGACCACGGTCAAATTGTTAAATACCACACCGTTCGTCGTGTTGGACGAAAGGACGCCGACCTGACCGTAGTTCTCCTGGATATTCTGAACCGTCACATAGCCTGCGCCCTCGACCTCAATACCATTGGGTCGATCGGCAATCTCAACCACATGGTTAGCCGGACTGTCGCCCGCTACGGTCCACACATAAAGATTACCGGCTACGGGATCGTAGTACCACTGCCCCGCTTCCTTCAGCATCCACAACTGGTTACGCAAATAGAATCCATTGTTCGTAACCAAGGTGGAAGAGAGTGCGCTGGCCGTCGTGATCGAGCCGCTCCCTGGCTCGAATGCGGTCGTGGCACTGGCGACCGGCACGGCCTGAGCGGTCCAAGGATTCGGACGGGCGACCAAGGTCGATCCTGCGATCTGACTGCTCGACAAGCCCGACAGTGTCGCCATCTTCACGGGCGCTGCCGCACCGAGGACGGCCGCAGCGGTACTGGCGACATAGGCGCTCTGTTCCACGCTAAGCGCCAACGGCCCGACGACGGTGGTGGTATTAGGCGAATTCTTCGGCACGATCATATAGCCATTGGTCGGATAGCGCGCCACTTCATAGAAGGTGCCGTCCACGTAGACTTGGTCTGGCGGCGTCGCTGTCCCTATGGCAGCGACATAAATATGGCTGGTGTATGCCTTCCAAGCGGAAGACGGCACCAGATCGGCGCCAGAGATAATCGGTTTGACCGTACTGCTACCATACCCACCGATCACGATAGGGCTGGCGGCCGTGCCTGCACTCGTCAGGGCCAGACGCTCGCGCCACACGTCGCCGTTTTTGAAGAGGATAGCATCGCCGGGTTTGAACGGTGCACTGGTGGAATTTCCTTTGGTCGTCACCTTCAGCACCGTCTGCCATGGACTCGTCGTGCTGGTACCGGAATTATTGTCATTGCCGGCCACGTTGTCGACGTAATAGGTCGTGGCCTGAGCCGGACTGGCCAGCCCCAAAGCCATCCAACATAGCAACCCACCCGCCAGGGTAGGGCCGGACAGCAACGCCCTCACTGCCGCGCCCGCCTTCTGCAGACCGCTCCATTTTGTACGCATGTCCTTCTCCTCAAAAACATAAAGGAAAACCCGATCATTGCTTGTATGCAGTGCCGCCCTGCCAAGCATCGGCGCTACCTATGGCAATGCCTCTCTACCTATGGCACGAACCGCGCTTTCCAATGCGGTCCGGGTCAATCGCTACCCGTCGCACGTACGACTTCCTCCAGCGACGTGAAACCGGCTTCCAACCAGCGCCCGGCGTCTTCGCGCAAGGTGCGCAGACCATTGGCGCGCGCCTGCCTTAGCACCTCGGTGTCGCTAGCCCGATCGCGTATCAAGGCGCGCATCGCGTCGTCGACCACCAGGAGTTCATAGATACCCAGACGCCCGCTATAACCAGACTGCCCGCATTCGCTACAGCCGACCGGAGAGCATCCCGTTCTGCCATCCGGCTCGGTCCAAGACTCCTTGCACACCGGGCACAGCTGACGTACCAGCCGCTGGGCCAGCACCCCCAGCAAGCTGGTCGAGAGCAGATACGGCTCGACGCCCATGTCTTCCAAACGAGTAATGGCCAACGCCGCATCGTTGGTATGCAGTGTGGCGAGGACCAAGTGCCCCGTCAGCGAAGCTTGCACGGCGATGGTCGCGGTTTCGAGATCGCGGATCTCGCCTATCATGATGATGTCCGGGTCCTGTCGCAGGAGCGATCGCAGCGCCCGCGCAAAGCTCATGCCTATCCGTTCATTGACCTGAATCTGGCTGATGCCGACCAGGTCGTATTCGATCGGGTCCTCGACCGTCATCACATTGGCCTGACCGACCTCGAGCCGGGACAACGCCGCATACAGGGTGGTGGTCTTGCCCGAGCCGGTTGGGCCTGTCACCAGCACGATGCCGTGGGGCCGCTTGATCAAACGATCGAAGGACACCAAGGTATCCTGGGCCATGCCCAGCGTTTCGAGATTGAGCCATTGCGCATCTTTTTCCAGCAGTCGCAATACGGCGCGTTCGCCGTGTCCGGCCGGTATGATGGAAACGCGCACGTCAACCGGACGCCCGCCGACCCGCAGGGTGATGCGGCCGTCCTGGGGCAATCGCTTTTCGGCAATATCCAGCTGCGCCATGATCTTGATGCGCGAAATCAAAGCCGCATGCAGTGCCTTTTTAGGACGCACCACGTCGCGCAACACCCCATCCACCCGGATTCGGACCACCGACTCGTGCTCAAATGATTCGATATGAATGTCGGAGGCGCCCTCACGCGCCGCCTGCGTCAATAGCGCATTGATCATTCGAATAATGGGCGCGTCGTCCTCGGATTCGAGCAAATCCTCGACCTCCGGTATCTCCTGCATCAAACGCGATAAATCGACTTCGCCTTCGACCTCCCCGACTACCTGCGCGGCGCTGCCGCTTTGCCGAGAGTACGTCGTATTGATCCATTGACGTAGCGCTTCCTCCGGCAGGCTGACCACTTGCAAGGTGCCAAAATTGCGCGAGACTTCCGACAGCGCTCCTTCCGGCGTGCTGGCGCACACCCATACTTCGTTGACGCCCTCGCGTTGGTGCGCGATCAGGATTTGCTTGGAGCGCGCAAAGGCATAGGGCAACAAGCGTTCGGCCATCGGTGACGGCGCCTCGCGGCGGGTCTTGAGGTCGAGTTCATGGCGGCGCGGTGCCAGTTCGATCGCAATCATCAGTTGCGCATCGTCGAAGGGTTTGACGATATAACCGGACGGGTCGGTCAGGCGCGCTTTCTGCAAGGTGGCGCGATCGCTATGCGCCGTCAGATAGATAACCGGTATATTCAACTGGCTGCGCAGGTATTCGGCAGCCTCGATACCTTCCGGACGTCCATGCAACATGACGTCCATCAAGGCGAGGTCCGGGCGTTCGGTGGTCGCCAGCGCGATGGCTTCCGCTGCCGTATCGGCGGCACCCGCGATGGCAAAACCCAGCGCACGCAGGCGCTGTTGCAAATCCTCCGAAACGACGATTTCGTCCTCGACCACCAGAATGCGCGTCAGGGTCTGGGTCAGCTCCATACTGAATCACGGCGACTTGGTCGCCGCCTCCCTGAACGCCACGTCAAATGTGGTATGACCCGGAACCGAATGGAGCGCAACCGTGGCCCGCAATTGCTTGGCGAACATCCGCACCAAACGCAATCCCAGGGTACTGGCCTGCTCCAAGCTCAGGTCCGGCGGCAACCCCACCCCGTCATCTTGCACTGTCAGCTGGATCGCATCCGAGCCGGCGGAACTCAGCTTGACCGTCAAGATACCGGCGCGCCGATGCGGAAATGCGTATTTCAGCGCATTGGTAATCAATTCATTGAGCATCAATCCGACCGGGACCGCCGTGTCGATACTGACGGAGGTCGGTTCGAGTTCGGCGATCGCCTTGATATTCGTGTCCGTGGCGTAGGTTCGCACCAGGATATCCAGCAAGCTTTGAATGTAGTCGGCCAAATCGACTTTGACCAGTCGTTCGGATTGATAGAGCTTTTCGTGTATCAGCGCCATCGAGCGGATCCGGCTCTGGCTTTCGCGGAACTGCGCCAGCATTTGCGGATCGCGGACATAGCCGGATTGCAGGGAAAGCAGGCTGGCTATGATCTGCAGATTATTTTTCACCCGGTGATGAATTTCCTGCAGCAAGGCTTCCTTCTCCTTGACCGAGGTCTGCAGCTCCTCCGCGCGCCGCTCCAAAGAGGCGTTCAGTTCGCGGACATGCTCCTCGACACTCTTACGCTCGGCGATGTCCATGATCCAGCCCACCATGCGGTAGGCCACACCGTTCTCGGTCCATAGGGCCTGGCCGCGCGACTGGATCCAGCGAAACTCGCCCGTCTTGGTACGGACACGGTATTCGACGTCATAAGGCCTGCGGTGCTTCAAATGCGCATCCAGGCTTTGCAAGATGCGCTCCACGTCCTCGGGATGGATGGCCTCTCGATGCCATCTGTTCTGGTTCGGCATCTCGCTGTCGCGGTAGCCCATGATGGACTTGAATTGAGGCGAGAAGTAAACTTCATCGGTCTTGGGGTTCCAATCCCACAGTCCGGCCGCCGCACCGCTGACTGCCAGTTGAAATCGCTCCTCGCTGGCAGCCAGCGCCACCCCGACGCGGTGCCGCTCCATGGCATACCGGATCACCCGGCTCAGCATGGAGGAATTGATGGTCTTCTTGATCAAATAATCCTGCGCGCCTTCGTGTATGGCTTGCACGCCGGCAGAAATATCGACCAGGCCGGTCAAGACCAATATGGGAAGATCCGGTCCATGGCGGCGGAACTGGCGGAACGCCTCCATACCCTGGGCGTCCGGCAGACCAAGGTCGAGCAGGACAATATCGAAAGGCGTGCTTACCGCCGCCGCCGAGCCCGTCTCATAGGATGCGGCGAGCGTCAACTCATGTTCGAACTCGGAAATATCGGCCAGCGCGTCGGCAATATGCGCGGCATCGGCTGCGCTATCCTCGATCAATAGAACACGTATTTTCTGTACCGCGTTCACGGCTGAACCGTCGCGGCTGCGGCCATACGAACCGGGCCCATGCAAGATGGGTGATGAATGTGCGGCGAATGAGACATGGGCACGTCCGTCTCCGCTATCGATACCTGAATGAACTTGAACCTATATCAGCAAGGTAAAACAGCGCACTATTTTCCTTACCAGTCCTTGCGATCACCCGTGTTTTCGGGGCGGTAACGAAACTGGTGACCCAGCTTCCATCAAAGTCAGTAAAAAGTCGACATTCGATCCAATTGGCTGTCTGAATTGGTCCATGGTATGTCTGAAATCGACAATAGTCCCCGTCCTTTTCCGTCATGTCTCCATCCACACTATCGGAATACCAAAGTTCGACTGCGCAAATTCGCACTCCAGAAAACCGCGTTTCCAGTGAATATGACTTAGAACGAAAGAGGGGTACGTATCGTGATCCAAGGTTTAGACATTTTTGAGACATTTTCTGCCCGAGCACGCCTTGCCTCAGGAGTGACCTAAACCGTGGCTGCCTATCGCTACGAAGCGCTCGATATGCGAGGGCAAGTGCAACGCGGCATGATAGAGGCCGATAGTTCGCGTGCGGCCCGCACCCAACTGCGCAACCAGGGACTGACGCCCTTGCGAGTGGAGTCCGCTGGTCAACCCACGCGCGAAGCCCGCTTTGGACGCCTGTTCCTGGGCAGCAAACTTTCCAACCGGGAACGCGCCTCCCTTACACGCCAAATCGCCAGCCTGCTGATCGCCGGACTGCCGCTAGACGAGGTACTGGGCATCCTGTCGGAGCAAGCCACCCGCGACTACGTGCGAGATCTGCTCGCTTCGATACGGACCGAGCTGATAGGGGGACGTTCGTTGGCAAATATCCTCGAATCGCATACGCGCGACTTCCCCAGTATTTACCGCGGGCTGGTGGCGGCAGGCGAACATACCGGCAAGTTGGGTCTGGTGCTGTCGCGACTGGCCGACTATATAGAGCAACGCAATGCACTCGAGCAAAAGATACAGGTGGCCTTCGCCTACCCTGCTGTGGTGTCGTTGGTGGCGGTAGGCATCATCAGTTTTCTGCTCAGCTACGTGGTCCCCCAAGTCGTCAATGTGTTCGTCTCGACCAAGCAGCAGTTGCCATTTCTGACCAGCTTGACCCTGGTCGCGTCCGGTTTCGTGCGTCATTGGGGATTCGCGCTATTGGTAGGGCTCGCGCTCGGTGCCTGGGTCGTACGCCGGATTCTGGGGCTGACCGGACCGCGCTTGGTGTTCGATCGCTGGATCCTCAATACGCCTCAGCTCGGCACGCTATTACGCGGCTACAACACCGTGCGTTTTGCCAGCACACTCGCTATCCTTACTGCGGCTGGCGTGCCGATTTTGCGCGCGCTGCAAGCAGCCGGAGACACCTTGAACAATCGCGCCATGCGACGCGTCATAGACGAAGCCATCGGTCGAGTCAGAGAAGGCACTGCGCTATCGCGAGCGCTTGCCGGCACCCGCATCTTCCCGCCCGTGTTGGTGCACCTGATCCGCTCCGGCGAGGCAACGGGCGACGTCACCGGCATGCTGGATCGCGCGGCAACGGCCGAAGCAATGGAGCTCGAGCGCCGCACCCTGTTCCTGACCACCTTGCTGGAACCCTTATTGATACTGGTGATGGGCGGCATGGTATTGACCATCGTGCTTGCCGTGATGTTGCCCATCATTGATTTGAATCAGATGGTGCAATAAAGCGCGCGGGCACTAACGCATGAAGATCGAGATATCCGATCCGCTTGCCGGGATAAATATTTCACTGCGCAAGCCGTGCTGGTCCACCACGATGGAACGGGAGCGCACCTCGACCAACTTGGCGTCTGCACCGATGGGCTGATCGAGTGCAACGGCTTGCGGGGCATCGCTGCCCACACTGACGATGGCGGCCACGCGTTGATCCAGATTGAGCACGCCAAGCAAGTGGATGTCGACAACCTGGTTATCCGGCGGCCCGCCGAACAGATGGGCCGCGTCGTCGACCGAGACGGGCGCTGCAGCGGCCAGAACGGGTTGCGGGGCAGTACGCGTCAGCGCACGCAGGTCGCCGTACCAGTACCACAGGCTTGCCCCCAGGATAGCAAGCACGAGCAACGCAACAAGAGGCGGGATCAGCTTGAAAAAACGAGACATCATTCGGCGATCCATGGTTTGAGGCATTCAGGGATAGGCATGAACCGATCTTTAACAGCGCCAGCCCAAACAGCCGGACAGCTCAGTCGGCGTTTCGTCTCGCTGTCTTGGGAGCATATCGCACTCAGGGATGCAATGTGGCGAATTCGATCGCTACAGTGCGACCTTCCCACGCGACACCCCGCCCGGACCCGTCAGCGCGAACACCGCGCGGGACTCCCATCGGGTCCGTCCGATAGCGGCACCCTGTCCCGCATGCCGCGTTGTGCTGCGTTCACGTTATTGGAAATGATGGTGGTACTGGTCATTGCCGGCATCATCGCCAGCGCCGCCACCCTGACTTTAAGTCGGAATCCGCGCCAGGATCTGCACGAGGAGGCCAACCATCTGGCCTTGCTGTTCGAATCGGCCGGCGACGAAGCGCAATTGCGCGGCGAACCGTTGGCTTGGAAAGCCAACGCCGACGGCTATCAGTTTCTCGTCGAACGGGACAATACCTGGCGACCGCTGACAGACACCTTGTATGCACCTCATCATTGGTCTGCACCGATATCCCGTATCGCCATTCGCTATGCCGGCAACACCCAGAACGCCAGCCAGCTGGAGTTTGGCGTCGAAGCGGTCAATCCACCGACCTTGGTGACACTCTATTCGCCACTCGGTCACATCGCCATAGCCAGCGCCGGCGACGGTCGCTTTGCGGTGCTGCCATGAAGACCCATCTCTTGCGCGCCCAGCGCCCGCTCCAGCGCGGTTTTACCATGATAGAAGTGCTGATCGCGCTGTTGATTGTGGCGGTTGGTTTAAGTGCTGCGATACGTGCAATCGGCATGGTGGCCAACAATGAGGATGCCCTGCGCCAAAGATTGCTGGCGGATTGGAGCGCCGACAGTGTGCTTAGCAATCTGCGTTTGACCGCAAGCTGGCCCGAGCTCGGCACGACAACCCTCCCCTGCCCTCAGGGTGATCTGGTATTGACCTGCATCTTGGCGGTCAGCAATACACCTGACCCGGGGTTCAGGCAGGTCGAGATCTCCGTGGTGCGCGATCAGGATCATGTCCGTCTGGCCCAACTGGTATCGGTGATCGGTCATGCAGCGCCCCGCCCGCTCTGACCTGTGCCGCCTTCGGGTTAGCCCTGGCGCGGGCTTCACTTTGATCGAACTGATGGTCGCGTTGGCGCTGATGGCCACGGTCGCCTTATTGTCGTGGCGCGGCTTGGATCAGGTTGCGCGCGCACGGGTCACGTTGTCGCGCGTGATGGACCGTGAGCGCGCCCTGTCCATGTTGTTCGATCAAATGCATAGCGACTTGCAACTGACCGTACGCGACGAGGATATCGGCTTACCCCCAATCCGCTTTGGATCCGACGGCTTGCAACTGATACGCACGCTGCATGTGCCAGGGCAAGCTACGCGCTTGCAGGTAATCCGTTACCGTTTGGACGCAGGCCATATTGTGCGTTATGCCTCGGCCGCACTCGCCAATGTGGGGCAGTTGCGCGCCGCTGCTGCCGGATCCGATATGACGCAGTGGACTTCGATCGTATTGGCCGGCGATGTCGGCGGCTTTCAGATGCGCTTATACGTACCTCAAAACGGCTGGGTCGACGATTGGCAAGGCGCTCAGAATGCTATCTATATCAAACTCAATACCTTGCCTCTGCCCGGCAGCGGCGGCGAGGGTCCGTCGCCGCGCGACATCACGGGGGTTGAGCTGGAGATTCATCTGGCCGGGCAAAGCGGCCCGCTGACCCGTATCTTTCTGGTGGGCCAATAATGCAATCCGCCAGCCGCCAGCATGGTGCCGCCATCATCACCGCATTACTGGTGGTCGCCATGTCGGCCATGCTGGTGTCCGGGCTGATCTGGCGACAGCAGATCGAAATTCGCCGGGTGGAAAATCAACGCTTGCGCAATCAGGTCCAGTGGGCGGCCCGTGGCGCTACCGACTGGGCGGCGCGGGTGTTGAGCAGCGCCGGTGCGCTGGGTTCGACCGATACACTGAAGAGCCGCTGGGCGAAGCCGTTGGTGCCGACGCGCGTATCGGATCTGCTCAAACAGTCCGACACCACCCAAGGGGCCGGGAGTTCCACCTATGTGTCCGGCTCGATCGAGGACGCGCAAGCCTATTTCAACCTACGCAACTTGTTGGCCTCGTCGGTGCCGGGCGAACTGCATCCCGACCTGGCCGAGCTGGCCCACTTCCGGCGCTTGTTACAGTTGCTGGGTGTTGACTCGCGTTTGGCGGCACCGGTCGCATTGCGCATGCGATCGGCCATGCTGGCCCAGGCCAATCAACTACTGACCGAAACCGCGTGCGGCACAAACAGTGTGGTCGGTGTCGCCCAAGCCGCGCCGACCACGGACGACGTCGGCGTCACCGATGAAGTCGGCCTCGACAACCAAAACGTGCTGAATCGGCCGTTACAGGCGCTCGATCTCGATTGGCTGCTCGATGTACCAGGCTTTACCCCGGAGGCCGTGGATAGGCTACGGCCCTACACCACCATCCTGCCCATGCGCAGCATGATCAACATCAACACCGCGTCGGCCCAGGTATTGGCCGCGATGATCGTCGGCCTGAATTTCGATCAAGCGCAACAATTGGTACGCAGCCGCAATCAAGCCAACTTCCTTGACGTCAATGATATGGCCAACCGCCTGGGAGATCGTCCTGCTGGTTTGCAACCGGACGCGACGGAACTGGATGTGAGGAGTTGCTTTTTCATTGTCCACAGCCGCATTGATCAGCAGCGCGCCCATCTATTGAGCGACGCATTGTTGTATCGTGATCCGATCAATCACACGACCCAGCTTATCCGCGTACACGACTTATATTAGAGGCCACCCGTGAGCACTTTAGTGGTTCAACTTCCGCCGCGCGATCCCAGCTTGTCGCCGGAAGAATGGCAATTGGGCGAGATGCCGTACGCCCAGTTGAATCGTAAGCACGACGTCGTGGGGGTGGGCCTGGGCGCACTATCCGACCTGCCGCGCGCCAACAGGATCGTCTTGATCGTGGCGGCGCGGGACGTCCTGATGCTGCATCTCAATGTGCCGCCCGTCAAGGGCGCGCGTTTGTTGCAGGCGCTCCCCAACGTGATTGAAGATGCGCTGATACAGGACGTGCATAGCTGTCACATCGCGGTGGATCACCCCACTGCTGGCGATGGCCGTCGCACGGTAGCAGCGCTCGACCGGGCCTGGTTCCACTTTGTCTTATACGCCTTTGTCGGCGCGGGTTATGCACAGATCAAGGCGGTTCCTATCGTACGTTGTTTGCCGCCTGCGCATGTGGTGCCCGCCGTCTATGCCGATGGGGCGACTGATGAGATGACCGACAGGGTGACCGAGGGGATGGCCGAGGGGGTTGCCGATGCAACCACGCAACCGCACCAAGGACCGGCCGCGCCGGCCGTGGCATTGCTGTATCGGGTACCGACGACAGCCGCTGCGGGGTCGGCCGCCGATGGGAAAGGCAAGACTCGCTTCGAGTTGGTCATTGCGCGTGGGGAAACCGGCGAAGGCATCGCCGTACGATTGGATGCCCTCGCCGCCGCAGTGCAGGCCCTTTCCGCAACCGGCACGCTGCAGGTCTATCGGCTCAGTGCCGTGCCCGGTACTCCGCAACACCCAGATGACGCCGTGGATTCGAGCTTTCCCGCCCAGCCCTATGCTTTCGAACAGTTGGCGCAGGCCGCGCTCCGATGTGATTTCGATCTATGCCAATTCGAATTTTCCCGTCTGACGCCAGAGCGGGGTGCGCTGAGAGTTTGGCGTTTGCCGATTGCTCTCGCGCTCGTGACACTGTTGATCGCGCTGGCAGCGGTCAATCTGGAATGGTGGATCGCCGCGCATCAAAACACGGCACTGCTGGCACAGCAGCGATCCCTGTTGCAGGCTACCTTCCCCAAGGTCCGCGTGATGTTGGACCCGCCCGTGCAGATGACGCAACAGTTAAAAGCGTTAAGCGTCCGTGCCGGCGAACTCGGTCCGGATGACTTCCTGACACTGAGCAGCAACCTGGCGCGAGCTTTGCCGCCGATCGCGCCAGAGGCCATCGCGCAACTGGCTTACAAGGAGCGCCGCTTGCAAGTCACGTTCACCCCCGACACCCAAGTCGACGGCGGTTTCGCCGATCGCTTGCACGCCAACGGCTTGACTGGTCACGCAGACGGCACCACTTGGTTGATCGGGAGCGCGCCATGAATATTCGTCTGTTTGAGCGTTTGAGTGAGGGGCTGGCTGGGTCCCTGAGTGCATCACTCAGACAACTCAGCGTACTCGAGCGGTGCCTGCTTGGCTTCGGTGGCACTTTTGTGCTGGCGGTGTTGGCCTATCAGTTCGTCTGGAGCCCGGCGGTCGCGGCGCGGGATCAATTGCTGAGCGACCAACCCAGGATCAGGATGCAATTGGCGCGCATGACGCAACAAGCCGATGAGGCGCAGGCGCTGAAAGCCGTCGCCACGGCACCCCGGCCCTCGGGCCAGGCTTTGCTCGACAGTCTGAAAACCAGCTTGGTTCAGCGCGGATTACCCAATGCCGATCTCACGCCCGTGGGCAATGGCGTGCGCATCAGCATCCAGGGAGTGCGCTTTAGCCGTTGCATCACCTGGCTCGATCAAGTGCGCCGTGACGACAAGCTGCAAGTCTCGGAACTCCAGGCGAGCGCCGCCGGCCACCCCGGCGAGGTCAACCTGACGGCGATCCTGCGCGGCCCGCCGGCGGAATAAACGAGGGCTAGCGCGGCCACACGCCGCCCCCCCCGGCCACGCCTCCCAGCGTGCCCGCCTGATCCTAAGACGCGACCGCCTGCATGTCGCTCAATTCGACATCGACAGATACGGCGAGCCGAAAGAACTGGGCGGGAACGGCTGCGCACCCGTCTGCTTGGTGAAGTTGTAGCGCAGGTAGACCGCGGCAATCCATTCGCTGTACTGGTAGGCGTTGCCGAACGAGGCCGTCGCGCCCACCGATACCTGCGGTGCCAATTGATATTCGGCGGCGGCATTGAAGGCGTAGGAGAAACCGGTTTTGCTGAGGCTGGGGTAGACCAAGTCCGAGTCAGGGGCATCCGCATTCGTCGTGGCAGTTTGGGCCAGCTTGACGCTGGTCTGATCACCAAGCGGATAATAGGGCGAGCTGTTTTCTCGGTAGTGCTGTACGCCGACCGATCCTTTAAGATCATAGCTGAACAGTCCATTACGGCCGGTCCATTCCAGCGGCAAATTCAACAGGACATATTGCTGTGGACTGAAATACCCGCCCTGACCATAGGTGAAATACGACAGATTCTTGTCATAGCCCATCAAGGTCGTGTTGACGCCCAGCGTCAAGGTCTGGTCCGCGCTCTTCAACAAACGCGTATACACCCCTGCGCCGCCCTTGCCCGCATTATTGCTGGGCACGTCTTTGCCGGTGTAGTACTGATAAGCCGCATTGATGTACACCCCGTTGGTGCCATCATCCCAATCCAATTCTGCGCGTCCGCCGTTTGATGTCACGCCGCCCCACGTCAAGCCAGCACCGGCATCCCGCGTGCCGGCATAAGCCAACAGACTATCGGTCACCGCGCGACGTGCGACAGACATCGAATAGGAAACCGTATCACTGACGCTATCCCGATATTCAATGCCACCGACAATATTGTGCTCGACGAAACCTAAAGGGGTGGTGCCCACATCAGCGTTCAAATGCTTGTCTTGATAGCCAACCGCGAACCCGACTCCGTTTGCGGTTTGCGAACCGTACGTATTGGATGTAGCCGCCGCAGCTTTCCCCGAACCAAAGCGCGCCAAAGTCTGTGCATTCGCGCTGGCAGTCCCCGCATCCAAAGTGACCGGCGTCGCCGTCACCGTGACATGCCCATCGCCGGCCTTGATACTGCCTTCGATGGGCGCTTCGATATCCGTCAAGTTAGAAAGACCGTCTTCACCGGAGCGATTGCGAAACACCAGACCGCCGGTGACGGTGCTCGACTGCTCGCGATTCACTTCGGCCAGTTCATCGGCCACGCCCAGCGTCTGCGCGTTGGCAATATTCGCGCTGCCATCGGCGCCATAACCGTTCTCGGCCTGCGGCGCCGGCGCGTAGCTGCTGGTGGCATAACCTGCAGGAGGCTGCGGAATATAGGGGCGCGCCTGCGCGCCATACGCCGGTTGCTGCGGGTAGTTGGCCTGACCATAGCCGGCCTGAGCGGCGGGTTGCGGATATGCAGTTTGTCCGTACACCGGCTGGCCGTACGCCGGTTGGCCGTACGCTGGCTGGGCATAGGCGGCTTGGCCGTAAGCCGCTTGAGCCGGCGCGGCCCGCGCATAGCCCTGCTGCGCGTATGCGGGCTGATTGGGCTGGGCATACACGGCTTGCTGCCCATACACGGGTTGCCCATACATCGGCTGCCCATAACCCGCTTGCTGAACCGGCGCGTTCTGCGCATACATGGGCGCCTGCCCATTCGACGACTGCGATGCGACACGCGCCTGCCGTCCATGATTGGCGGTCTTGCGGTTGGCGACGTTGTTGCTGGAACTGGCTTGCGCAGCCTGGGCCTGGTTTGGGTTCTGGGCTTGAGCCTGATTTTGAGCCTGATTTTGAACCTGCGCCTGGGCGGCTTGTGCGGCAGGCGACATCGGCCAGGGGGTGTAGGTGTCTGGGGCACTCTGCGCGGCATAAGGCGCGGGCGCCGACGCCGCCGTGGCGTTGGCCGAGTAAGGTGCGGCGTACGACGCGGGAGGCGCAGGCGGCAGATAGCTGGGCATGGGCGGCCTCGTTAATGGGATGTGAACAGATTGGCGGCGGCACTGCCTAGCGCGCCACCGACCGAGGGCGCACTGGCTGTGCCGCGAGCGGCGTCTCCCGCCGCACCAGCGTCAAGATCGACCGCGGTAATGCCGGCGAAGGGGTTGACGCCGGGCAAGGGGGTCGCGCCCACGCGTGCAGCGGGCACGCCCCAGCCACGTGGCAGATCCGAGCCCTTGGGCCGGGCATCGAGCAGCGCAGGCGCATTGGCAGCCAGCAGCGAGCGCTGCAGGTAGTAGCTGGCCTGGCTTAGATTGCCTTGGGCCCGATACATCCGACCGATTGCAGCCAGCACTCCTGGATCACGCGGCGCCACGCGCAAGGCCTCGGAGGCCAGCGTCGTCGCCAGCTTGAAGTCCTGACACTGGCTTGCTGCCGCCAGCGTGGCAATCAGGAGGTTGATATCATCCGGGCGCCGCGCCAGCGCGGTGCGGAAACTCACCAGCGCATTCGCCGTATCGCCCGCCGACAAGTACAGCCGTCCCAGCGCCGCCTGCAGCTCGGGATTGTCGGGCATGGCAGCGAGCCAGGGCGCCAACACCTCATAGGCGCTGGCCAGGTCGCCGCGTTGACGCACCAGATCCGTCTGGCGCACCACGATGCCGATATTCAGATTGTCGAAATTGATGCGCTGCTGGGGCGTCAACGGTTTGGCGGACAGCCGGCGCATCACATCGCCCAGCTCGGCTTGCAGTTGGGCGGCGCTCAAGATGCTGGCGTACTGCAGTTGCAGATCGGTATCGTCGGGCGCACTGCCCAACGCGCTACGTATCATCTGAAGGGCCAGAGGGGTATCGCCGATTTGTTGATAACCGGCGGCCAGCGCGCCGACCAGCGCAGGGTTGCCCGCCGCGACGGGTTGCGCCGCCTGCAGCAGGCCATAAGCTTGCTGGCGCTGTCCGTTGCCACTCGCTTCTTCGGCCAGCGCAATCTGTTGATTGACCCACAGTCTATGCTGCAGCACCGTCATGGCGTCGGTGCGCTGCCCGGCCTGGATCTTCTCCAGCTGCGCCAAACCCGCGTCCCAGTCATGCGTTTCGGCGTCAAGCAAAGCACTGGCGTAGAGCGCGTCGGCCATGTCGGGATGGCTCGCCAGCAAATCGTCCATGATGCCGCGCGCATCGGCCACCGCGCCCTGCATCACATAGATACGCGCCAGATCGAGGCGTAACCAGGGGTCATCCGGCAGGTTCAAGAGCGCATCTTCGAACAGACTGCGCGCCGCGCCCAGATCACCATGGGCCGCCGCCGTGCGCGCCTCGGCCGCCTGCGCCTCGCCGCGCAGGCGGCTGATGCCGCCGGCCTTGGCTTGTTGCTCACTGTTGAGCTGATTGGCAAAAGCCAGGGCCTCGTTGCCGCGCCCCTGTGCCGCCAACGCACCCACCAGACCGCGAATCGCATCGGGATTGTCTGCCTGCCGCCGCAGCGCCATCCGATAGGCTTGTTCGGCGCCCGGCGCATCGCCGTTGGCGAGCAACATCTCGCCCAACAAAGTTTGTGCGGTGACGTCGGCCGGATTCAGTTGGATGGCGCGTTCGAACAAGCCCCGGGCCTTGTCGAATTGGCCGTTGCTGCGGGCACCAATGGCTGCACTGGTATAAGTCCAATAGGTTGCGCTTTGCAACGCATCCTTCCAACGTGCCGGGTTGCCCAGGCGCGATGCGCGCTCCAGATCATTGCGCGCATCGACGAAACGTTCTTGCTTCAAGGCCGCGATGCCCAGCCCGCCGATGGCATCGACATCGTTCGGATCGCTCGCCAACACCGTATTGAAACGCGCCTTGGCCGTCTCGATATCATTGCGGTCCAGCGCGGCATAGCCTTCGGCTATGGTCTTGCCGCGCACGCCGTTGCCGGCATTCCTTTGAGCCTGATCGCGCGCCTCCTTGTCCTGCTGCACCATCGCATCGTAGCGCGCCTTCACCACCGTATCGCCGGGCACCAGCGCCAGGTAGGCGTCGAACAAGGGCGCATCGGATTCGCGCGCGTACAGCCACAACAAGGCCTGACGCCAACTCTTGCGCGCTGCGTCGGCCACGCTGGCGTCCTTGGACAGCGCGGCCAGCCGGGCAATGCCGTCGCGCCGCGTGGTGTCGCGATAGGTCAGGTGCTGAGCGTAAGCGAGTGCGTAGCGCGCATCGTCCGGATGATCCGCCGCCAGTTTTTCCAGACCGGCACGGGCCTGGTCCCAGCCCTGCGGGGTCACGGCGAGTGCCTGGTAATACTCGAGCGCAACCTGCGGATCATTGGGTTTATCGGCCAGTGCTTGCTGATACGCCTGTACCGCGGACGCCGTGTTGCCGCTTTGCGCCAGATGACGCGCGTCGTTGACCACCGTATCGCGCGGCGTGGTTTCGCCCAGACGCCGAGCCAGTTCGTCCACACGCGGATAGCCCGGTGCCGCCGCGCGCAAGCGCGCCAGATATTGCTGCGCACCATCGCGGTCATTGCTGTCGACCAAGGCCATGCCCATGCCGAACAGCGCATCGGCTTGCTTGGGATCGATCTGCAACACCTTGGCCCAAGCCTGCTGCGCCAGATCACCGCGCTGATGCGCCTGCCAATATTTGCCCTGATCGACCAGGGCGGTAACCGGGTCCGCTGCGCTTTGCGCCACCGCGCGCGGTACCGGCGCAAAGGTGGCGACGCATGCCGCCAAGCTCAGCGCCACGGTCAAACGATGCGATGTCTTTGGATTCCGGCGCGACATGTCAATCCCTCAAGCGGCGCGCGGCCAACAGGCGCAGCGCACGATAGAAGATGGCGGCAATGATCAGGGCCGCAAGCAGTCCGCCCAGTACCAACAGCAGCGGGTGCGAGGACAGGACCCAGCGCATGTACGCCACCGGCGGCAAATGACCGATGTAATAAACATTGCCGTTTGAGGTGACGGTTACCGTGTTGTCGTGGATCACATCCATCGCCCCCTGGATCTGCCCGATCATATCGGCATTCAACAGGGCTGAACTGAGGTCGGCGCTCGACTGCCCGTCGGTGCCGATCAGCGCGACGGCGCTGCGACCGCTCTGTAGCGGCGATTCGAAGCCGGTGATCAAGGCGCCCCCCATGGTACCGACCAGCGACAGGTCGGCCCGTGCCGGCACGCGTTCCGGGCCATGCGAGCCGCGCCACCAGTCGGCCAGCGTGTACACCAGATCGGACAGTTCAAATGTACGCGCGTCCCCCGTGCTTGAGAACGGCATCGAGCGCGCCCAGCGCTGCAACAGGGACTGACGCCCGGGTCCGCCGATAATCAACAGATCTTTATCCGCATACTGATCGACCGCCTGAGCATGCGCCACCGTCACACCGGTGACGGGATAACCGGTCGAGGCGCCCATCCGTCCCATCGCCAGCAGATAGAGACTGAGATCCACTTCGTTTTCGTTGTCCGGCAAGATCGCCGCGGTTTGGGACAGATCCGCCATGCGCGTAAACGGGAAACCTTCGGTGGCAAAGGCGGCCAGATCAGGCAATGCCATATAGTGCGGATAGCCGGAGAAATCGATGGTCGAGTTCGGATCGATTGCGCCGACCGCATTGTCCAGCACTTGGCTCTGGCAAGCGCCTGTCTTCGGCATGGCGTAGAAAAAATGCAAGCGGAGTTGCGTGCGCGCGCTCAGCGTGGACGGCGGCAACAGTAGAGTGCGATGGGCCACAGCGGTGCCGTCCGGCAGTATCGCACCGAGGCCGATGGCGCGGCCGGCCTCTGCCCACAGACCCGCTTTGGCAGGGATCGGCAACGACTGCACGAAATTGTTGCCGATATTGATATTCAAGGACGAACCATCGGCAACCGGGCGCACGCTGTAGCGATAGGTCAGATCCAGTGGCACGCCCCGGCTTTGCCACATGAACAGATCCGGCGGGATGTGCAGATCGACCCTGACCGAGTCCGCGTTGTAACCGGTCACGCTTAGATCGCGCGCCTGGGTCAACTCACCGACCCGCACCGGGCGATCGGTCGGCAACCAGTTCGGCGCGTCGTAGGGCTGGCGCGGCGCCAATTCGGTGATCTGCCCGATGGTGGCGCTGGCGCCGGTCAGCACGGTCTGCCCCAGACCCAGCGCGCGGGCGGCCAGCTTCAATTCGTCGTCGCTGCGCCCCAGCACCAACAACAGCTTGCCGCGCGCGGGTGCGTCGCGATCCACCACCATCAATTGCGGGCCATTGATGGCGGGCAGATTCAGCCCTGCCGGTTTTTGCGCTGTGGTGGCAAACACCACAGCATTGCCTGTACTCGGCAAGGTATCGAGCTGCGCGGGAAACAATGCACCGCGATACCCCGCCAGCGAACCAAACCAGGACGCGACCAGGCCGGCCGCTTCAAGCGTGCCGTTGCTGGGATCCTTGGCAAACACAAACGGCAGTTGCAAACGACGGATATCGCGCCGATCGAAGAACGGCAGCGGCAAGGTGGCGAGATCGGCTTTCACCGGCAGCGTGGCATAGGTGAGGTCAAGCGAACTGGCATTGCTGACCGTGGCCCAGAGCGCCGAGTTGGAGGGATCTTCGCACTGCGGTGTGTAATGCGCGATCAGTTGCAGATTCAGGTGATTGAACTCGGTGACAAAGCGCGGATCGATCGCGATATCGCGTGCCACCAGCATGCCACCTTGATCGCGTGGCAGCGGCAGGGTTGCCGCCACTTCGCCATTGATCAGAACCTTGAGCTGGGATAGCTGCGACATCAGTGCGGGCGAATAGCTGTAGATCAGATGCAGCATGGCGCCTGTCACCACCTCGTCACGCCGCACCGAGAACGGCACCCCGTTTTGCGAATCGGTGCCGTGCAATTGCAGCGGATCCACGGCGCCCAGGTCGGCAAAACTCACCGTCTGGCGGCGCCCACCCGCAATCAGCGTGCCGCTGTCGGCCGTGGTCGGCACCACCGCGACGGTACCGGAAGCGGCCGAAGCGGCCTGCGCCGGCGCAGGAGCGGCTTCCGGCGTTGGCATCTGTGCGTTCGGGTTGTAGATCACAGCCGCAGTCGGCTCGGGCACCGCGCCGACACTGGTGGCAACGGTGGGTGCGAGGGTAGGTGCGACAGGTACCGTCGCGCCGTTGCCAGCGGCGTCCGCCGCCCAGCTTGCGGCCGGCATGCACAGCACGGCAGCCAACACGCCGCCTAGCCCATGGCGCAGCGCTTGCCAAACCGGCACGCGCCGCGTGACGTTCAGGGCGCGGACCTGCATCCCGTCAAGCAGCGCTGGCCGGTCGGCGCCGGCTGACGCCTCGGGAGAAATCGGCATACCGCTATGCTGCAGGTGACCTTTGACCATACGTCAATCTTCACTTTCCGTGTTTTCGATTTTGGAAGAACGGCTGCTGAACCAATGTTTCAAGTCGCTCGCGATATGCTCGAACAGGCCGCCGATACCGCTGACGCCCACGCTCAGTACGTGCACCAGGCCACGCAAAGGCGTGTCGGGCTGACGCCCTTCGGACCAGTCGATCCAGGCGTCGGCGCGCGCAAAGGTGGTTTTGACGAACTCGAACTCCTGCTCGCGCGTCATGGCCGAAAAGCGCAGGCCGACGCGACCGGGCTCGCTGAAGCCGACGGTAGCGGGAAAGGTGTATTCCTCATCACCGCGAAATAGCGAGGCCGTGACTTTTTCGTGCAAGGGCACCAGCGTGTTGCCGGGCAGCACAACGCCGACACCGCCTTCCGAGTAGTCGTAGCTTTCGCATGCCAGCGTGCGTCCGGTCGAAAACTTCAGCATCACCGGAATTTTCATGGCCACCCGATGCGTGGTGCGCACCTGCTTGCGCTCGCGCGCGGCGGCCACGCTGGCACCGAGTATCAGCATGTTATAGATCGTCCACACCAGATTCAGCAGCGTGGTGTTGACTTCGCTGCGGTCACCCCAATGCAGGACGATATGGGTCACACCGGTCAAAAACCCGATCAGGTTGATCAGCAGCAGGAAAAGATAGGGACGCGAAATGGTCCAGTCGAAATAATTCTCTTCGATGCGGCCGCCCTTGGCCGTCACATTGAACTTGCCCAGGCGCGGATTGATCATGGCCAGCAGCGTCGGCGCCGTGATATACGACGCCAACACCGATTCATAGACTTCCGCCCAGAACGAATGCCGGAACGCGCGCTGCATGCGCGAGTTGGTAATGCTGGCATGCATGATGTGCGGCAGCGAATAAACTGCGATCGAACTGGCCGCGGCCTCGATCACGTGTGCACCGAAGAACAGAAAGGCGAGCGGCGCGGTCAGGAACACCAGACGCGGCACGCCGTAGAAGAAGTGCATCATCGCGTTCAGGTAGCACAGTCGCTGCCCGATTTTCAGCCCCTTGCGCGTCAAGGGATTGTCGATGCGGAAAATCTGCGTCATGCCGCGCGCCCAGCGTATGCGCTGGCCGATATGGCCAGACAGGCTCTCGGTGGCCAGCCCTGCGGCTTGCGGCACGGCCAGATAGGCAGTGGTGTAACCCTTACCGTGCAATTTAAGCGCGGTGTGCGCATCTTCCGTTACGGTCTCGACCGCGATACCGCCGATTTCGTCGACCATGGTGCGCCGGAGCAAGGCGCAGGAGCCGCAAAAGAAGGTGGCATTCCACAGGTCGTTGCCATCCTGCACCAGACCATAAAACAGCTCGCCTTCGTTGGGCACCTTGCGGAAGGTGTTCAGATTGCGCTCGAACGGATCCGGCGAAAAGAAATGGTGCGGCGTTTGCAGCATCGCCAGCAATTTGTCGCGCAGGAACCAGCCCAGCCCGATCTGCAGGAAAGAACGGGTGGGAATGTGATCGCAGTCGAAAATGGCAAAGTATTCGCCGTGCGTGATTTTCAGCGCTTCATTGATATTGCCGGCTTTGGCGTGAAAATTGTGCGAGCGTATGGTCCAATTGACGCCCACCTCCGCGCAAAACGCCTTGAATTCCTCCCGGCGGCCGTCATCCAGTACATGGATGGAAATCTTGTCGGACGGATAATCCAGCGCAAGCGCGGCATAGATGGTGGGCTTCACCACCGACAGCGGTTCGTTGTAAGTCGGAATGAAAATATCAACCGTGGGCCAGGTCGTGCGATCGTTCGGCAAGGCAACCGGTTTGCGCTGCAGGGGCCAAGCCGTCTGAAAATAGCCGAGCAACAGCACCAGCGCCGAATATACCTCGGCCGACACCAGCAACATACCCCACACCGCGTCGAGCCAATGCGTCCAATGCGTCGTCGTGGTCAGGCGCCAGAACATATAGCGGCCCGTGGCGACCACCGATAAGACGATCATCACCAGCGTCGGGTACTGCCCCGGCAGACGCCGGAACAGCAGCGCGAGCGCGAAGCAACAGGTCGCGAACAGCAATTGCTGGGATAGATCAAGCGGCACGACACTGGTGAAAAACAGTGCCAGCAGCGCAAACGCGGCCAGCACAAGGACACAGACACGGCTGCGCCAGAACGGCGCATCGACCCAACGCAGCAGGCGCGATGCGACGCGCGCTTCGCGGCTGGCTGGCGCATCATCGGGGGTGGCGTTGGCAGCAGAGGCGGTCATGCGTGGCTCCTGGGCGCCGCTTGCGCGCCGAACACAGGCCGCGACGCGTCTATCATCTGCAACAGCCAGGCACCGCAGGCGCGCAGATCCGCCGCCGCTTGCGACAGTGGGTCGTAATGCAGCAAGGTGGTGTCACAGGCGAGCGCCTCGCTGATTCCTTCGTCCGCGTGTATCACGCCGGGAAACAAACGCGTGCCCAGCGTATCGCGCAACACTTTGAGCACGTCCTTTTGCAACTGACGACTCTGATCGACCTGATTGACGACATAGCCGTAGCCACCAAAATCGGGGCGCTGTGCACTGTAGTTCTCGATCATCCGCTCCATTTGCGGGATGGCTGCATACGATGCGGCGTCGGCAAGCACCACGCTCAGGGCGAACTGCGCGGCGCTCAGCGCATTGCGGGTATAGGGCGAAGTGCCGGGCGGGGTATCGACGATCACGATATCGTCCTGCCCCAGACCCAGTTGCGCCAACGCGCGGCTCAGCCAAAATGCATCTTGGTCAAGCTGCGCCTCGAAGCGGCGATAGTCGTCTTCGACCAGCACACCATAAGGCATCACGGAGATGCCGTCGATGCCGTCGAACATGGCTTGGCTGAGCGTGCCGCCACCGAGCGTGGTGCGCGAAATGCCATCTATGCTGTCCAAACCGACGCCAAGATGGAGCCGCAGCGCATTCTGTGGATCGAGATCGATCACGACGATGCGACGCCCCAGGTTCGCCAACACCGAGGCCAGATTGGCGGCCAGCGTGGTTTTACCGACGCCGCCCTTGGATGAAACGATGGTAACAACTTTCATGACGAGCGCTTACCTGATGCCGGCGCTGCCGGGGCTACGCCCTGCAGACGTTGGAAAATCGCTTGCAGCGGCGAACTCGAAACCGCAGCGGCAGCGGGCGCGCTGGGCTGGAATAATTTACCGAGGATGGTGCGCGGCGCGGCACTGGCGCTAACCGGCGGCGCTGCGACGGGTGCGGCTGGCGTGAATGAGGCCATGGCGGGGACCGTCAACGGCACTGCCACGGGGGCAACCGGCACGGCCGCAACCACCGGCGCGATCGGCGCCACCTTGGGCAACACAAACGCGGGACGAAGCGGGGGCACACTTGGCGCCGCCACCGGGCTGGGCGCGGCAACGGGTGCGGGCACAACAGGTGTCGGCGGCACTGACATCGGAGCGACCGGAGGCACCGCAGCAAACCTCGGGGCCGAGGCAAGCGCTGCGGGTGCTGCCGAAACGGGAGTGGCTGGGACCGGAATTTCTGCCGCAGGTACGTCGGTCGCAGCAACGGGCACTGCAAGCGGCACAGCGACAGCCCCTGGGTCGGCCGCCTGCGTCCCAGGCGGCGGCGAGAAACGAGCAGCGCCGCGTACCACCGGGGTAGGACGCACAGGTGTCACGAGCGGCCGGCCGGCGCGCAGCGCAAAGCGCGTCTCGCCAACGGCACCGGCCAGATTCTTGCGTACCGGTTGGGGCTGTTTAACGGGTGCGGTGGGTGCGATGGGTGCGGTGGGTGCCGGAGTCTCGACCCGGCGCAGCTCGACCGGCGGCACCGCCGATGGCGACAGGTTCAACGAGGTCAGCAAAGGCCAGCAGGAGCGCGCGACCTTGGCGTCGTTTTCGCGACTAATTTCCTGATATGCCTCGTTATCACCGCCAAAATGCTTGAATAATTTTTCGATATCGCTCGACGTGCTCATGACCCGCCCTGAAAGTGTCGTTATCGACCAATAGTCTCAAACATCGCCCGGATTTACCGCCGCATGCCCGGCCAATCTGGCTATACGCACCACACGCCGCTTTGGATGCTGTTTGATGCAACTGACTGGTGCAACTTGATCGCGTACCACCAGACTCAACGTTCCAGCCTGAATTCAATCGACGCAAAATGCTCAGCGATGGCATGTTGCTTGACCTGCAGCGGCCCCGCGCCCAGCGCGCCCAGCCAGTACTGGTAGGCGCCCTCCAGCAAGGCGGGCGTCCAGTTCAAGGCTTGCGCCCCAAAGGCGCGCAGCGGCGCGCAATGGTGAATGATGCTCAGGTAGGCTGTGTCTTCCTGCAATTCGACATAACCCCAGTCGTGCTCGCCCCAGCGCAGGTTCAGTCCGTCAGTCAGCTGCTCGATCGACTCGCAAGGCGGCAAGGGATAGGCGGCAGCAAAACGCTGGCCGACCCGCCGCATCAATTCGCGCAACTCTTCCACCCCGAGCTGCGCCTCGAATTCCTGAGCCAGGGCCGTCAACATGCCGCGCCATTGTGACGACGGCTGACGCTCCAGCAAATATTCCAACATGGATGCCATCCTGTCCGGCAAATTGAAGGGTCATCGAATCCGCACCGCCTGCGCCGTCGCACCACCGGCCTGATCGGCGGCACACGCAGGCAGTACAGTACATGGCCTTAAATTATAAGGGGCGGCGCAACACTGCCACCATTCCAGATATTTCTGTTGCGATTCAGAAAATCAAAAATAAATTTGCGAAAAATACCTTTCATTTTTATTACGGCAATGATATCGAAACCCCCCTCGATAATCGGGTTCCCCCCGCCGCACGGCGTTCGCCGTCTGTCGCGCCCCGCATCCCCAGCATACCTGCCTGACTACCTTACCATTTCTTTGTGTCGTGCTTATGAGAAATGCATGGCTCCGTTTCTTTCAGTCCCGCTTTTGACTATGGGTTGTTGCGAAATGGCCAGGGTGCGACATCGAAAGCGGGCCGGCGGTATCACGGCCACGCGCAATGCGCAGTCCCTTGTCCTGTATCCCGCATCCCTCCCCTTATGTAACGGCTAGTTATTTTCAAGTTACACGAGGCGCGGCCACTTCACGTACTGTGTCACGACACTCTCCTAGTTGGCGTGAGCAGCACTTGACCCCGGCATTTTCCCCGAACGCCGGGGTCTCTTTTTATTGCAACGCGATCTACCCCTAACACGAGTCTATTGCACAGGAATCCGGACCATCATCGTGCAATGCGGCATCTTTGTGCGCGGTGCCGGGGTCTGTTATCCCAGCTGAAAAGGCATGCCGTATGACGCGTTGCACCAACACAGGCAGCAGCGCGTATCCGGCTGTCCGGTCCGTGCGTGGATCGGGCAGCCAAGCCGGCGGCGACCGCCCGGTCACGCATCGAACAATTATTTTGCCGTTTACATCGGCAAGGAGTTCGGCATAAAGTCGGGCTCGAGTGGTGGCCACCATCGCGTTCGGCGCGCTGGCACCGGGGCCCGTCTTCACTCCAGGAAACTGCATGCATGCGTCGGCCGTGTCGGCATCTCGACACCGCTGCGCCCCGTTTTGGATCCGCTTCACCCCGAAGGAGGATTTTTGTATGTCTGTCAGGCTTCTTGCAGTCCTGCCATTTCTCGGCATTCTGGTCGGAGTGGTATTCGTCAATCGGGTACAGCCACTAGTCCTCGGCATGCCCTTGGTGCTGGCGTGGATCGTCGCCTGGATCGTCCTGAGCGCGGTCGTGATGGGTATCATTTACGCATGTGATCCGATTAACCGGCAGGCAGATCCGGCGGAGACCCGCTCATGAATTCCGCACTGATCATCCTGATACTGGTTGCGCTGTTCGCCCTGTTCCTCGGTATCCGCGCGCGCCATGGCCGGGATATGAATCTGGAGCAGTGGTCCGTCGGCGGACGCAGCTTCGGCACCGCCATCGTGTTCCTGCTGATGGCGGGGGAAATCTACACCACCTTCACCTTCCTGGGCGGTAGCGGTTTCGCCTACGGCAAGGGCGCGCCGGTCTATTACATCCTGGCCTACGGCACCCTCGCCTATATCATTTCCTACTGGATGCTGCCGCCGATCTGGCGCTACGCCAAGCAGGAAAAACTGGTTTCGCAGCCGCACTATTTTTCGCGCCGCTATGACAGCCGCGCACTGGGTTTTCTGGTGGCAGTCGTCGGCGTGATCGCGTTGATCCCCTATCTGGTACTGCAAATGAAAGGCTTGGGCATCATCGTGTCGACCGCATCCTACGGCACCATCTCGCCCAAGGTGGCAGTCTGGATCGGTGCTGCCGTGGTGACGGCCTATGTGATGGTGTCCGGCGTGCGCGGCTCGGCCTGGAACGCGGTGGTCAAGGACATCATGATCCTCGGCATCGCCGTGTTTCTCGGTATCTATTTGCCGCTCCACTACTACGGCGGTCTGGGCGCAATGTTCACGGCCATCGATACCGCCAAGCCGGGTTTCCTGGCCTTCCCGGCCAAAGGCTCGAGCGTGCTGTGGTTTCAGTCCACGGTGGTACTGACCGCGTTGGGCTTTTTTATGTGGCCGCATACCTTCGGTTCGCTCTACACCGCAAAAAGCGAACGCACCTTCCGCCGTAATGCGATTGTGTTGCCGATCTACCAGCTGATTCTGTTGTTCGTGTTCTTCGTCGGCTTCGCCGCCACTCTGAAGGTGCCCGGTCTCACCGGCGGCGATATCGATCTGACCTTGCTCAAACTGTCGCTGCAAACCTTCGATCCCTGGTTCGTCGGCGTGATCGGCGCAGCCGGTGTACTGACGGCGCTGGTGCCCGGCTCAATGATCCTGACTTCCGCCGCGACCCTGCTGGCCAACGATATCTATCGCGGCAGTGCGGTGGGGGCCAGCGATGCCAAGGTGGCAACCCTGGCACGTTTGCTGGTACCCGTGATTGCGCTGGTTGCCGTGTTCTTCACACTGAGTGGCGGTTCGACCATCGTGTCACTGCTGTTGATGGGCTATAACTTTGTCACGCAGTTATTCCCGTCGTTGATCTGCACGCTGCTGCGCCGCAATCCGGTGACCAAAGTCGGCGCCTTTTGCGGCATCCTCGCCGGCGTGCTGGCCGTCGCCGCAATCACCCTGACGAAGAGCACCATAGGCGGGCTGTTCCCGTTCCTGCCGGATCCGCTCAAAGATCTGAATGTCGGTTTGGTCGCACTGTTGTTGAATATCGTGGTCACCGCCATCGTCAGCGCGGCAACCCGCCCCGCCGGTGTGGTTGGCATCTCGTCGGCAACCTGAGCCTATCGAGGCGGCGGCGGGCGCTTGCCTGCCGCCCGCCTTGCTGCGATCCGGCGCGGCTACTCTGCCTTGCTGCGCTGAACTTCACCCCGCCAAGCTGAGATTCAGCGGCCTGTTCCCACACTGGGCAACGCCGTCTTGCACGCCGGCGTCGCGGCGGCCGTTCGCTTGCCAGCCGTCGTAGCGCGCTATAGAGTGTGGCGAGTCATTTCACAGGCGCTGCGGTGTACCAGATGGTCTGGAACGCGCAAAGGCAGGCTGATGCACGATGCCCGCCATGAATCACAGCCGCCCCCATCAGGAGCACGATCTTGAAACTGTTACGCTTTGGAGCCAAAGGCGCTGAGCAACCTGGGTGCCTCGATCGCGATGGCAATGTGCGCGACTTGCGTGGCGTAATCGCCGACATTACGCCCGAAGTGCTGGCGCCCGCGCGGCTGGCCGAATTGAGCCGCATCGACCCCAGCACCTTGCCCAAGGTCGAGACCCCGGGTCGCATCGGCACCCCCTACGCCGGGTTGGGCAAGTTTGTCTGCATCGGTCTGAACTATAGCGACCACGCGGCCGAGGCGGGTATGGCCGTGCCCACGGAACCTATCGTATTCGCCAAATGGAATAGTGCGCTGAGCGGCCCGAACGACCCGGTCGTGCTGCCCCAGTACTCGCGCAAGACCGATTGGGAAATCGAATTGGGCGTGGTGATCGGCACCCGGGCACGCTATGTCAGCGAAGCCGATGCACTCAAGCATGTGGCCGGCTACTGTGTCGTCAATGATATCTCCGAGCGCGAGTATCAAATCGAGCGCGGCGGCACCTGGGATAAAGGCAAGGGTTGCGACACTTTCGGCCCTGTCGGGCCATGGCTGGTGACGCCGGACGAAGCCGGCGACCCACAGCAACTGCAGATGTGGTTGGAAGTCAACGGCAAACGCCATCAGCACGGCAGCACGCGCACCATGATATTCGGCGTGGCGTACTTGATTCACTACCTGAGCCAGTTCATGACGCTCCACCCGGGCGACCTGATTTCGACCGGCACGCCACCGGGCGTCGGACTGGGCATGAAGCCGCCGGTATTCCTGCGTCCGGGCGATCTGATGCGCGCCGGCATAGAAGGTCTGGGCGAGCAGGAACAGCGCGTGCATGCGTGGGATCCGGCTTTGCTGGACTGAGTGCGGCAGCATGCGCCTCGTTATCCAGCGCGGATAACACTCAGTCAACAGCGCGACGCGCGCCCGACGCGAATTGATTAGTGTCGAGGCGCGCGCCAGAGTTTCAAGTTTTTTTGGGAAACCAATTCCCGCTCCCCGAGTCAGACCCCCGGTAGCCAGTCGCGGCGCGATGCCGCTGGGCCCTGGCCCGTATCGAAGGGGCGCTTTGCGCGCCCTTGCACCCATCGCGTCCCAACGCGAGCGCAGCCATCGTGGTATCGCATCCGCCACACCGCATGTGATCCCGACCACGCTCTTGCATCTAACCAGGAGATACTCATGCACTCACGACGCAATTTTCTACTTAAGACTTCGTCTGGCGCCTTGCTCACGGGCTTGGCGCTAGCCGGTTGCACGACCACGGGTCCGGCCAGCGCAGGCAGCGATCCGGAGGCTCACCGCCATAATATCGATGCCAGCGTCGACGAAACCCTGGCACGTTTGTATTCGACCGTGCATGGCTCGCACGAGCTGGTCGAGAAAGCGCGCGGCGTTCTGGTGTTCCCATCGGTACTGGCAGCCGGGTTCTGGGTCGGCGGCCAGTTCGGCGAAGGCGCACTGCGTGTGCGCGGGACCACGGCGGGCTATTACAGCACCACGTCCGCTTCGATCGGCTTGCAGATCGGTGCGCAATCGAAGGCCATCATCTTTCTCTTCATGAGCGATCATGCGCTGGCCGATTTCCGTAACAGCCAAGGCTGGTCGGCAGGCGGCGATGCGTCGGTAGCGGTATTGCAAATGGGTGCGAACGGCAATGTCGATACCTCGACCGCGACAGCGCCTATTCTTGCCTTTGTGCTGACCAATGGCGGCTTGATGGCCAATCTATCGCTCGAGGGCACCAAGGTGTCGCGCCTTGCACTGTAAGCGAACCAGCCCAGTCCTTGGATAACACGGCGTCCGCCCTGGTCGGGTTGGACGCCGTTTCTATCTCATTTGCCGGTGCAATCCTTGCCGAGGCCCGCACGTTCGCACGCGGCCGCCGCGATACCGCGCGCATCGGTCGGCGCACCGGGCGCACCTGGCACACTCAAGCCCGGCACGCTGGAACTGGATAAGGGATAGCCGGCCCCGTTCATCATATTCTGTTGCAGTGGACTCGATTCGCTCTGATCGGCACCCTGCGCCTGCTGACGTTCGCTGTCGAGCAGAGCCTGTTGGGCGGTTTGTGCCTGCAAGGCGCGGGTATCGAATACCTGCTTGGCACTTTGCGCCGCCTCGCGCGCAAACTGATCGCGCAAGGCAATGCGGTCGCTATTGAATTCGCCGTAACTCAGCGTGCCGGTGTAAAAGCGTGCCAGCAACGCTTGTTGAGCGTCCTCCTGCGCGTCGAGCACTGCGATCGAGGCCGGCGTCACGATCTGCTCGCGAAACGCGCGGCCCACGTCATAGCAGTGCTTGAGGCCATCGCCCCATTGCGCAATCAAAGGCAACTCCGCGGCAGCGGGTTTGCTGGTATCCGTCACGCGGTCGAGGCCGATCGCTTTCAACGACACCAGCGGCGTCTTGGAGGCCAGCGACTGCAAAGCCGGGTCCTGCGCCAGACGCGCCAGACATGCGCTGGTCGGATCCTGGGCCAAGGCCCAGGGCGCGACGCTCAGCAACAACCACGCAGTCATCCCACATTTCATTCAGATTGCTCCCGACATTCAAACGCTGACAGCGACGGCAAACCGCACACAGTACATGGCAGAGGGATCATCGCATGAACCCGCGCAAATCCGCTGCAGCCTGTGCCTATGCGTTGCGCCGCCGTCGTAAAACAGCAAGAATGCAAAAAACACACGGATAGACTCGCTATGACTTGCTTCTGGATTTCCGCCGGTACTCACGCTATCCGCACGCGTCTCGCGCTGCGACGCCCTGCGCAGCCGGCGCCTGTGCCCCCCCTCAGGCCGCCGCGTGCAGCCATGGGTCTGGCTTTGCTGGCCTTGTGCGCAGCCGGCCCGGCCGCCGCCGAATGGTCGCAGATCGCTTTTATCCCGGCCAATCAAGTCAATGTCTTTTACGATCGCGCCTCGCTCACGACCGACCATGGTCTGACCCGGGCCTGGTATATGTTCAGCTACAGTAAGCCGATGAGCAGCGCCGAAGGTTTCGTCTTCAAATCGTATAAGCAACTCGAAGTGATCGACTGCAAGCAAAGAGGGACTTTCACCGCCACCTTCACAGCCTTTTCCGACGCGGACGGCGGTGGCCGCACCATCTATGTGTGGAACACCGCCAACGCGGTGATGCCGCCACTGAATCCGGCCGTGCCCGGCAGCGTGCGGGCCTTGATGGTCGACGCCGCCTGCATGCCCCCGCCCAAACCCTTGCGGCTGCCGCCGGTGCCGCCCGCTCCGGCTTCGGTGGTAGCGGCAGCGCAGGCCGCCAACAAGGAGGCGGGGTCTGGCAAGGTGATGCAACCCGGCAGTCCCATGCCGGCCGATATGATGCCGACCAATACCCAATCCAGCCCCATGGGCACGCCTGGCCAGACCACCTCGACGCCGCTGAAATAAGCGCCGGCCTGCCATCTGGATGCCTAGTGAAAACACCGATGTTTCAATCAGTTAGACCGACGAAAAAAGGTTTTTGGGGATTTTTTACCGGTCTATACTGAGATCGTACCGCTCACTCCGGAGACGACGATGCGCATCCACCTCAGCAACGCCGATATCATCCTGATGATCGCCCTGGCCTTGGTCGGGACGCTGGTACTGGCGATCCGCTTTCGCCCACGCAACGTGTTCATCCTCTGCCTTGAGGCCATCGTGGTCGACGCCCTCGCAGTCGGCGCCGTGATCGCCGTGGAAACCCTGCCGTTGTTGCTGGCCTAGACGGCGCGGCCCATGGCCGCACGCTCGGACGTAAGACCCGCGATAATTTGCGTTCAAGACGGAACTTCGCCGCCCTTGCATGGGTCTATTCCCATGCTGCTTACGTGTGTGCGTAGCAGCATTTCCTCTCGCCCGCGCCTCCCCGACGTGGGCGTTTTTTTTGGCGCCCGCGACAAATAGGTCACACCGTGATACTTTGGTATACTATCCGGCTGCACGGCTTATCCCAAATTACTATGACGCCCGCTCTCCATACGATGCCCGACCGCACCCTGCGGCATATTCGGCGCATCTGGCACGAATACGGCGTGTTTTGGCTGGGTGCCATTCTGGTCGGTCTCACCGCCGTGTTGTACGCGCGTCTGATCGATTTCGGCTTTTCCTGCTTTCAGTCGGTGCGCACTGCCCACGCCTGGGCGCCGCTTTTTATCACCCCTGCCGTAAGCGCCCTCAGCGTCTGGCTGACACGCCGTTTCTTTCGCGGGGCCGAAGGCAGCGGGATTCCGCAAGTCATTGCCACCCTGCACGACGATCCCAGCGCACTCGGGCCACGTCTGCTGTCATTGAAACTGGCCGCCGGCAAGATCGCCATTTCGTTTCTGGCCATACTCGGCGGTTTCACCATAGGCCGCGAAGGGCCGACGGTACAGGTTGGCGCCGCGCTGATGTTTGCCATGCGCCGCTTCTACCGGCGCTCGCATGTGATGATAGAGCGGCAACTGGCGCTGGCCGGCGCCGCTGCCGGTCTGTCTGCTGCCTTCAATACGCCATTGGCCGGGATCGTGTTCGCGATCGAGGAGCTCACGCGTAGTTTCGAGCAGCGCACCAGCGGTGTGTTGATCACCGCCATCATCTTCGCTGGCGTGGTAGCGCTTGGCATCAACGGCAACTACACCTACTTCGGCACGATACAGATCGCCACCTCCGACTTCGATCGCTCGCTGATCGTGGCGGTACTCGCGACTGGCGCCATCACGGGCCTCGCGGGCGGCATCTTCTGCTGGTTGCTGCTCAATACGCCACGCTGGATCCCCGAGCCGCTGAAGGTCATCCGCGAGCAGCAACCGATTGCCTTCGGCGCACTGTGCGGCCTGGCCGTGGCCGTGATCGGCGTGCTCTCGGGCGGTCACACCTTCGGCAGCGGCTATGCAGAAGCGCGCGGACTGCTCGAAGGTAAAGAACACCTGACCGTGCTGTATCCGATCGTGAAAATGGCGTCAATGGTGGGGTCCTATCTGCCCGGCATTCCCGGCGGCATCTTCGCGCCATCGCTGGCGATAGGCGCCGGCTTCGGTAATGCGCTGCATCTGAGCCTCGATCAAACCTCGTTGCCCTTGTTGATCGCTCTGGGCATGGTCGGCTACCTGGCTGCCGTGACGCAATCGCCCATCACCGCGTTCGTGATCGTGATGGAAATGATCAACGGCCACGCCTTGGTGATCTCGCTGATGGCCACCGCGCTGATCTCCAGCCGCGTCTCGCGCCTGTTCGCGCCGCCGCTCTACGACGCCCTGGCACAACGCTATATGCGCCCTGTCACCGCCACCAATCCGCCTGAAGTGCCCGGTGCCGACCACGCGCCGGCAGTGCCACCCACGCGGCCCGCGCCCGAAGCGGAATAAGACGCAGCACGACTCAAAAAAACACAGCGCCAAAAACACCGAGGGCGCCGGATCGTCGAATCCGGCGCCCTCGGCCCGATCACGCCAGGACCGCCCCAACAATCAGAAAAATCAGATCGCGGGCCAGGGCTGGGTGAGCTTGATCAGCACGTCCGGTTAACGGGCCCAGTGTCCTTCCACGTAGCGCCAGTTAGGCCCGCGTTGCACCCAATGTGCCGGCACCCAGTGCCAACCTTCGCGCACCGCTTGCCAATGGCCGGGCACCCAGGCGTAAGCACCGTGTTCCCAACGCCAGTGGCCTTTGTCCCACACATAGCCGCGCTCGGCCGGGGGCGGCGGCGCCACTTCGACGCGCACCGGCGGCGGCGCGTTCGGCGCTTCGATGTACACCTGTGCCTGCGCTAACTGCGCAACCAGACCGACGCTCAGCGCCAGCAGGCTGGCACGGAATATGGATTTCACTTTCATCACAACTCCCAGAGTAAAGCTATTTTTATAATGAATACGATGCACGCCGGCCCCAGGCAACGACAGGCGCCCTCATCGTCAAGGTCGCACAAAACTTAGTATGACTAATTCACGACAAGCACCGCGAACGGCGCCCGAGGGCGGGGCCGGTGCGGCTCCGTTCAGGTCTGCGGAATCTCGATCTTGACCTCAAGCACTTCCAGATTGTCCTGGCGCTCGAGGCTGACCTTGATGTCTTCGTCGGAGATTTTCACGTACTTCGAAATCACCGCGACCAGTTCGCGTTGCAGGGCCGGCAGATAATCGGCGGGCGCCGCGCCATTACGCTCGTGGGCGATGATCAGTTGCAGACGCTCTTTCGCAACCGACGCCGACTTCTTCTTTTCACCGAGTAAGAAAGAAAGGATAGACATGCCGGCCTCTTACTTGTTGCCGAACAGGCGTTGCAGCAAACCCGGCTTTTGATAATCGGTGAAGCGCATCGGCTTATCTTCGCCCAGGAAACGCGCGACGATGTCCTTGTATGCCTCGGACACATCGCTGCTATCCAGGTGGATCGCCGGAATGCCTTGATTCGATGCTTGCAGCACCGACTCCGATTCCGGCACCACGCCAATCAGCTCGATGCGCAGAATTTCCTGGATATCGGTAATCGACAGCATTTCGCCGTCTTCGACCCGCTTCGGGTTGTAGCGCGTGATCAGCAGATGTTCGCGCACCGGCTCGCGGCCATCGATCGCGCGTTTGGTCTTGGACGACAGGATGCCGAGAATACGGTCCGAGTCGCGCACCGACGACACTTCCGGATTGGTCACGATCAGTGCCTCGTCGGCGAAATGCATGGCCAGCAGCGCGCCCGATTCGATCCCCGCGGGCGAGTCGCACACGATGTATTCGAAGCCCATCGCGATCAACTCGTTGATAACCTTCTCGACCCCTTCCTGCGTCAACGCATCTTTGTCGCGCGTTTGCGAGGCCGGCACGATGTACAGGTTCTCGCACTTCTTGTCCTTGATCAGCGCCTGATTCAGGTTCGCTTCGCCCTGGATCACGTTGATCAGGTCGTACACCACGCGGCGTTCGCAACCCATGATCAGATCGAGATTGCGCAGGCCGACGTCGAAGTCGATCACGGCCGTCTTGTGGCCGCGCAAAGCCAGCCCGGATGAAAAACTCGCGCTGGTGGTGGTTTTACCGACACCACCCTTGCCCGAAGTCACCACTATGATTTTTGCCATGCCTATGTTTACCTTTACCTTGCGTAATGGATTGGGATGTTACGTCAATTCCCCGGCAGCATAACCTGAGCTGTCTTTTGACGCGCCGGGCGCCGATTCAGGTCAGACGTAACGCCTCGAATACCAACTTCTCTTGTTCCAGCTTAACCTGCACCGACTTGCCCAGCACCTCCCCAGGCAAGGATGTCTCGCTGGTGCGGTAGATGCCCGCGATCGAAATCAATTCGGGTTCCAGACAGGTGCAGAAGATGCGTGCGTCATGATTGCCGTGCACACCTGCCAGCGCGCGACCGCGCAATGGCGCGTAGATGTGGATGTTACCTTCGGCAATCACTTCGGCGCCATAGCTGACCAGGCCCAGCACCACCAGATCGCCTTTGGCGTAGACCTGCTGGCCCGAGCGCAGCGGACGGTCGATGATGGTGGTGGGCGTCGCCACCTGCACCACGCGTTCGGTGACCCGCTCGACCACACGCTCGATCACTTCGGGCGCAGGGGGCGGCGCTGCCACGCTGGCCTCGGGCGCGCCCTTGGCCGGCATGCGTCGTTCCTGGGATTCCAGCACCGGTAAGCCACAGCCGTCGACCCAGCTCAATTGCTCGGGATTGGCGATCACGCCGATCGGGCGCAAACGGGCCTGATCGAGCAACCGCGCCAGTTCGTCCAGCGCGATGCGATCGTCGCCCTCAAGCTTGCGCACATCGATCGCCACCACATCATGCGCAAAGAATTCCGGGGTCGCCTCGAAGCGTCGGGTCAGTTCGCCACGCAGGGTGGCAAGATCGGGCGTCTTGACGACAAAATGTAGGGTATCGACCGCGCCGCTGCGGATTTCGAAAAAGGGCGATTTTTTGAGCGACATAGGCTGAATTGGGAAATTTCGCCTATTTTACAGTGCCGCGGCCCCGTCACAGTCACCGGCATCGGTGATACTGCATTTTTAATTGCTGGGGCGGCGCTGGCGCCCCGTCCCAGGCCTTATTGCAAGGCCAGTTGTGCCGCATCCCGGGATGGCCTCTCGGCCTGCCCGGCATGCCCCATGGAGACACTCATTGCGCCCGTCTCGGCCTGCCCGAGCTTGAAATTGGCTGCCACCGCCTCCATCCGTGCGGCTTGTTCCTGCAGCGAGGTAGCCGCCGCAGCAGCCTGCTCGACCAAGGCCGCATTCTGCTGCGTCACGCTATCCATCTGCGCCACCGCCTGGTTCACCTGCTCGATACCGCTGCTCTGCTCCATCGAAGCCGATGCCACTTCCTCCATCACATCGGCGACCCGCTTCACCGCCTGAGCGATCTCGGTCATGGTTTCGCCCGCAGTCCCGACCAAGCCGGCGCCATCGTTGATCGATTCGACCGAATCGCCAATCAAATGCTTGATTTCCTTGGCCGACGCGGCCGAACGTTGGGCCAGGCTGCGCACCTCGCTCGCCACCACGGCAAAGCCCCGCCCCTGCTCGCCCGCGCGTGCGGCTTCGACTGCCGCATTGAGCGCCAGAATATTGGTTTGGAAGGCGATGCCGTCGATCACCGCAGTAATTTCTTCGATCTTGGTCGAGCTGGATTTGATACGGTCCATGGTGCTGACCACATTCATCACGATTTCCGCGCCTTTGGCGGCAATCGACGCGGCATTGTCGGTCAGGCCCCGGGCATTCTGCACGTGATCGGCGTTTTGCCGCACGGTAGAAGTCAAGCGGTCCATGCTGCCTGCGGTGCGATCGAGCGACGACGCCTGCGCCTCGGTGCGCTGCGACAGATCCTGATTGCCAGCCGCGATCTCGCGCGCGGCCGCAGCAATCGATTCACTGCTGTCGCGCACTGCCGCCACGGTACGCGACAAATGCTGCTGCATATCAGCCAGTCCGCTCAACAGCAAGCCCATCTCATCGCGCGACTCGATCGTGATCCGACCGGACAGGTCGCCCGCCGCAATCGCCTGGAAATGCACCAGTGCCTGGTCGATGGGGCGGCTGATCGCGCGCTGCAAAAAGAGCCCGCACAACATCGCGCACAGCACCCCGACCAGCATGCCGCATGCCGCGATCACCTTGATCCAGCCGTAGCTGGTCTGGGTCATCGTGTATTCCTGCTGGGCCGCCTGATGTTTGAAAGCAAGCAAGGCGTCGCTGGCCTGTGCATAGTGTTCCTGCAAATCGGCCATCCGTTGCAGGCTCAGCGTGTGCATCGCGGCGTGGTCGCCCGCGACCAGGGCCGCATCCAAGGCGCCGAAACCGTCCTGCACCAGGGCAGCGCGTGCCGTCACCACCGCATCAGCCAGGGGTTTTTCGTCGGCCGGATTGTTCAGGGCCAGGTAGTCGCGCCAACTGCGTTCGGCCTCTTGCAGTAATTGCTGGCTGTGGCGACGCGCTTGTTCCAGCGCCTGCGGATCACCTTGGTTGTCGCTCAGGATCACGGCTTGCTCCAGCGCCGCGCGCGCTTGCAAGGTCCGTTGCAGGCCGGTATCGATAGCGGCCGTGGCAGCCGCCTGGGTGGTGTACGCATCGCCCAGCGCCAGATTCGCGAAGTGCAGGCCGATGATGCCGAGTGCCCCGCCGGCAACCAGCAGCACGCTCAGAAACGCCATGGTGAGCCATAGCTTGGCTTTGATCGAAGTATTGCGCAACATGATAGGTCCCAACGCGATATGGCCGGATGATCCCGTATACGCCCGGCGCAGCCCATCGCAATCCCGCAACTTGTTGAGACGTATCAAATTTTTCGACTTATTCGGGCGCGCGGCGTTTGCGCCCCATTCAGACCCGTCCGATTTTCCCTACCCCGGCCAGGGTTTTGCTTATTCGCTACACTCGGCTCTTTGCCCGCTCCCCCATGAATCCCGACACCTGCCCGCGCAGCCTCGCGCTCGCCGCCGCGCCCCCGCCTGCGGCTGAAGCCCCGCGTCACGCCTGGGCCCTCGCCATCTTGTTGACGGGCGCCTTTTTGCCGCCACTCGACTATTTCATCGTCAATCTGGCCTTGCCCGCGATCCGCAGCGGTCTGCACACCAGCAGCGCCGAACTGCAACTGATCATTTCCTCGTATGCCTCGGCCTATGCGGTGTTCCTGATTACGGGCGGCCGGCTGGGTGACTTGTTCGGACGCAAGCGCATGTTCCTGAGCGGCATGGCCGGTTTCGTGCTGGCGTCGGCGCTGTGCGGGCTGTCGCATGGCGCGAATATGCTGATCGGTGGACGTCTGCTGCAAGGCATAGCCGCCTCGGTGATGGCGCCACAGGTGCTGGCGACCCTGCGCACCTTGTTTGTCAGTGCCGAGCAACCCCGCGTGATGGGGTTGTATGGCTCGGTATTCGGGCTGGCGGCCGTGGTCGGTCAGCTCGGTGGCGGTGCGCTGATCACCTGGCATCCGTTTGGCATGGGTTGGCAAAGCATTTTCTGGGTCAATGTGCCGATCGGCATGGCCGCCTTTTGCGGCGCGCTGAAGTGGATCCCCGAAAGTCCGCCGCGGCCCGGTGTGCGCGTCGATCTGGTCGGCGTGCTGCTGCTGTCACTGTTCCTGGGTCTGTTGATCTACCCGCTGACGCGGGGCCGCGAAGACGGCTGGCCGGCCTGGACCGTGCTCTCGCTGCTGGCCAGCGTGCCCATGCTGGGGCTCTTTGTGTGGGCCGAGAAACGGATCGCACGGCGCGGCGGTGACCCCTTGGTCCATATGGAATTGTTCGATAACCGGGCCTTCGTGATCGGTCTGACCATGACCTTTCTGTTCTATTTCCTGAGCGCCTTTTTCCTGACCTACGGCATTTTTCTGCAAAATGGCATGGGCTTGTCGCCGCTGCAGTCGGGGCTGGCCGTCATGCCCTACGCCATCGGCTTTCTGATCGGTCCGTTCGGCACGCCGCCGGTGGCGCGCCGCATCGGTCATCACATCCTGACGCTGGGCTTCGGTTTGATCGCGATCGGCTTTTGCATTGTGATCGCTGCCTTGTCCTGGGGGCTGCCGTTGAGTTGGATTTTCTTCCTCGGTCTGCTGTGCGCCGGCATCGGGCAAGGCTTTATCCTCCCGTCGCTGGTGCGCATCGTCTTGTCGGAAGTCTCGGTGGAGCGTGCCGGAATTGCCTCCGGACTGGTGACTTCCTTGCTGCAGATCGGCGCGGCGGTTGGCGTGGCTCTGGTGGCGGGCGTGTTCTACAGCGTGCTTGGCGACCAGACCGGTCTGCCTGCATACAGCCATGCCTTCGCGGTGACGCTGGAAATCGTGGTCGGTCTGATGGCGATCTGCCTTGCGCTCGGCTGCCTGCTGGCATCGCGCCACGGCCAAGCGCGTTAGCGCCTGGCGGCGCCTGCGCGGCACCCGGATCAGGAGGCCCGTTGCAAGCGCGCCGCTGGGGAAGCCGATAACGCGGTCGGCACCGAGGTAGACGCCAGCGGGGGCACCGCGCTTGGCGCCTGCACCAGCGCTGCCTGCGTTTTAAGCGCCAGATAACGCAGGCAGGTGACGCGCAGAAATGAGGCGAAGTTCTGTGCTGCGCCCAGGTAGGCCGATACTTCGTCGTGCAGCTTGGCGATCAGTTGATTGGTTGTCATCTGATTCTCCCCGGCGAGATCCGACAGCGTCTGCCAGAACAAGTTTTCCAGCCGTATGGTGGTGATCACGCCATTGATGCGCACCGAACGCGCGCGGCACTCATAGAGAATCGGATCGGCGTGGGAATAGATGTTGCACATGCCAGTCTCCTTGGAGCGCCGCAG
>Ga0116226_10000285_pt1 | contig 42058 bp, 42 predicted proteins | sample S1TSphfallax_FD_89692 | JGI IMG/M metagenome (GOLD analysis project Ga0116226, IMG submission 89692) | Host-associated microbial communities from peat moss isolated from Minnesota, USA - S1T2_Fa - Sphagnum fallax MG | ecosystem: Host-associated > Plants > Peat moss > Unclassified | place: USA... | reverse complement strand
TCTGTCAAAACTCATTTTGGGTAGGCGAAAATGCCAGTTTTTTGAGTAACGAAACGCAGCGTACATCTTAGTACGTGAGTATCGTAACGCAGAAAAACTGGTATTTGCAGCCAGCCAAAATGAATTTTGACAGAGGTCTATTTCACAAAACTGTCATATTAGTATGATAGGATAGGCTATTATGATATTTTTAATCTGATAGGTGATATGAGAGAAACCGCAGCAGAACGTATTGCTTCACGAGACGAGGAATTTGCGGTTCATACCGAATCCCTGGATAAGAACAGCTTTGCCTATCAAAAAGCGAAGCTGGGGAAAACTATTGCCGACGGGATGGATAGACTGTCTGCTCCTTTGGAAAGCGATCGTTTTGTCTTTTCCACCATGACGGTTTCAGGAGCCTGTCGTGGTCTGTTTTATGGTTTTGCTGCCGCTATTGTCGTTGCAGCCCTGTGTACTTCGCCTTTAGTGGCTGCTTTTTTAGGTGCTGGTGTTATGGCTGCCAGTACGATCTATTTCGCTGTCTCGGATAGCCAGAATCATCTGGAAAACTATATGGAGACGGACAAATTCACGCCTTCGCAGGAAGTAGCACAGGCATTGGGTGCAGTGCCAAATCGAGCAAAGGAAGTGGCGGAAGATAACAAACTGCTTCCTTCCAAAGCCCGCCAGGAATATGTAGAAGCGAACAGGCAATTTCTTGAAGAAAATAAAAGCGATGTTTCTTTTCTGATGAAGGAAAAGCAGCGTAGGGCAGAAAAAGCTGGAAATTTAGTAACCAGCCTCTAGCAACTATCTTTTTTTAGTATAGATTTTAAGAGCATTTTGTGCGAAAAAGAAAACACGCACACGATAATGCCCCTATAAATTTAAAGATATAACATGACCGCACCCGATATAATAAAACAGCTTGTTGAACGGTTTGCAGAACAGGAAGCTGTTTATCGTTCTAAAAACTACACGGAAACACCTGTCAGGCGTGACTTTATAGACCCGTTTTTCAAAGCACTTGGGTGGGACATTGATAATAAAGAAGGCTATGCAGAAACCTATCGTGATGTGGTTCACGAAGATAAAGTAAGTGTGGATGGTAAAAGTAAAAGCCCCGATTATTCATTTCGTATTGGGGGACTACGAAAATTTTTCGTAGAAGCAAAACAACCCTCTATTGCACTAAAAAATGACACGAAATCCGCTTTTCAAATACGCCGTTATGGCTGGAGCGGAAAACTTCCCATCAGCGTTTTAACGAATTTTGCAGAATTTGCGGTATATGATTGCACCCTGAAACCCTCCGAAAAAGACCTCGCCAGTAAAGGGAGAATTTGCTTTTATACCTATCAGGAATATGTCGAAAAATGGGATGAAATAGCCACTTTATTTTCAAAACAAGCCATTCTTAAAGGTTCTTTTGATCGTTTTGCAGATAAGAAAAAACGGGGCCTCCAAACGGTGGATGAAGAATTTTTAGCGGATATTGAAAAATGGCGGCAAAGCCTTGCCAGCAATATGTTGCAGAATAATGAAATTACCCAGCGGGATTTAAATTATGCGGTGCAAACCACCATTGACCGCATTATTTTCCTGAGGATTTGTGAAGATAGGGGTATTGAGCCTTACGGCAAGCTGGAAAAACTCAAAAACAGTAAGGGCGATATATACAAAAAGCTGGGTGGTTTTTTCAAAGATGCGGATGATAAATATAATTCCGGCTTGTTTCACTTTAACGCAAAAGAGAAAAATCTCGCTTCCGCCTGTGATATACTCACGCCCAAACTAAAAATTGATGATACTCCTTTGCGTGAGATATTGGATAGCCTTTATTTTCCTAATCCATATGAATTTTCCGTTATTCCTGCGGATATTTTAGGGCAGGTGTATGAACGATTTTTGGGCAAAGTCATTCAGGTTCAAGGTAAAATCGCCATCATTGAGGAAAAGCCAGAGGTTAAAAAAGCGGGCGGTGTGTTTTATACCCCCACCTATATTGTGGAATATATCGTTGCGAACACGATAGATAAATTGCTGGATGGCAAAACTCCGAAACAGGTTGAAAACCTATCGGTTCTTGACCCTGCCTGTGGATCTGGTTCGTTTTTAATCGTTGCTTATCAGCATTTACTGGATTGGCACCTGAACTATTATTTGCACAATGGCGGGGCAGCAAAATTCAAAAAACAACTCCACCAAACAGAAAAAGGCGGGTTTTCACTAACGACACAGGAACGCAAACGCATTTTGCTGAATAATATCTATGGCGTGGACATTGATAGTCAGGCGGTGGAAGTCACGAAACTTTCTTTGTTATTGAAAGTGTTAGAAGGTGAAAGCAATGAAAGTATTGCTACACAAATGAAGTTCTTTCAGGAACGTGCCTTGCCTGATTTGGGCAGTAATATCAAATGTGGCAATAGCCTGATTAGCAGCGATTTTTATGCCCAGTTGGGCTTGCCAGAACTGAACGAAGAGGAGCATTATCGCGTCAATGTGTTTGATTGGAAAGATGCGTTTGCACAGGTGTTTAAACAAGGGGGCTTTGATGCTATTATTGGCAATCCGCCCTATGGTGCAACCCTTTATGACCATGAAAAGCATTATCTGCAAAGTCGCTATCAACACCAGTCTTATCAACTGGATAGTTATCTTTTATTTATTGAATTATCCATAAAAATGCTGCTCAAAAAGCAGGGAATGTGGGGCATGATTATTCCTAACCCCTGGCTGACGAATATAAGACAAGATAAGATACGCCATCTTGTACTATCGCAAACAACGCTACATAACATTGTGCATTTTAATTATCCTGTTTTTAAAGCGGTTGTTGATACAGAGATTGTTGTTTTTTCCACTGGTTTTAGTAACGCAAACAAACCATCGGTTTATATTGGAACAGAAGAGCCAGATTCAGACCTCACAGAGGTGATAAAACAAACAACAGGTAATCAGGATGCCTGGCTTAAGGAGTATGAGAAACCAGTAAATATTTTTCTGAATGCAGAAGAACTGGCGTTAAAAAAGAAACTTTTTAGTGAACCTAATAAAGTGAAGGATTTATTCAAAGTAAATGTTGGGATTAAGCCTTATCAGACTGGGAAAGGCACGCCTTCTCAAACAGCAAAAATGGTAAAAGATAGAGTGTTTGATGCCAAATCAAAAGTAAGTGTAAATTATAGACAATATCTGCGAGGAAAAGATATAAAAAAATTTATCATAAACCCGTTAGCATCTCGTTATATCAAATATGGCGAGTGGCTGGCAGAGCCTAGACAATCAGCTAACTTTGATGCCCCGGAAAAAATACTGGTTAGACAAACTGGCGATGAGATTATGGCTGCTTTGGACACTGAGCAATTTCTTTGCCTGAATAATCTTCATGTGTTAGTTCCCAACTCTGAGTGCAAATATATTAGTGGAATTTTGGCAATTCTAAACTCCAAGTTAATGACATGGTGTTTGCGTGCAATGAACCCGGAGGCAGGGGAGGCACTAGCAGAAGTAAAGAAAGATTTTGTAGAAAGATTACCGTTACCAGATTTAGCGAAACTGGCACAGTTAGAGCAAATAGCAGAAAATCTTATTAAGCTAAAAAAACTAGCTGCGACTGATATAAGGGCAAGACAAATTAAGGCTTTGATTATTCAAATAGATGAGCTTACCTATCAAGCCTTTGGTTTAACCGCTGAAGAACGCCAGCAAATAGAAGATGCAATCGTATAATATATGCCAGACCTCTTCACCCCTCCCCTTACTCACAACCGCCCTGCTTACAGTGTGAGCGAGATTTCCAATGCTTTGAAAAAAGTAGTGGAGAATAATTTTGGGCAGGTGCGGGTAAGGGGGGAAATATCGGGTTATAAACTCGCCACTTCAGGACATGCCTATTTGAAATTAAAGGATGAAAACGCCCTGCTGGATGCGGTGGGCTGGAAGGGAGTGATTGCCAAAGTGCCTTTCAAGCTCGAAGACGGGCTGGAAGTCATCTGTCACGGCAAACTCACTACCTATCCCGGGCGTTCCAATTACCAGCTTGTGATTGACTTTATCGAACCCGCAGGGGTGGGAGCGTTAATGGCATTGCTGGAAAAGCGTAAAGCGATGCTGGCAACCGAAGGGCTATTTGATCCTGCCCGCAAAAAAGCACTTCCCTATCTCCCTGTGCGTATTGGTGTGGTGACTTCGCCTACGGGAGCCGTGATTCGGGATATTTTACATCGTATTCGTGAGCGTTTTCCCGTGCATATACTGGTATGGGGAACGCTGGTGCAGGGTGAAGGTGCGGCTGCCCGGATTGCGGCTGCTATTGCTGGCTTTAACGCACTGGAGCCTGCTTTAAAGCCTGATATTATTATCGTGGCACGCGGGGGCGGCTCGCTCGAAGATTTATGGGCATTTAACGAAGAAGTAGTGGTAAGGGCTGCTGCCAACTCCCGCATTCCGCTTATTTCTGCCGTGGGGCATGAAACCGATACCACCCTGATTGATTTTGCTTCCGATTTACGTTGCCCTACCCCCACTGCTGCTGCCGAAAAAGCCGTACCCGTAAGGCAGGAACTGCTATCACTGGTGCTGGATAGGGAAAAACGCCTTCTCATGGCGATGACACGATTCCTGCAATCCCATCAGGATAGACTGGAAGGATTGAGCAGGGGGCTGGCTAATCCTCTGCAACGTATTGAACATGCCACACAACGTCTGGATGATATAGGCTATCGTCTGGATAACGCCCTGCCTGCTTTGTTAGAACGCAAACAACAGGCAGTAACGCTGCTGGCAGCCCGCCTGAAACCCACCAGCCTGATGCACACGATAGAAAATACCGAAAAAACCCTGCAAAACCTGCATGAACGCCTACAACAGGCAATAAAACGGAAATTACAGGATGAAGCCAAGAAAATCACCCATCTTCATAGCTTGCTGGAGAGTTTAAGTCCATTAAAAATCATGGAGCGGGGTTTTGTCCTGGTGAAAGACGAAAAAGGCACTATTCTCACAAGGGCAAACCAGATTAGCCAGAATACACTTGAACTTGTATTTTTTGACGGTACAAAAAAGGTAACAGTATAAAAGGGGGCTATATTGAAAACGGTTTATCTTTTACGTCATGCCGAAACGGGTAATGCCCAAAGCGGGCAGAATGATGCAGAGCGTACCCTCACACAAGCGGGGCGAACTGCCTGTGCCACGCTTCACACTTATCTGAAAGAGCAAACCTATAAGCCTGATCTGGTGCTGGTTTCTCCCGCTTTGCGTACGTTAGAAACCTTTGAACTGGCAGTAGGGGAATTGGGAAAAAGCCATCAGATTGATAAAAGCCTTTATATGACCACTGGACAGGCTTTGTTTGAGAAAATACAGGGACTTGCTGCAACGCTGGATTCGGTGATGATTATCGGGCATAATCCCGCCATGCACCAGTTGGCATTAACCTTGCTGGATACCACCAAAATGGACATACTGAAAAAATATCCCCCTGCTACGCTATGTGTGATACAGTATGAGGTAACGGAGTGGAAAAACATATGCAAAAATAGCGGGATATTAGCTAATCTTTTTACTCCCTAAAACACAAAACTTTTAACGGAAAAAAACATGGCTTTCAAACTTGCAAGTTACTCTGATATCCCCTCCCCCCCTGCGAGTGCCTCTGAAATTCCCTCCCCCCTTGCGGGGGAGGGTCAGGGTGGGGGGTATCCTCACAAATCCAACCATAAAAATTACCCCCCTTATATCCACGTCTTCGCCCGCTCCCTTCGCCAAAACCCCACTGAAGCGGAAAAGAAATTCTGGCAGATGATTCGTCCTCACCAGACAGGGTATAAATTCAGAAGGCAATTTACTATTGATGGCAAATATATTGCTGATTTTATCTGTTTGGAAAAAAGGCTTATTATTGAGATTGACGGCGGGCAGCATAGTGATAACAAGTGCGACAAAGAACGTACATTTTATCTGGAATCGCAAGATTTCAGAGTAATACGTTTTTGGAATCATGAAGTGATGGAAAACCTTGAAGGGTGTTATACATGGCTGATACAGGAGCTGGAGGTTGATACCCCCCACCCTAACCCTCCCCCGCAGGGGGGAGGGAACTTTTAGAGGGTTCCAAAGGTTAAATCATGGCAAAAGACCCCAACCCCAACCTCGTTAAATCCAAAAAACGCTTCCGTTACATGGTGGCGGTGTTTATTGTGGGTGCGTTTATTTTCAAGATGAGTTTTGTCTTTTTCTTCATTGGCATGATCCCCGCTTTTGTTGCTTATGTGGTTGATAATGATAAGCATAAATATATATTTTCTACCGTATTCGCGCTCAACTTTGCCGGGGTATTCCCCTTCATGATGGATATTTTATGGCATGGCGGACATTTCGATGCCGTGCAGAATAAACTCTCCGATATGGTGGTCTGGTTTGCCATGTATGGCTCGGCGGGGCTGGGTTGGGCATTAGTATGGCTAAGTCCGATTATCGCCGCTGCAACGCTGGAAGGGCTTTACCGTGGCAGGATACTGCATCTCGAAACCTTACAGAAAAAAGCCGTTGAGGAATGGGGAGAAGAGGTGAAGGGAAAGCGAAGCAAGGAAGAAGAGGAAGGCTAAGAAAATACTAGCACAAAAAGCCTTGTTGCATGTTTCTATATTCATGCTTTCATATACCAACATGCTTTAGCTGTAAGATTATATCTTTGCTAGCAGCATAAAAAATACAAATAATTCTTGATAACGCAAAAAATATCAGTTACTTTCCTATTGAAAGTAACTTTTTTATTGAAATAGGTTTTATGGAAAATATGAAAAATCATATAGTGAATACTACACCAAAGGAATTTTGGCTTAATCTAGAAGATGAAATTTCAGCTGCCTTTCAAAAAGCCCATAAATTTTCGGAGAATTACGAAGAGCCAGAACGAATATCAATACTTGGGCAAAACCGTCATGCCTTTTGCGAGGCTGGTTTTCGTAATTCTGCTGATAAATGTGGTTTTAAAGTCACTTCTGCACATACTAATCCAAAGGGCGGAATATTTACTTATATACAGAAAGAAAATCTTTTTATATTGCGTTCTAATATTCAAAATCATTGTGGCACTCCTCGTGCAACTAAATTCAGAAAACAATTTTCTGTTCTTAATAAGTGGCTTGAGCCTCATCAATATGATTTATTAGAAAAAATACCAGAACCACCCTCTGATAAAATTTGTGGTATGATAGTGACCACCAGCTATAAGCCCCGTTATGGAAAGCTGGGAATTCCTGCTTATATTGGATTTGGAATACCAAACGCAGATTTAACAGACTGGAAATACCTTTTTTCTATACAGGAACTATTAGCACTTTATCACGATCGTAAGGATATTGAACCGACACTACAAATAGAAGAAAAAGATATACAAGATAAGGCAATTCCACGCTTAAAGCAAAAGAAAGAGAAAAAAGATTCTGATGGTTAAGGATAGAGTATATGCGTAAAGGGATAACAAATTTTGAACCTAACAGGTTGAGCCAAGCAAGAGAGTCACGAGGTCTTACGCAAGTTGCCTTGGGTGAAATAATAAATAGGACTACTGCCAGTATATCCCGTTGGGAAAGTGGTAAGCAGTTGCCAGAGATAGATGCTTTAGAAGACTTATCTAAGGCTTTTAATCTTCCTGTATCCTTCTTTTTGCGTTCAATCCCTGATCATGGTGATTCACCTATGTTTTTTCGTTCAATGGCTGCTATGACAAGAACGGTAAGAGAAAGAACGAAAGCTAGACTACGCTGGGGGCAAGACATATCATTAAAATTACAAGAAGATATTGATTTACCAGAAGTAAATTTATTATCTCCAGATTTGGGGGATTATAAAGAAATTACTAATAGTCAAATTGAAAAAATAGCTAGTGAATGTAGAAAAATGTGGGGCTTAGGGATAGCTCCTATATCAGATATGCTGCTGGTATTAGAAAATGCGGGAATAGTAGTTATAAAAGAAGAAGTCGGTGTTGCCAGTATGGATGGGCTTTCAAATTGGTCGAGTGCTGATAATCGCCCTTACATTTTTATTGCAAAAGACAAAGATTCTTGTGTTCGATCTCGTATTGATGCTGCACATGAACTTGGGCATCTTATATTGCATCGTAATGTAGATGAAAAGTATTTAAATGCCAAGCAAGATTTTACAGAAATAGAAAGACAGGCGTTTTATTTTGCAGGTGCATTTCTAATGCCAGATGAAAGTTTCTCTGCTGAAATTAGAACCCCTTCAATAAATAATTTACTTGCTCTTAAAGAACGTTGGAAAGTATCTATAGGTGCAATGATAATGCGTTGTGTTTCTCTTAAAATTATTGATGAAGATTACAAGGAGCAAATGTTTAAATATTGTAGTTCTCGAGGCTGGAGAAAAAACGAACCTTTAGATGACGTATTACTGGTGGAGAATCCAAGGCTTTTATCTCGCTCAATTCGATTATTAGTTGAGAATGGTATAAAAAGTCGTAAGCAACTATTAAATGATTTTAGACTAAATTCTGTTGATATAGAATCTTTGGCAGGGCTTCCCCGTGGTTATATGAATGATACCCAAGCAGAAATCTTTAATTTTCCCAAACTTAAAGATATATAATAATCTTAATTTATAGTTATAGAGTGCAATGCTGTGCTAAAAAACGTTGCACTCTGGTATAAAGCTGTAGAGCTACATTTAAAGCCTTACTGTACTCTATTTTGTTTTTGACAATGTTCATTATATCTTTTATTGCAGTGGGTAGATGTCAATAAAAGGATTAAAACGGTGATAATCGCAAGTCTGTTATTTTACCTGTTCTCGCTGGTGCTGATTTTTTCGGCACTTATGGTGATTGGTTCCCGCAATCCCGTGCATTCCGTGTTGTTTCTGATACTGGCGTTTTTTAATGCTGCGGGGCTGTTTGTGCTGATTGGTGCGGAATACCTCGCTATGACGCTGGTGATTGTGTATGTCGGGGCGGTAGCGGTGCTGTTCCTGTTTGTGGTCATGATGCTGGATGTGAATTTTACCAGCCTGCGTCAGGGATTTCTGCAATATCTGCCCTTGGGAGCAGGTGTGGCGATATTGCTTCTGGTAGAAATCCTGATGGCGATTTATGCTTCGCTCGGGGGTGTTTCCCTTCATCTCGCAGCAAAAGCCAATCCTATTCAGGCGGATGTTCAAAATACGCAGATGATTGGTAATGTGCTTTATACAGATTATATCTATATTTTCCAGACGGCTGGCTTGATTCTTCTGGTCGCCATGATCAGTGCGATTGTGTTGACATTACGGCATCGTGAAGGCGTACGTCGCCAGAATCTTAATGAACAAACGGCTCGCAAACGTGGTAAAACCGTGGAGCTGGTAAAAGTCAAATCGGGGCAGGGAGTATAGTAGTATGTTGGTAGGTAACATCGGAATTGCACATTACCTCACGCTTTCCAGTATTTTATTTGTACTCGGAGTGTGCGGTATTTTCCTTAATCGCAAGAATATTATTACGATTTTAATGTCGATTGAGCTGATTTTGCTATCCGTGAATATAAATCTGGTTGCATTTTCGGTTTTTCTTGGCGATATAACAGGTCAGGTTTTTGCCATATTCGTGCTTACGGTCGCTGCTGCGGAAGCAGCTATTGGTCTGGCGATTCTGGTTATTTTTTATCGTAATCGCGGTTCCATTGCCGTTGAAGACATCAATGCCATGAGGGGATAAATGCACAATACCGCTTTTCTGGCGACAGCCGTTTTATTTCTACCGCTTCTTTCTGCCCTGATTGTTGGTTTGAGTGTCCGCAGCATTTCGGTGAGGCTGGCACAAATCATCACTTGTGGCGGGCTGGTGCTGAGTGCGATTTTCGCTGGTTTTGTCTTTGCGGATGTTGCCTTAGCGGGAAATATTCAGCGGGTAAGGCTGCTTGACTGGATTGCTTCGGGCGATTTTGCCGTCAACTGGTTTGTGCGGGTGGATAGTTTGACAGCGGTGATGCTGGTGGTCGTAACGTGGGTTTCTGCCGTGGTGCATCTCTATTCTGTGGGCTATATGAGTCATGACGAGCATCGCCAGCGTTTTATGGCGTATCTTTCCTTCTTTACCTTCTTCATGTTAATGCTGGTGACTTCGGATAATCTTATCCAGTTGTTTCTTGGCTGGGAAGGGGTTGGGCTTTGCTCCTATCTGTTGATTGGTTTCTGGTACACCAAGCCTGAAGCCAATGCTGCTGCCATGAAAGCGTTTATTGTCAACAGGGTAGGTGATTTTGGCTTTGCGCTCGGCATTGGAGCTATCTTCCTGTTGTTTCACAGTGTGCAGTTTGAAACAATTTTTGCGGAAGTGCATAACCATTCGGGCGATACCATGACGTTCCTGGGCAATCACTATCATGCCATTACGCTTATCTGCTTTCTGCTTTTTATCGGTGCAATGGGAAAATCAGCCCAGATAGGGCTGCATACCTGGTTGCCAGATGCGATGGAAGGGCCTACGCCTGTTTCTGCCTTGATCCACGCTGCCACGATGGTAACAGCAGGCGTATTTCTGGTAGCTCGCTGCTCACCGCTTTTTGAAGTGGCTCCCAAAGCATTGGAATTTGTCACCATAATAGGGGCATTAACGGCGTTTTTTGCTGCTACGGTAGGGCTGACGCAAAATGATATTAAGCGGGTAATTGCCTATTCCACCTGTTCACAATTAGGCTATATGTTTTTTGCCTGTGGTGTAGGGGCTTATTCTGCGGGGGTTTTCCATCTCATGACGCACGCTTTTTTCAAGGCGTTGCTATTCCTTGGAGCAGGCTCGGTGATACACGCCATGTCAGGCGAACAGGATATGCGGCATATGGGTGGAATATGGAAGAAAATTCCTTATACTTATGCCTATATGTGGATAGGTTCGCTGGCATTGGCGGGCTTGCCTTTCTTTGCAGGTTATTATTCCAAAGATGCGATACTCGAAGCCGCTTTTGCTGCTCATAGCAATGTCGGAAACTTCGCTTTTGTCTTAGGGGTTGCTGCTGCCTTTATGACGGCGTTTTATTCCTGGCGGTTATTGTTTATGACATTTCACGGCAAACCACGGGCTTCGCATGACGTGATGCACCATATTCATGAATCTCCCGCTATCATGCTGGTGCCGTTGCTATTACTGGCAGCGGGTGCATTATTTGCAGGCTTTATTGGGCATGACTTCTTCCAAATGATGGACGCAGAAGGCAAGTTCTGGAATGGAGCTATTGCGTTAAACGAAGCAGATAATATATTGGAGAAACTGGAACATGTACCTGCGTGGGTTTCCTTGCTTCCTACGCTTTGCGGTGTAGGTGGAATTGCACTGGCGTGGCTATTTTATATTGCCAAACCCTCTCTCCCACATAGTTTTGCCAATGCGTTTTCACCCATTTATAAGTTTTTCTTCAATAAATGGTACTTTGATAAGCTTTATGATGCGGTCTTTGTCCAACCTGCCAGGCATTTAGGCAAATACCTCTGGGTTATCATTGATACGAAAATCATTGACGGGTTAGGGCCAAACGGTGCAGCGTGGATTTCTGCTTATATGGGAAAAACAACCAGTCGCATCCAGACAGGCTATCTCTACCATTATGCGTTTTCGATGCTGATAGGGTTGGTACTGATTATTGGTGGTGTTGTGTTTATGGTAGGGAGATAAGAAACAATGAGTGGCGAATTTATACTATCCCATCTGCTCACGATCCTGATTTGCCTGCCTTTGTGCGGGATTGCATGGATTTTGCTGGCGGGTGCGAGTGAAAAGGAAAGCAAATATATTGCCCTTGCCACCACGGCAGTCACTTTTTACCTTTCGCTGGTATTATGGCGTGGGTTTGATTCCACCACGGCAGGATTCCAGTTTGAAGAAAACAAGGCGTGGTTTCTGGGGGCAGGTATCAACTATCATTTAGGCATAGACGGTATTTCGCTGTTTATGGTTATCCTGACTACTTTCCTCATGCCGTTTTGTATTTTATGCAGCTTTGACTCGGTTAAAAAACGGGTGCGTGAATTTATGATGGCGTTTTTGCTGCTCGAATCGCTGGTGATCGGGGTGTTCTGCTCGCTTGATCTACTGGTATTTTACGTCTTTTTTGAAGCGGTGCTGATTCCTATGTATCTGATTATCGGGATATGGGGCGGTGACAGGCGTATTTATGCGTCTTATAAATTCTTTCTTTATACGCTGCTCGGTTCCGTGTTGTTCCTGCTTGCCATGCTCTATATGTATCAGAGTTTTGGTACGCTGGACATACCCACACTCATGCTGAAAGTTCCGACCTATTCGCTGGATGTACAGAAATGGCTGTGGCTGGCGATGTTTGCCTCGTTCGCCGTAAAAGTTCCGATGTGGCCAGTGCATACCTGGTTGCCAGATGCTCACGTTCAGGCTCCCACGGCGGGTTCCGTGATACTGGCGGGGATATTGCTGAAAATGGGTGCATATGGTTTCCTGCGGTTTTCGCTTCCCATGCTGCCCACTGCCTCGCATTATTATGCTCATTTTATGTATGATTTGAGCATTATTGCCGTGATTTATACGTCACTGGTGGCACTGGTGCAAACCGATATGAAAAAGCTGATTGCCTATTCCTCCGTTGCCCATATGGGATTTGTAACGGCGGGTATCTTCACCTTTAATCAGCAGGGTGTGGAAGGTGCGATTATTCAGATGATAAGCCACGGGCTGGTTTCAGGGGCGTTATTCCTTTGTGTGGGTGTCGTTTATGATCGCCTGCATACCAGAGAAATTGCCCGTTATGGCGGTCTGGTGAATATCATGCCTTACTACGCCCTTGTCTTCATGTTCTTCACGATGGCTTCGGTGGGATTGCCTGGAACCAGTGGATTCGTTGGTGAGTTTCTTGTACTGGTAGGCTCGTTTCAGGCAGGAACGTATCTGGCTGCGGGTATTGGAACGGGGCTTATTCTCGGAGCTGCCTACGCATTATGGCTTTACCGTCGTGTCGTATTTGGCAAACTGGTACATGAGGATCTGCTTAAAATGCCGGATTTATCCCTAAGGGAGTGGTTTATTTTTGTGCCTTTGGTGTTGTCCGTATTATGGTTGGGTATTCACCCCAATGATTTCCTGAATATACTTCATGCTTCGGTAAAACATCTTCTGATGCAAACAGGAGTACACAATGTCTATTAATGGATTAACTCTCATGCCTGATCATTTCCCTTTTATTGCCATTGCCAGCCTGTTACCCGAAAGCGTCATTGGCTATACGGCGATTGTCCTGCTGATAGCGGGTGTCTATTCTGCCAGTAAAAAAGCCGATCGTTTTTACCATTTTGCTGGCATTGTGGTATTGGTGGCGTTGTTTGCGATTATGCTCCTTACCCCTGCGTCTTCTAGCAAACTGATACTTTTTTCCAATATGTTTATCAGTGACTGCTTTTCACAGACGATTAAACTCCTGCTGGTATTTGCTACTATCCTATCACTCATCGCAGCAGATGCGTGGCTGGTGCGGGGTGAAAACCAGAAATTTGAATTTATTGTGCTTACGCTATTTTCGCTGATTGGAAGTATGTTGATGGTCTCCGCTAATGACATGCTGGCACTCTATATAGGTTTGGAACTGGCGAGCTTACCGCTTTATGTGCTGGCAAGTTTTGATCGGGATAATCTGAAATCCACCGAATCAGGTATTAAATATTTCGTGCTTGGCTCCATTGCTTCAGGGATGCTGTTATTTGGTATTTCATTGCTCTATGGTTTTGCGGGAACCACTAATTTCACCGCTTTGCAGCAACTCTTCGCTAATGATTTCCATGTTTCCAAAGCGATATTACTGGCGATGGTATTTATTCTAACGGGGCTGGCATTTAAAATTTCTGCTGCACCCTTCCACATGTGGACACCTGATGTCTATGAAGGAGCACCCACACCTGTTACCGCCTATTTTTCGCTTGTCCCCAAAATTGCTTCCCTTGCCTTGCTCATTCGGGTGCTGATTGAACCGCTTGGGCATCTGGTACATGACTGGCAGCCCATTATGCTGCTACTGGCGATTCTTTCCATGCTGGTAGGGGCATTGGGAGCCTTAACCCAGAGCAATATCAAGCGACTGCTTGCCTATAGTTCGATTGGGCAGGTGGGCTATGCACTGTTGGGTATGGCAACGGGAACGAGCGAAGGTATCGCTGCCGTTATCATTTATTTCGCCCTCTATATCCTCATGAGTATGGGAGCCTTTGCCTGTATTATGTGCCTGAACCGTGCAGGCAATGCCCTTGAAACCATAAGCGACTTTGCAGGACTTGCACGAGCGAAACCGGCGGTGGCGTTTTGTCTGGCAGGATTCATGCTTTCGATGGCGGGTATTCCCCCGCTGGCGGGATTTTTTGGTAAGTTTTATGTATTCAAGGCTGCCATCCATTCAGGATTTTTTGTGGTAGCCGTGATTGGGGTAGTATCCAGCGTAATTGCCTGTTTTTATTACCTGAAAGTGATTAAGGTGATGTATTTTGATGAACCCGCCGTCCCTGCACCTGATACGCATTACCCGCTTGCGTTAACAGGAGTTATTTATTTCTGTGCCGTGCTGAACAGTCTGTTTTTCCTGATGCCGACTCCGTTAATTTATATGGCACAACGTGCTGCTGAGGCTTTATTCAAATGAAATTATTTGCACGCCCCAACCTGATCAATGATTATCACTTGTTAGCTTATGATGTGCTGGACAGCACGAATGAAGAGGCAAAACGATTGGCGGAAGGTGGTGGAGTGCATGGAGCCGTAGTCTGGTCGAAAAAACAGACGGCAGGCAAAGGAAGGCAGGATCGAAAATGGATTTCGCAGGAAGGCAATCTGTTTTGTTCGATTTTGCTAAGTCCCAATACGGAGATAAAAACCTTTAGCCAGCTTTCCTTTGTAGCAGCGGTAGCAGCGGTTGAAACATTGCGTTCCATTATTCCCGATGAAGCCGAAACGATTTCCTGCAAATGGCCTAATGACATACTGATAAATAATAAAAAAATAGGCGGTATTTTACTGGAGTCTTTTGAAACCTTCCAGGAAGATAGTCCCGCCAATCGTACACGCTGGGTGGTGGTGGGGATTGGCATCAATATTGATTCCTGCCCGTCAGGGATGGATTTTCCTGCCACTTACCTGAAAGAATCAGGTGTAGAAATTATCAGTGCCAAAATTGTGTTGTCGCGTTTTATCCACCATTTCATTAACTGCTATGAAATCTGGGCAAGAAAAGGCTTCACTCCCATTCGCAAACACTGGATTGATGCTGCCTATAAAATTGGCAAACCCGTAGAAATCCGTCTGCCTAAAAATAAATATAACGGTATTTTTGAAGGCATTGATATGAACGGACACTTGCTGGTGCGTAAAAATGATGGTACACGCTCCATCGTAAGTGCGGGTGATGTTTCTTTCTCATAAAACATCTTCTGAAACAGTATTATAATTACACTATATAAACGATATGAATAACATGATGAAAAGAGCGTTAATTTCCGTTTCTGATAAAACGGGATTGGTTGAATTTGCCCGTTTTTTAAGTGAGCAGCAGATTGAAATACTCTCCACAGGCGGAACTGCCAAAGCCCTTGCAGAAGCAGGTATTACGGTTATCGAAGTCTCGGATTATACAGGTTTTCCTGAAATGCTGGATGGCAGGGTAAAAACGCTCCATCCGAAAATTCACGGCGGGTTGCTGGGTAGAAGGGATCTCGAAGCCCATAAAGCAGCCATGCAGGCACACACTATTGAAAATATTGACCTCGTGGTAGTGAATCTCTATCCCTTTGAAGCGACCGTAGCCAAAGGAGCTGATTACGCAACCTGCGTTGAAAATATTGATATAGGGGGGCCTTCCATGGTACGCTCCGCTGCCAAAAATCATGATTTCGTGACGGTGATTGTGGATAGGGAAGATTATGCTTTGGTGCAGGAAGAAATAAAACAGCATCACAACACCACGCTTGCAACGCGTAAAAAACTGGCAGCCAAAGCCTTTGCCCGCACTGCCAGTTATGACAGTGCTATCAGTAACTGGTTCATAACAACGCTGGGAGAAGACTTCCCCAAACGCCTTACGCTTCAGGGGGAGTTGGTGCAAGGCTTGCGTTACGGAGAAAATCCCCATCAGAAAGCAGCTTTTTATAAAACCGATAATGGGCGTGCAGGCGTGGCAACGGCAATGCAGCTACAAGGCAAGGAATTAAGCTACAATAATATTAATGATACCGATGCAGCTTTTGAACTGGTAACGGAATTTGAGCAGCCTGCTATTGCCATTATCAAACATGCTAACCCTTGCGGAGTAGCAATAGGGAGCGACGTAACCGAGGCCTATCAAAAAGCCCTTGCTTGTGATCCTGTGAGTGCATATGGCGGCATTATTGCAGCTAATCGCACGATTGATAAATCTTTGGTGGAAGCGATTGGTAACTTGTTTGCGGAAGTCATTATTGCTCCCGATGCTACCGAAGAAGCCAAAGTTCTGTTATCAGCGAAGAAAAATCTGCGACTTTTGCTAACGGGTACGATTACCCCTAAAACCCAACCTGCCTTAATGGTAAAGTCCGTAACGGGTGGTTTTCTGGTGCAGGATAATGATGAAGCGATAACGCAGGAAGCGGATGTGAAAGTCACCACCGAGCGTCAGCCTACGCCTCAGGAAATGCAGGATATGCTCTTTGCCTTCACGGTTGCAAAGCACGTTAAATCCAATGCGATTGTACTGGCAAAGAATCAGGCAACCGTGGGTATTGGAGCGGGACAGATGAGCCGTATTGACAGTATCCGTATTGCCTGTGAAAAAGCAGCCAATGCGGGGCTTTCTACCCAAAATGCCGTATTGGCCTCCGACGCTTTCTTCCCTTTTGATGATAATGTGCATGTCGCTGCCAAAGAAGGAATCGTTGCCATGATACATCCAGGCGGTTCTATTCGCGACGCAGAAGTGATAAAGGCTGCTGATAGTTATGCTATGGCGATGGTATTAACAGGTGTCAGGCATTTTCGGCACTAAAATTATGAATCTCCCGGAACAAAAATCCCTGGCTCAGGACTGGTTTCATACTCTGCGTGACCAGCTATGCAACATTTTCGAGCAGATTGAAACGGAGCTTACAGGGACGCATCATGAGTTGCCATCTGGAACTTTCACTCGCAAGCCCTGGCAACGTGAAGGGGGCGGTGGTGGAGAAATGTCACTCATGAAAGGCAGGGTATTTGAAAAAGTAGGGGTAAATATCTCGACCGTACAGGGTGAATTTAGCGAAACCATGCGAAAAGAAATGCCAAAGGGTGAATCTTACCCCTTTTTCTGGGCAAGCGGTATTTCGGTAGTAGCTCATCTGCGTTCCCCGCTTGTGCCTGCCGTCCATTTGAATACCCGTATGCTGGTGATTAGCGAGGACAGGGAACAAACGCATTATCAATCATGGTTTGGCGGAGGAGCGGATTTAACGCCTGTTTTTCCTGATGAAGAGGATACACAAGCCTTTCATACTGCCCTTAAAGGAGCCTGTGACGCTTTTTCTCCTGATTATTATCCCAAATTCAAGGCATGGTGTGACGATTATTTTCACCTCAAACACAGAGGCGAACCCAGAGGTATAGGCGGGATTTTCTATGATTATATCAATACGGGAAATTTTGAACAGGATTTTGCCTTTACCAGAAGTGTGGGAGAAGCCTTTAAGGCTATTTATCCCACCCTTGTGCGTCGCCATTTCAATAAAACATGGAGCGAAGTGCAACGCCAGCAGCAGCTTGTCAAACGTGGGCGTTATGTGGAATTCAGCCTGCTTTATGACCGTGGTACACGTTTTGGCTTGCTAACAGGCGGAAATACCGAAGCGATTTTAATGTCGCTTCCCCCTGAGGTGAAATGGTAGTGCTACTCATGACCGCATAGATTGCACTGCTATGCAGACAATAGACATCTTCTTAAACCCTACTCCTGTGGACAACTGCGTCGTTAAAACCGTACTCGAATGCTCATGTACTAAAATGTACTACTTCCGCTTCTGCGTGCGGTTTTGCCTTGCATTTGTCTCACAGGAGCGGGTTTTAGAAGAAGTCTAATATTATTCAAAAAACACTCTGGATTTGATTGACATTGCCTAAAATAGTGATAAAAGGTGGTTCAGGATTGAATTGACTTGGCTATCCAACGCTATATCCTCTTTCAAACTCGCATCCTTCTCCTGATGCTATCTACTCCCTCCTCACTACTCAAGAGATTTCCCATTATGAGACTAAAAGAATTAAAACGCAAATCCCCTGATGAATTATTGCTATTGGCTGAAACCTATCAGGTAGAAAATGCCAGCTCCATGCTGAAACAGGATATTATCTTTGCCATTCTGAAAAAAGTGGCAGATGAGGGAACAGCGATTATTGGTGAAGGTGTGGTGGAAATGTTACAGGATGGTTTTGGCTTCCTGCGTTCTCCTGAAGCCAATTATCTGGCAGGGCCTGATGATATTTATGTTTCTCCCGCCCAGGTAAAGCGTTTTGGGCTGCGTACAGGGGATACGCTTGAGGGTGAAATACGCGCCCCCAAAGACGGCGAACGCTATTTTGCCATCATGAAAATTAATACGATTAACTTTGATGAACCCGATTCCATTCGTCATAAAATTCATTTTGACAACCTTACTCCGCTTTATCCAGACAAAAAACTGAAGATGGAGACGGAACTGAAATCTGCCAAATCCGATCTCAGCACCCGTATTATTGATATTGTTGCACCGCTAGGTAAAGGGCAACGGGCTTTAATTGTAGCACCGCCGCGTACGGGAAAAACCATTCTGCTCAAAAATATTGCCCATTCCATTGCCAGCAACCATCCTGAATGTTACCTGATTGTGTTGCTGATTGACGAACGTCCCGAAGAAGTCACCGACATGCAACGCACGATTAAAGGGGAAGTGGTCAGCTCCACCTTTGACGAACCTGCTGCACGTCATGTCCAGCTTGCCGAAATGGTGATTGAAAAAGCCAAGCGTCTGGTGGAACATAAAAAAGATGTGGTGATTTTGCTGGATTCCCTTACCCGTCTTGCGCGTGCCTATAACACCGTGATTCCTTCTTCTGGCAAGGTGCTGACGGGTGGGGTAGATGCCAATGCCTTGCAACGCCCCAAACGTATTTTGGGTGCTGCCCGCAATATGGAACAGGGTGGTTCGATTACCATTATTTCTACCGCCCTGATAGAAACGGGATCGCGTATGGATGAGGTGATTTTTGAGGAATTCAAGGGAACAGGCAATTCGGAGTTGATTCTGGATCGTAAATTAGCGGATAAACGGACTTTCCCTGCCATTGACATTACCAAATCAGGAACGCGTAACGAAGAACTGCTCTATGATAAGGGAATGTTGAGCAAAGTCTGGGTATTACGTCGCATCCTTAACCCGATGGGTGTCATTGACGGTATGGAATTCCTGCTCGATAAACTCAAAGATGCCAAAACCAATGATGATTTCTTTGAACGCATGAATTCGTAATGTCGTTTCAAGGCAGTCTCATAGTTTTTTATTTGATCCAATGCTTATAACTTACTAATAAATAAAGAAAGTCCCCTGCCCCCCTTGCGGGGGAGGGTTAGGGTGGGGGGGTATAAGCCTCTCCTCAATTTGTGGTATCTATGTATTACCCCCCACCAAATTGCAAATGCAATTTGGCTCCCCCGCAAGGGGGGAGCAACGCTGGAGTCGCTTATTTCACAATAGGTTGATAGAGTAAATAAAGTATGAGGCTGCCCTGCTTCACTTTCTGCTTTACCTTGCTGCCCAATTATTTTATACTTATAAATGAAATAGCCATTGCTATTTTAGGGGCTTCAAAAACTCCTCTACCCACGCGGTTAGTACACCGCAACGTACTCCTTGCCTTGGGCAGGGAGGCTTTAGCTATGTCCAGAGTGCAAACTTAAAGGCTAAAGCGGTCTCTCGTGTGGTAGATTTTTTGAACTCCCTGTCGCTCGCTTTGTAAGGATAGATCATGGAAGTAGATAAAATTACCCTGTTATTGGCTGAATGCTAATGCTCTCAGACTCCCCGAATGACAATACAATGTTGCTAAAACTGCATCAGGAGACTACCCTCGAATCTATGGGTAACCTGACAATAGCCCTGCAACAATGCTTTACCGCTTTTTCTACAACTTCACTTGAGCTGGTAATACAAGGCGACGAAGTACAAACCATTACCGTCCCCGCCATAAGGCTATTGCTCGCTGCCGTTCAAGGTGTAGTGCGAAGAGGTGGAACCTTCCGCCTGCAAAACCCCAGTAATGAATTGATGACGGAACTACAGGCTTTGGGACTGGAAGAATTCTGGCTAAAGCATCCTTTCAATCAGAAGAAACCGCTATGAAACGTAACCAGGAACATAACCTCCGTTTTTCCCTGCTGTTTGACCTCTGTATGCTGGTACGCGATCCTGATACCAATGCTTACCGCCTGCGTATTTTTTACCCCTCATTCAAGCCTGAATTAATGGAGCAGGTGATTAAAGAATGCCTGTGGAAAGCAGGGTTGGAAGTAAAACTAATAGGAGCAGCGGAGCAAAATGCCTTTACCCAATTCAATACGGCATTTGTGTGTGAGCAGATACGCTTGCGAAAAGCAGTTATCACCTTGCAGGATACGGGGGGAAAGCAGGGTAGAAAGGTGCAATATGATACGGTTTCGCATCACCTTGTTATCCTCTATTATACGCCTTTTTTAAAGCGAGCCAGAAACTCATATAGCATTTCCCTATAGGAATTTTATCTACTTTTGGTTTTATCCATTAGCTATGATTAATATTAAAAAATCGTTGCTATGGCTTACTCCCTTCCTGACACTGGCAGGCTGTACGGGCATTCTGGCTCCAGCAGGTTCTGTGGCAGAGGCGGAGGGTACCATTATGCTGGATTCGCTCATGATTATGCTGGCTATTGTCATCCCGACTATTATCGCAACTCTAGGATTTGCCTGGTGGTTTCGTGCTTCCAATAAAAATGCCCGTTACCTGCCAGAGTGGTCTTATTCGGGGCAGTTGGAATTGTTAGTATGGTCGATTCCTGCACTGGTGGTACTTTTTCTAGGCGGTATAGCCTGGCTGGGGTCGCATAATCTGGATCCTGCCCGTCCGCTGCAATCAGCGATTAAACCCCTTGAAGTACAGGTCGTATCGCTGGACTGGAAATGGCTTTTTATCTATCCCAATCAACAGATTGCCAGTATTAACCGTTTGGTCGTTCCTGTGGGTGTGCCATTGCATTTTCGTATTACTTCCGCCTCCGTGCTGAATGTTTTTTTCGTACCGCGTATAGGCAGCCAGATTTATGCGATGAACGGGATGGCAACGCAGCTTAATCTTCAGGCTGATAAGGAGGGGATTTATCCTGGCTTGTCGGGGCATTTTAGTGGCGACGGCTTTTCGGGTATGGCGTTTGCTATGGAAGTGCTGGCTCCCGCAGCCTTTACCCAGTGGGTCGGGCAGGCAAAGGCAAGTGGCTCGGTATTGGATGAAGCAGCTTATTACGAATTACTCAAACAAAGTCAGGACGTAAAACCCTATACCTACCGCTTCGTGCGGGCAGGATTATTTGACGATATTCTTACCCTCAAACTCCCCCCCGCAATTATCATCCGAAAAGGGAGACGCACATGCTGTTGCTCGGTAAATTAAGCTGGCAGGCGATTCCTTTTGATCAGCCTATTCCCCTGATTGCGGCGGCTATCGTAGGGCTTAGCCTGTTTGGAGTTCTGCTTTGGGTTATATGCAAGGGCTATATGCCTTACCTCTGGCGGGAGTGGATTACCAGCGTGGATCATAAACGTATCGGGGTGATGTATTGTTTGCTTGCTCTTGTGATGCTGCTGAGGGGCTTTGTCGACGCTATTATGATGCGTACCCAACAGGCAATGGCTTTTCATTCACAGGGATTTCTTACGCCTGAGCATTACAACCAGATATTTTCAGCACACGGGACGATTATGATTTTATTCGTCGCCATGCCCTTTGTGGTGGGGTTGATGAATTTTGCCGTACCGCTTCAGCTTGGCGTGCGGGATGTGGCATTTCCTACGCTTAATTCCGTGAGTTTCTGGCTTACGGCAGCGGGGGCGTTGCTTATCAATATATCGCTGGTGGTGGGGGAATTCGCCCGCACAGGCTGGCTGCCCTACCCTCCTTTATCAGAAACGAATTATTCACCTGGCGTGGGTGTGGATTATTACCTCTGGGCATTGCAGATTGCAGGTGTGGGGACGTTATTAGCAGGCATTAATATGCTTACGACTATTCTCAAAATACGCACGGTTGGGATGAGTTATGTGCGAATGCCTATTTTTTGCTGGACTTCGCTGGCTTCCAATCTGCTTATTGTCGGAGCATTCCCTATTCTGACGGCAACGCTTGCCATGCTGTTGCTGGATCGCTATCTCGGATTTCATTTCTTCACCAATGAAGCGGGCGGCAACGCTATGATGTTCATGAACCTTATCTGGGCATGGGGGCATCCTGAAGTGTATATTCTGATACTGCCTGCCTTTGGGGTTTTCTCCGAAGTGATCTCTACTTTTTCAGGCAAGCCGCTGTTTGGGTATCGTTCCATGATTATCGCCACGATGGCAATCTGTGTTTTATCGTTTATGGTCTGGCTGCACCATTTTTTCACGATGGGAGCGGGTGGCGATGTCAATGGTTTCTTTGGCATTATGACGATGATTATCGCTGTACCCACGGGTGTAAAAATATTTAACTGGCTATTTACCCTCTATGGCGGAAGGGTAAGATTTACTTCTGCGATGCTATGGGCATTGGGGTTTATGGTGACGTTCGTGATTGGGGGCATGAGTGGCGTGTTACTTTCCGTACCGCCTGCGGATTTTGTCCTGCATAACAGCCTGTTTCTGGTAGCCCATTTTCATAATGTCATTATTGGCGGTGTGTTGTTTGGTGCGTTTGCAGGCTATACTTACTGGTTTCCCAAGGCGTTTGGTTTTAGGCTGGATGAGCGTCTTGGCAAGGCAGCGTTCTGGTGCTGGCTGGTGGGATTTTATGTAGCGTTCATGCCGCTTTATGGGTTGGGATTAATGGGGATGACCCGCAGGCTCCAGCATTATGACCGTCCCGAATGGCATCCGTGGTTATTAGTGGCGGCGTTTGGAACATTCGTTATTTTCTGTGGGATTGCTTTACAGATTACCCAGCTTGTTGTTTCCATCCGTAACCGTGAAAAATTGCGTGATAAGACGGGCGATCCGTGGGATGGCAGAACACTGGAATGGGCAACTGCCTCGCCTCCACCGCCCTTTAACTTTGCCGTGCTACCATATGTTACAGGTGAAGAAGCCTATTGGACTATGAAGCAGAAAGCCTTGAAAGAAGAACCGCATTATAAACCTATTGAAATACCGCGTAACAGTCCTACAGGCATTGTGACTGCTTTTTTTGCCGTCATAATGGGTTTTGCATTAATCTGGCATATCTGGTGGCTGGCAGGACTTGGCTTTGCGGGAGCCTATATCACTTTCGTGGTGTTTGCGTGGCGGGATGTTTCAGAAACGGAAATGCCTGCGGAGGAAGTGGCTCGTAGTGACCACTTGAACCGTCAGGCACGATGGCAGGGAAGAGTGTTATGAAGGCAGCAACAGGACACGGCGAAGGCGGGCCTTCCTCCAAACGCATTATCATTGGTTACGGATTCTGGTTATTCTTAATCTCTGATATTATCATGTTTTCAGCTTTTTTTGCTGCTTACGCCGTATTATCATCTGCAACCGATAATGGCCCCACTTCGCATCAGCTATTTGATTTGCATAATGTGGGATGGGAAACAGCGTGCCTTCTGCTATCAAGCTTCTTTTGCGGGATGGCAAGTCTGGCACTCAAGCAGCACAAGCAGCTATTAACCCAAATAGCCCTGCTTATGACAGGTTTACTGGGATTTGCTTTCCTTGTGCTGGAGATAAGGGAATTTATGGGGCTTATAGCTCAGGGAGCAGCACCCGACCGCAGTGCGTTTCTTTCGGCTTTCTTTACATTGGTGGGATGTCACGGGCTGCATATCACGATTGGTTTATTATGGCTGGGAACGATGATGGCACAACTCTTCGCCAAAGGATTCCGCCCCGAAATCCATCACCGCTTCTTATGTTTCAGCCTGTTCTGGCACGCACTGGACATTATCTGGGTAGCAATTTTTACCCTCGTTTATCTTATGGGGATGGTGATATGAATACCGAACATGACAATGCTCCAGGCGATGAGGACGAAAAAGGAGCTGCCAGCGGAGTACGCGGCTACGTCGTGGGGCTGGTATTGGCAGCTTGCCTGACACTGGCATCCTTTTGGGCAGTAAGTACGCATCTGATTTACGAACCCGCCATTCCTATAACCCTCATCACGCTGGCAATCGCACAAATGGGTATCCACCTCGTGTTTTTTCTGCATATCACCACCGACCCCGATAATAAAAATACGGTTTTAGCACTGGCATTTGGTATTTTTATTGTCTGTCTGGTAATTTTTGGCACTATCTGGATTATGGATCACCTCAACCATAACATGATGCCGATGGATAGACTGATGCAGATGCAGTAAATATTACCCTTCACGCTCCAAATGTAATTTCAGCAACGCATAAATTTCACTGCTATAAAGTGATGCAGTGACATCACTCCATTTTCCTTGCTGCGTATAGCTGATGATAAACCTATCAATGGCTTTTTGCATGAACGCCTGAATCATAGCTTCTGAGCAGCTTGCTCCTGCATAATGGGTACGGATATGGGTTTCAACATCCTGCTGAAATTTCGTGAAAAAGTTAATTCGGCTATAAGCAGGATCTTCAAAGCTGAGTAAGTGCAACAACATTCTGCGACGTGAAGCTAAAAGCTGGCTATCCATTGATTCTCCCCTTTAAATGACAAGAAAAACCACCAGATTGCTCTGGTGGCGTGGGGAGGTAGTAAAACCTATACCTAAGGTTTTCTGTAATCTTTAGTTTTCACCTGAACATACATTACAGACTCCCCAGCCATATGCAGGACTAGGGAGTGCATTAACGGTTACACAAACCGAGGTATAAAGAGGCTACTACACCCCATTGAATGCAACTACGCACTCAACACAAAGAATCATAAATAAAAATTATGTGAAGTCAAACATAAAAAAGCAGTATGAAAATTCGACACTATTGACATAGAATAATAAGTGGAAATTGCTTATTTCTCCATTGCGGGATATGTTTAACAGATAGGTCTATTTGCCTGAACTGCGTTTAGAGGATGCCATGAGTACAAAACCAAAATCATACACTTCAAGTTTGAATGTAAGTTACCGTATATGCTGTTCAACATATCTGTCCAGCAGAACACGCAGCATTTTCTGGTAAGGCACTTTTGCTTTTTTGGCTTCTTCCTTCAAAAACTCAATGCTTGAGCGGGTAAATTCAGAGGTAATTTTTACTGTGTCCTCTTTTCTTGACAGCTGGGCTGGTGGTGGCAGAAAGTCTTTTACCACCGCAAGTTTGCCTTTGGGAGCATCTTCAAACCTGGTTGTTTTTTTCATAAAATTTTCTCCATTTTCTCCAGTTGCCCGCACCAATAATACGGATGTTTTTACCACGCATCGTGAAACGCACTGTAAGAACCCCTGTGGGAGTTTCTCCTATACAGAAGCATCTTTCCTCTGTTTCGGAATGCAGCTCATCCTGTGCAATAATACGGTGCGGATCATAAAATGCCTCTTGTGCGTCCATGAAGGCAACACCGTGCCTGCGACGATTGATTGCGTCTTTTTCGTCATCCCATTCAAAGAAATATTTTACCATATTTTTTTATGTATGTAAATATGGCTGTTGTGTCAATGCCAAAGTTTTTATTTATGAACAAGCACTTATAAACTCATGGCTGGCTGATACTCCACCGTTTTGTTTTCCTGATAAGGCATGATTTTTATGCTATTGCCCATTTTCTTTTTGGCAACATCCAGCTCATATGATTTTTGCAGGTTCATCCAGAAATCCGGAGTCTGACTGAAAAACATTGCAAGCCTTATCGCCGTATCTGCCGTTACATTTCGTAATCCCTTGATAATCTGATACATACGGTTTTTGGGTACACCAATTTTTTCGGCAAGCGTAGCCGCTGTTATTCCGATATAGGCTAACTCATCTTTCAAAATTGCACCTGGATGTATAGGGTCGTTCCATTTATTGGTTGTCATTTTTTTTACTCCTAGTGATAATCTACAATTTCTACGTCAAATGGTGCATCGTCCCATTTGAAACACACACGCCATTGCCTGTTGATACGGATACTATATTGCTCTTTTCTATCGCCTTTAAGGGCTTCAAAATTATTGCTCGGAAAGTTTGCCAAATCCCCAAGCGTTGTAGCACTATCAAGAATGCGAAGTCTTCTATACGCCTGCTCCTCAATGCCAGAAAATCGTTTTGCCAACTTACCACTATAAAGCGTTTCCGTATGCTTGCACTTGAAGCTCTTTATCATTCAACCATACCAAAAGTTTTTAGTTACGTCAACCATAACTGTCAATCATAACTATAGGGGCTTTTTAATTCTGGCAAGATAAAAAATCACCGCTACAATATATTACCCTTCACGTTCCAAATAAAGTTGCAATAACGCATAAATTTCACTGCTATAAAGTGATGCAGTGACATCACTCCATTTTCCTTGCTGCGTATAGCTGATGATAACCTGTCAATGGCTTTTTGCATGAACGCCTGAATCATAGCTTCTGAGCAGCTTGCACCTGGATAATGGGAACGGATATGGGTTTCTACATCCTGCTGAAATTTCGTGAAAAAGTTAATTCGGCTATAAGCAGGATCTTCAAAACCGAGTAAGTGCAACAACATTCTGCGACGTGAAGCTAAAAGCTGGCTATCCATTGATTCTCCCCTTTAGATGACAAGAAAAAACCACCAGATTGCTCTGGTGGCGTGGGGAGTTCGAAAAACCAAAGAAAAGAAAGGTCTACGCATATTTTTAGCTTTGCAGCCTGAACATATATATGCGTCTCCCCAGCCAGAAGACTGAGGAGTGCAGTTTTTCGGCAGCACAAAGTACCGCTTTTCTTTAAGAGGTTTCGACACCCCATTGAACGCAACTACGCACTCAACAAAAGGAATGATAAATAAAAATTATATGAAGTCAAACATAAAAAAGCAGTATGAAAATTGGAAACTAAACAGATAAACAGTTTTAAGTGATAAAACAGGCAATAAAAAACCTGCTATAAATTTCTTAATAGCAGGTCTTTTTGCTACCGTTCCTTCCTTAATGGAAAACCATAAGAAAGGGGCGTTGTGCCATTATCATTTTTTAAAAGCTTTTGCTAGGATTTTTATGAATTATGCGACTGAATCAACCCCTCCACGAACGGTTTCACCCCAATCTGGCGGAGGCGACGCAGGCGTTCGGATTGCAGGATGGCAAGCACCCGCTTGATAGTAGCCTCCAGATCATCATTGACAATCACATAATCATATTCCTGCCAGTGGCTGATTTCGGCGGCGGCTTTTTCCATACGCTTTGCTACCACTTCATCACTATCCATCGCTCTGACACGCAAACGACGTTCCAGTTCTCTCAAAGAAGGTGGGAGAATAAAGACGCTTACCAGATCTTCACGGCTTTTCTGGGCAAGCTGGCGTGTGCCTTGCCAGTCAATGTCAAATAATACGTCTTCGCCTTTTTCTAATGTGGCTTCTACCTGTTTGGCAGGCGTGCCGTAATGGTAATCAAAAACATTGGCATGTTCGAGCAGCTCATTGCCGATAATCATTTCGGCGTAACGGGCGGGGGTAATGAAATGATAGTCCCTGCCATCCATCTCATTGCTACGCCTTGCACGCGTGGTAACGGAAATGGAAAGGTTGATTTCACTATCCAGCTCCAGCATACGGCGTGAAATGGTCGTTTTGCCTGCTCCTGATGGCGAAGAAAGCACAAACATAAGTCCACGGCGTTTTTTGTAAATCTGGTTTTCCATCTACTTTGCTCCTGATTATCTTCAGAAGATATAGCAAATTCTATTCCGCTACTCAATCTTTAACTTGCAGTTTTAGCCTCGGATGTATTATAGTGGCATCTGGTTGGCAGTGGGCGGGCTATTTTGTGAAGCCGGTCAGGTTCGAGAGAAAGCAGCCGTAGCAGAGGTTAGCCCGGGTCACTGCCAATCATATCGTATAGACTTCGTTAAAAAACTCGCTTATATGTGGCAAATGCGAGGCAAAACCGCACGCAGAAGCGGAAGTAGTACATCTTGAGTCACATGAGCATTTGAGTACGGTTTTAACGAAGCAGTTGCCCACAGGAGTAGAGTTTTTTAACGAAGTATGGAATATAGAGTTCTCGCCCGTAAATACCGTCCGCAACATTTTCCTGATCTGATTGGGCAGGAAGTGCTGGTGCGTACCCTGAAAAATGCGTTTGCCACCAACCGTATCGCTCATGCGTTTCTGCTTACAGGCATAAGAGGGATTGGCAAAACCACGACTGCCCGCATCATTGCCCGTGCGTTAAATTGCATAGGAGCCGACGGAAAAGGCGGGGTGACGATTGATCCTTGCGGGATGTGCAGCAACTGTACGATGATTGCGGCTGGAAGGCATATTGACGTGCTGGAGATTGACGCAGCCAGTAATACGGGTGTGGAAAATATGCGGGATATTATTACCAATGTGCAGTATCTGCCCAATTCCGCCCGCTATAAAGTCTATATTATCGACGAAGTCCATATGCTCTCTAACAGTGCCTTCAATGCGATATTGAAAACACTGGAAGAACCACCTCCGCACGTCAAATTTATTTTCGCCACCACGGAATTGCGTAAAATTCCTGTTACTATTTTGTCCCGCTGCCAGAAATTTGAACTTAAACGCATTGAAACGCAACCCTTAGCCCTGCATCTCGCCAATATCATGCAGAAAGAGGTGTTGCAGGCTGAACCTGAAGCCTTGACACTGATTGCCAATGCAGCCGAAGGCTCGGTGCGGGATTCCCTTTCCCTGTTAGATCAGGCGATTGCCCATAGTGATGATGCCGACGGAATGGTCAAAACCGCTCAAGTGCGAGAAATGCTGGGTATTAACGATAAATCGCAATTATTTCGCCTGCTGGAAGGGTTATTTTCAGGCAATATTGCGGAAGCCATTACCGAATTTCGCTCACTCTATGCTTTGGGTGCTGATCCCGTGCTGTTGTTGCAGGATTTGATGAGCTTTGTGCATTTCATCACCCGTCTGAAAATCATGCCCCACGCTATGCAGGACGTGGCATTTAGCGAAGAAGAACGCCAGTTCGCTAAATCACTATCGGATAAGTTGCACGTCAGTGTGACTACCCGTTTCTGGCAGATGCTGCTGAAAGGCTTACAGGAAGTGCGTGTTGCTCCTGATCCTGCTGCGAGTGCGGAGATGACGTTTATTCGTCTGGCTTATAGTTCAGACCTGCCTTCGCCTGCTGATTTGATACGCAAATTGCAGCAAACCCAAGGGGGTACAGCACCGCAAACGCCTCCTGTGGGTAATAATGGGGGAACAAAGGCGGCACTGGTTTCGATGCGACCCGTTAGCCAGCTTGCTCCTGTATCTCACCCCCCCGTATCTCAGCCAGTTTTGGAAGTAGCTGATTTTGCTGCCGTAGCAGCATTGTTTAATCAGAAAAAAGAAGCCGTACTGTATAACTACCTGATTCGCCATGTGCATATTGTCCATTTTGAGCAGGGAAAAATCGAATTTAGCAGTGATGCAAACTTACCCGTTGATTTTGCAGGCAGGATAGGTAAATTGCTGGGTGACTGGACAGGAACACGTTGGCTGGTTGCCACTTCGCATCAAAAAGGAGCTGCTACTTTACAGGAACAGCAGGAAGCAGAAGCTGCAAAAGCACTGGAACTGGCTGCCACTCACCCGACCGTTGCCAGCGTGCTGGAGCAGTTTGAAGGTGCAACATTAAGCCGTATTATTACTAAACACTAAGGAATAAAAAGCATGAACATACAGAAAATGATGAAGCAGGCACAGGAAATGCAAAATAAAATTGCCAGCTTGCAGGAAAAAATTGCCGAAGAGGAATCGCAAGGCAGCTCAGGCGGGGGTATGGTAATCGTTACGATGAGTGGCAAGGGACTGGTGAAAAAAATCCATATTGATGATAAATTAATTGACCCATCCGAAAAAGAAATGCTGGAAGACTTGATTATTGCTGCTTTTAACGATGCCAAAAACAAGATTGAAAACAATATGAATGATCAGATGGGTAAGCTGACGCAGGGGCTGGGATTGCCAGCAGGGATGAAATTGCCTTTTTAAACAACAGGTACTAATATGCCAAATTATAATCCCGAAGATGAAGCCATCTATCAACAACAGCAGGAAGAAATTCTGGCTGCCATGATAGAAAAGGCTGCCAATGCCGTTATGAAAGGCGAAAATGCCGACCAGGTGCTGGAAATCATGCTGGCTTCTGCTTCCGGAACGCAAAAACAGGTCATTAAGGAGCGTTTTATTGCAGCGTTGCGAAAACGTAAGTTGCGTGAGCCTACGGGAGAAGCAGATGTTCCGTCACGTTCCACCCTGATGCGGTTGCGGACAATGCTGGCAACCTCCGCCCAGATGGCAATGGAGCATATTCTCCAACTGGTAAAAGCCCGCCCTGATCTGGCAGAACGTATTAAACAGGCAGGCACGGTACTGGCAAGTAACGGCGTAAAACTGGTGGATAATAATGTAAGAGAAGAAGAATTGGGAAGCATTAACCCTACCCCGCTTGCCGTCGCTCAAACCCGCAAGACGAGCATGGGAGGCGTGGGGCAGTAGCAGTTTAAAATCCTGTTTCAAAATATTTTTTAAAAGTTTCTCAGAAGAAGTCTATTGAATAATCTGATCCAGTTCCTGTAATAGCTGATCCGATACGGTAAGGAGTTTGGAGTTGGCTCCGTAAGCCTGCTGTGCTACAATCAGGCTGGTAAGCTGGCTGGAAAGATCAACCGTTGACTGTTCCAGTGCGGAAGCCTGTATCGTTCCTGTACCACTGGTTCCTGCTTCCACGGCGACTGCCTGCCCTGAAGCCTCGGTCTGTTTAAACGCATCACCCGATACGGCGTCCAGTCCATCAGGGTTATTCACCTGAATAAGCGGAATCTGGAAAGTTTTTTGCGTTTGTCCGTTACTGAAGCTGGAAATCACATAGCCCTGGCTATCAATAGCAACACCGGTGAGCTGCCCCGAAGAAGAACCATTCTGAGTGACGCTGGTAATATTGGAAGCCGAGCTATATTGGCTTAACCCGTCCGTTTTATTGATGGAACCCATATTCAGAGCGATTGAACTGGTAGCCGCTCCATCTGCCCATTGAATGTTGACCTTGCTGTTTAACTGGCTGGTAAGCGAAGCAAGTGAGCCATCTCCCTTAAAGGTGACATAGCCCGAAGCCAACTGTCCATCACTGCGTGAACCTGAAACGACATCGCTGGCAGGTACGGCAGTGACTTCGACTGCCCAGGTATTGGTCGCCGTCTTTGCCATATTAAAGGCAACGGTGTGGCTTATCCCCAAAGAATCGTAAATCGTGACGTTGCGTGAAAATTGCGGAGTAATTTTTCCACCTGACATGTTTTTTGCAGGGTTATTAGGATCATATTCCACTGGAAAAGTTCCCGTACTGAAACCGTTAGGACTGCTAGGGGGAACCGCTGTAAGCGGAGAACCCTGATAATCAGAAAATCCTAACTCTTTCAGAAGACTGCCAGAGTTAGCTTTTCCATCAATATTGGTACTATCTGCAAAGGAAATCGTTTGTTGTGGATCCGCAGAGTTGATACTCAGTAAAGAGGCTCCCAAAGGATTGCTAATGGAAGAGCTGAGTGCCGTTACGGTATTTACCTCATTGGAAAGCGTGGTAAGGCTATCAAAACGCTTGATATTGGGACTAATTGTGGAAGCTGCGGGTACATTCTGCAATCCCAACTCACTTACCCAGTCAATGCCTTTGCCGTTGCTCGTGGTAGTGGATTGTCCGTTAATAAAGGTAAGCCCTTCATTGGCATCATTTGCACTCACATAAAGCCGACCATTCACAATACGGGAATTAAGTCCTGTGGTATCATTAATGGCAGTAGAAAGCGTGGCGAGACTGTTAAACTGCCCTTGCGTAGGATCAGGTGAACCCGTCGTATATTTAAAAGTGAAAGTCCCGCTCGTTGTGGTAGCAATCTGGAAATTCAGAGCGTTAGGATCAAAAGGAGCGGTAGTGGTAGTACCCAGAAAGGCTCCTGCCGTAGTGGTTGCATCCAGCATTGTGCCAGCAAAGGGATAGGTGCGGTTGGCATAGCTGATACCTGTTCCGCCACCCGTTACTCCCCCGCTACTTCCCGCAGCACTAATAGCGGTGAAGGTAAAGGTATTTGGCCCCGTAACGGTAATCGTATGCGAGCCATTAATCTGGGAAGGATCAATACCGTCCAGTGTGGATGCCACATTTTCAATATCTACCGTTTGTCCCGTGACATAGCCCGTGGGAGTAGGGCTGGTAACGGTGACAGTCTCCGTCCCCCCTGCTGCTACTGCCCCCGCAGGCGTACTCAGTACATTGGTCTGGTTCAGGAAGGACTGGGGTTGTAATGCTCCAAAGCTGATGCCCGTACCGCCCGCTGCCGTTACTCCGTTAGAAGCAGCCGTAGTCGTGGCAAAGGTAATGCTGTTAGCCGTGCGGGCGGTAATGACTTGCGTGCCGTTAATCTGTGCAGCAGGAATACCGTCTACGCTGGCATTCGTTCCGACACCACTCACGGAAACCGACTGTCCTACCACAAAATTATTGCCTGGAGCCGCAATCGTGATTGCTTTAGTCCCGGCTGTGGTACTGAACACATTGGACTGGTTAAGGTAAGTGGTGGAATTAAGCGTATTATCCCCATCCCCTGCAAAGGTCGTGTCCGTCACGCTGCGTCCCACGGTAAATCCGCCGTAAGTGAACGTATAGGGAGTATTGGGAGCCGCACCACTGGTGACAGTGAACTGATCTCCTCTGGTAATACCACTATCGGAAGCCACGCCGTAATCATTGCCCACAATGATATTAGCCGCAGGATTCTGGTAATTATAGGTACTGGCGGAATTAAAGCCCACCTGTTCGCCTGCACCCAGCAATACAGTCTGACTGGCATTCAAGTTACCTGCAAGCGATACGGTACTGGTAGGAGTAGCTGCCCCTGAAGCATCACTCTGAACATTTACTACCGTAAGAGCGGAAGGATCGGTACTGTTGGTGGTATTAATCTTGTTGCCATTGCTGTCTAATGCCCAACCCAGCAGATAATTCCCGTCGGAATTGACAAAGTTACCCGAATTATCCTGTGTGAAAGAACCCGAGCGACTGAATAATACCTGACCGTTTGCAGGGGTGCTGCTTGTATTCACCGCAAATAACCCATTACCCGAAATTGCCAGATCCGTAGCGGAGGAAGTACCCTGTATTAAACCCTGTTTGCCGACAAGCTGCTGGTTATCACTGATAACACCACCTGGAGAAAAAGTGGTCGTACCTGAAGGAACCACCAGCGTTTCAAATGCCACATTGGATTCTTTATAACCCACCGTATTCACGTTGGCGACGTTGTTGGAAATAACGCCAATCTTGTTGGACTGTACGTTCAGACCCGAAACACCCGTATATAATGCACCGAATAATCCCATACCACTTCTCCATTATTTTTTAGTATTTTTTTTACGTTAGACTTACTTACTATAAGGCAATTCTTATGCCAACTTTACGACTTGGGAGCCAGCCCTATCACATTGCTTTCAGGAACGACCAGCGAACCAATATTCAAGTCCACTACTCCCTGATTAATGGAAGCAGAAGTGACTACGCCCGTGATAAAAGGAGTTGCAGTAATGCTATTACCCGTTGCATCTTTAGCCGTGACGCTGATACTATACACCCCATCTGGCTCCGTTGCTCCCGTAATGGAGTTTTGACCATTCCATGACACGGTATTATTGCCAGAATTAACCGTTCCCTGCCCTGAATAGACCTGCACCCCGTTACTGTCTTTAATGCTGACCTGCACTGAACCCGCAGCCGATGGCAGACTATAGCCAAAATTCGCTGTTCCATTCGTCAACGCTACCTGACTCCCGCTGGCGGTAATATTCGTTCCGACAAAAGAGGAAGCAGAGCTTATTTGCGAGACATTGCTATTGGTGACAAGTTGCTGCAAAAGACTATTGCTTTGCGTTTGCTGTTCCAGATTGGAAAGCGAAATAAGCTGATTGGTAAATTGCGTGGTATCCGTGGGGTTGGTGGGATCCTGATTTTTAAGCTGGGTGGTAAGCAGATTGATGAAGGTGCTATAGATGCTGCTGGTGCTACTGCCAGATCCACTGCTGGTTGTACTACTGCTCGTTGCAGTCGTAGAGGGCGTGGAAGCAATAGAGTTCAAGCTATTTGTTGTTGCGGTAACCATGACGTTTCTCCTTAGCCTTAAATCCTTATATCGACCCCTTTTTGGAGCGATAGCTGGTAATTTTGTATATATTCGCTATTATTGTATCCTGAGCTATACCCTGCAATTAACGTGCCAGAACTGCTTCCGTCCACTTCACCCACGGCATCGACTTTGGTAAATTTGCCCTGATTCTGTGTATTTCTACCCTGCTGTTGCTGTCCGTCCCGCAGATTAAAACTTAAGCCGTCATTATTCGTTTTCATGCCAATATCCTGCAAGGCATTTTGCAGGGACTTGGCATCATTTTGCAGCAATGCGAGCGTATTACGACTATCAGAACTGATGGTAATATTAACTTTTCCCTGTGAATCCGTCACCAGTTGCACGTCCACTTTTCCCAGATTATCAGGATTTAACTGCACCGTAATCTGGCTGGCTCCCGTAGCTGCCGCATTTTTAATCTGAACGGAAACCTGATCAGCGGGCGATAGGGAAGCCTGAGGGCTAACAGATGCCACGAGCTTGCCAAAGCCGGTATCTATGTGTGTGGGCTGCTGGAGCGAGCCAGTCTGTATGTTGCTATTGCCTATAGTATTGGCATTATTTTTATCAGCATTGTTATCTTTGCTGTCACTCTGACTACCATCACTGTTAGTGTCGCCACTACCGCTTTTATCATTCTGTGCAAATATACCTAGCGTTATCACCGCAGTCTGATCCACCTGTACTTTAGGCAACGCATCCGCAGGAACCGAAGAAGCTACCGCAGGAGGAGAAACCACCGCTTGTGCCTGTTTAAGGAAATTTTTTAGAATACCCGGATCAATCGTAGCGTTTGCCTGCTGTATATTCGCAAGGAGGTTGCTTGCCAATGCTGCCAGTTTTGCATCCGCACCACTATTATCCCCAGCAGGTTGAGCATTACCTGCATTCCCGGCAGAAGCCGTAAGCAAATCCAATAATTTCTGATTCATACCCTGATTGGCAGCAGTGCCATCGGGATTTACATCCACCGAAAGACTATCCTGCACCGTATTTCCCGTTGTTGCAACGATTTGTGGAGTCTGGCTGCCAGCAGTCGCCTGAGCATTAACAAGCTGCTGATAAAGCACATTAAGCTGTGCCAGTATCGCAGCAATCGCCGTATCATTGCTACTGGTGGTTTTACCGTCTTTTGTGGTAGTGGTAGTTGCATCCGTAGCAGAACTATCTCCCTTGGCATTATTCTGTGTTAATGCCAATAATGCCTGAAGATTTTGTTGTAATGCAGTAATCAGGTCTGCATCGGATGTATCTGCATTATTCGCAGTCGTGATGGCGGGAGAAGGGGCTGAAGAAGGGGTGGTAGCATTAGCCTTTACCTTCCCACCCGTTTTATCCCCTGTTGCTTTTGCTGCATCGGAGGGAGTATTGGAGCGGGAAGCAGCCGTAGTTGCGGGTGCAGTATTCTGAGTATTATTTAATAAATGCCTGAAATTCCCTGTCTGAGTATCATCAGAAGCAGAAACACTCCCCTGATTCGGTGAAACAGAGGCAGAACCACTGGATATAGTAGCATCTTGCGTAACGGGAATCGCAACGGAGGGCAACGTGGCACTTGCTAGCATAATGAACCCCTGAAATAAATGACTGGAAGCATGATTGCAATATGCGTGCCAATTTTCTTGTCATAGAATAGTTGCTGTGCTAATAAAGAACTCTATTTTATCATAAATAATGAACTATTCCTATCATGAAAACCAATGATACAGAAAAATTGCTTTCTCCCCATGCTTTCAACCCGAATATTCACGGGTTGCGTGGCCTAGCGGTTTTGTTTGTCTTTTTCTTCCATTCCTATGTGGTGACGCTTTCCGCTGGTGCAACGGTTCCTCCGCATTTTCTTTGGCTGGATAAACTATTTGCCTGCTTTAATGCTGGCGTAGATATATTTTTCATGATTAGTGGCTACCTCATAATGGCAAGTCTCATCCGTATTTATCCTGTTCTCTTATTTCTTGTCACCTTTTTATTTCTGATTGCCCCTCATCTGCACTATAAATGGACGGCAGGACTTACGCCTGGTGAATTATTTGCCCATTATATTTCCAATATTCTCTTATTGCCAGGTGTGTTTCCACTGCCCCGCATATTGGGGACTGCCTGGACCTTAAGCTATGAATTCTGCTTTTACTTTTTTTCGGCTGCTGTGTATGTTTTTTGGAAAAATAAAAGAGGGTTAAGCTATTTGCTGCTTTATATCGCTTTACCGCTATTCCTGTATTTTTATCCCGTGATGATCGGGTTTGCCGCTGGCACCTCCGCTTATTTTGTGATAAACAGGGATTGGCAACTACCTTTATTTTTAAGAAAAATCAAACCCTTCCTGCTTTATCAAAGTGATTATCTGGCAGCCATCGCCCTGCTGGTTTATATCGTTTTATTATCACTTAATAGCGATACGCATTTTACTGGTACGGTATTTTATGCAGGGCAGGCTTCGGATTGGCTTAATCTTTTTTCATCGCAACCCGTACAAGGAAATCATCAGCAATGGCTGGTTTATTTCGCCACTCTTTTTGGTGCAGTATTTTTTATACAGGCGACTATTAATAAGAGACGGCTGGCTGGTTTCCTGCAAAACCGCTATTTGCAATATGTGGGGACTATCAGCTATAGTGTGTATATGTGGCATTGGCCCCTGTTCAGTGCCATGAAAATGATCGTGGGCAAATTACTGATAGACAAACTGCATTTTTCCTTTTTTATCACTTACAGTATTTTTACGTTTGCCGTCTTGTGTACCACGCTCGTCATTGCCCATCTTAGCAATGTGTTTCTGGAAAAAAAAGTAGGGCGATATTTAAAACAGAAATTCAAAGCGTAATATTCAGTTCCTTAATCTTCTTATGCAGCGTATTGCGGTTAATACCCAAAACCGCTGCTGCCTTGATCTGATTTCCCTTTGTTGCCTTAAGTGTTACTTCCAGCAGGGATTTTTCAAATAAAGGCAACATCCTGCCATAGAGTCCGCTACTCGGCAATGATCCCGCATGTTGGTGGAAATAGCGTTCAAAATGCTCGCTCATGAGGGCGGGCAGGTGCAGGCTTTCCATTTTGACTTCGGGCTTGGCATCTTCATTAATATAATAACGAAAGACATGGCGTTTTTCATTGGGCAAAAAATCAGGCAATACTTCCATTTCACTAAACTGCATTTTACGGTAAAATTCGGTTGCCTGCCAGCTTTGTGTCCAGACTTCCAGCCCGTCCAGCCCTGATAATTTCGCCTGTAACACCGTTTGCATCATGAGTTTTTTACCCAATCCCTTTCGCTGGAAAGGTTCCGCCACCCACACCAGATCCAGATGCAGCCAGTTGAGAAATATTTTTCCTATGATACTGCCTATCATTACATTGTCTTTATAGGCAAGCATCCCAAAGGGCTTATATTCTATTCTGACACCAAGCAGATTTTGACTATGCTCCAGCAGGGCATTAGCCGTAGCCTGTGTTTCTTCTGGTGTGGCGGGGCGGTGATAAAAAATGGGCTTGGACATATTTTGCTACTTTAATTCTATTGACAGATATGATATTTAACGCCTCATGAAAAATATCGCAATCCTGTTTCTTCGCTTTTACCATTATTTTCTCTCGCCTTTTTTGCCGCGAGCCTGTAATTTTGAGCCTACCTGCTCTGCATATGCTCACGAAGCACTGAGCAGGCATGGAATAGTAAAGGGCGGGTGGCTGAGCGTAAAGCGAATCCTGCGTTGCCATCCTTTTTCGCATTATCAATGTGATCCCGTACCAGAGGAAGAAAAATTATGAAAACGGATATTGTCGTTATTGGTGCTGGTCCTGCGGGCTTATTCAGCGTATTTGAAGCGGGAATGCTGGGGATGCACTGCCATATGGTGGATACGCTTGAGAATATTGGCGGGCAATGTGCTGCCCTTTATCCCGAAAAGCCGATTTATGATATTCCTGCCTACCCCCGTATTGATGCGATGGAGCTGGTCAATCAACTGGCATTGCAAGCTGCACCGTTTAAGCCTACCTATCATCTGGGGCAACAGGTGATTTCCATTAGCGAACAGGCGGAAGCTGGCTATCGTTTCACGGTTAAAACTTCCAAACATACAGAAATTGCCTGCAAGGCGATTATTATTGCCGCAGGGGCAGGGGCATTTGGGCCTAACCGTCCGCCTTTGGCTCATATTGAAGACTACGAAGGTAAAAGTATTTTCTATCTGGTGACACGGCGTGAAGAGTTCAGGGATAAAACGCTGGTGATTGCAGGTGGGGGTGATTCGGCGGTCGATTGGGCAATTTCACTGGCGGAAGTGGCAAAGAAAATCTATGTGGTGCATAGAAGGGCGAAATTCCGCTGTGCGGTGGAAAGCTCCAAACAGTTGGAAGCACTGGCGAAGACGGACAAAGTGGAGCTGGTTATTCCCTATCAGCTAAGTGGTCTTAAAGGCGAGAACGGGCAGCTTTCACACGTCATTGTGGAAACACTGGAAGGCGAAAAGCGGGAACTGGAAGCAGATATTCTCCTGCCATTTTTTGGATTGGCAATGGAGCTTGGTCCTATTGCAGAGTGGGGATTGCATCTGCATCATACCCATATTGAGGTGAATAGTACGACTTTGGCAACCAACCGTGAAGGTATTTTTGCCGTGGGCGATATTGCCACTTATCCAGGTAAATTAAAGCTCATTTTATGCGGGTTTTCGGAAGCTGCTATGGCAATACATGCCATTCATCCTTTAGTCTATCCCGACAAAGCCCTGCATTTTGAATATTCGACCAGCAAAGGAATCAGTAAATGAGTGCGATCATCATAGACGGCAAACAGCACGCAGCAGAATTACGCAGGGAAGTAGCAAGAAAAACCGCTTTACTGAAAGCACAGCACGGCATTACGCCCGGGCTGGCGGTGATTCTGGTAGGCACTAACCCTGCCAGCGAAGTCTATGTAGCAGCGAAAGAAAAAATGTGTCATGAAGTGGGGTTTAATGCGTTTGATTTCCGCTTTCCCGATACGATTTCCGAAAAAGAACTCATCGCTAAAATCCATGAACTGGGTAAAGACGATAGGGTGAATGGAATTTTGGTGCAACTGCCATTACCCAAACCTATTAATGAAAGTGCCGTGATTAACGCCGTGGATCCTGCCAAGGATGTCGACGGGTTCCATGTTATCAATAGTGGCAAGTTGGCAACAGGACAAAAAGCCCTTGTCCCCTGCACTCCGCTGGGCTGTATCCTGTTGCTCAAAGCCGTGCTGGGAAACCTCTCTGGCAAACATGCGGTCGTAGTGGGGCGTTCCAATATTGTAGGAAAACCGATGGCACAGCTTCTGGTACAGGAAAACTGTACCGTCACTATCACCCATTCCCATACCAGAAACCTGCCCGAACTGTGTAAATCTGCTGATATTATCGTCGCTGCGATTGGCAAACCCGAATTTATCAAAGGGGAGTGGGTAAAAGAAGGGGCTACCGTGATTGATGTCGGCATTAACCGCATCACCTTGCCAGACGGCAAAACAAAATTGCTGGGAGACGTGGAATTTGCGACTGCCTCTGAACATGCAGGCTATATTACGCCCGTTCCGGGTGGTGTAGGGCCTATGACGATTGCCTGCCTGCTGGAAAATACGTTCAATGCTGCCTGTATGCAGCGGGGGGTAGAGTATAAGCCGTAAAAAGGTTGTTTTTTTGTGAGGCTGTAATTTTACTTTTTCAACAATCCCGTTTAGGATACGATATAATTCATTAAACTGTAATATTCCTGTGGTATGGTTGTTACAGTGAATAAAAAAGGAATAGCAATATGGCGAAAAAAGAATTGACGGCATTAGAACAACGCAATCAAAGATTACAGATATTGCTGGATGAAGCGGTAGCACCTTATAATGATTTGACACCCGAGGAAAAAAAACCTCTCTTACAAGAGGTTCATACCCTTTTCACGCGATTGGAAAATCCTGAAACAGTAGAAGCAGCAAAAGCGGAGCTGGAAGCATTTACCGCTAAAAATCATGAACATGCCTTGCTGCATAATATGACACATAACCAAAAAAAGGCTTTGGGATTTGTAGGTACATTGAAAGAAATACATCATGAGCTGGGTGGTTCCGTTGAGCCTCTTAATAAACTCGTTCGGCTCATTGCGGTCGCAGAAGGCTATAGTAAGATTGGGGAGCTGGTAACAGGCGTGAACGTGCTGGAAAAGGCACAGGAGCATACTGCCAATTTTTTCTCTCCTGAAGTAATAGGAACACTAAAAGAAACGGCTGGTAAGCAGATAGCAACCCTGGAATTGGCAGATAAAATAAAGGGAGTTACAGCCCTGCTTCCCCAATCGGTACAGGAAACATTAGGAAGAGTGGTTCAAACAATGCGGGAAGAAGAGGCTAAAGAATCTACCAAAGTAACTTCTAATACCACCCGAACTACATCGCCGATAAGCAGATAACCAAACAAGGCTGGAACATACTTCAATAAGGTTAAAATATCGTCTCTTCCACCACATAAAGCGGGCGTTGTTTGGTTTCGGTGTAAATCCTGCCGACATATTCACCAATAATTCCAATGCTTAGCAACTGTACGCCTCCCATAAACAGGACGGTTACCATAAGCGAGGGGTAGCCAGGGGTGACGATGCCAAACAGGAAGGTGCGGGCAATAATCACAATCGCCCAGATGAAGGAAAGCAGCGAGATGCAGGCTCCTAAATACGTCCAGATATGCAGCGGTACGGTGGTGAAGGAAAAAATGCCGTCAAGGGCGAATTTCCATAATTTCCAATAGTTCCAGCTTGTGTTGCCTGCTGCCCTTGCTTCCCTGTCAAAATACACCGTAGTGGTGGAAAATCCTGCCCACGCAAAAATACCTTTCATGAAACGGGTGCGTTCGGGTACTTTTTTCACCGCTTCAATCACGATGCGATCCATAAGACGGAAATCTCCCGTATTGTGGGGAACCTTGACGGTGGAAAGCGAATTCATGAAGCGGTAAAACCATTCCGCTGTTTTGCGTTTGAACCACGAATCACTCTCACGCTTGCGACGGGTGGCAAGCACTACCTTATAGCCTTCTTTCCATTTTGCTACCAGCTCGGGAATAATTTCAGGTGGATCCTGCAAATCGGCATCCAGTGGAATCACGCATTTGCCAATCGTATAATCAATACCGCTGGTTAGCCCTATTTCCTTACCAAAATTACGGGCGAGATGGATAATCTTGATACGGGGGTCCTGTTTATGATAGGCTTTCAGACGTTCCAGCGTATCATCACGGCTGCCATCATTGACGCAGATAATTTCATAATCGGTCGTGACTTTTTCAAGGCAGGGCTTAAGACGGGAAAAAAGTTTTTCCAAGCCTTCCGCTTCATTATACATCGGGATGACAATGGAGATTTCAACCATATAACATCAGGGTTTGAGGTGCTGTATAACGAAGACCAAACAACCAGCAAAGGAAGAAACGGTAAAAAATCCGAGTCCGATCATCATCACTCCTACTTTATTGATAATGCGGGATTCCAATAGTTCCATATCTTTTCTGGTTGCCTCAATATCTCTTCTCGTTGCTTCAGA
>Ga0116226_10000284_pt1 | contig 42101 bp, 41 predicted proteins | sample S1TSphfallax_FD_89692 | JGI IMG/M metagenome (GOLD analysis project Ga0116226, IMG submission 89692) | Host-associated microbial communities from peat moss isolated from Minnesota, USA - S1T2_Fa - Sphagnum fallax MG | ecosystem: Host-associated > Plants > Peat moss > Unclassified | place: USA... | reverse complement strand
TGGGGAGGTGGTACCCTGTGGATAATGTGAATTAACACACGGCTGAAGTTTTCCCACAATGTTATCCACAGCTAAAAACGAGCTACAACCTGTTGATTCTAAGGTATCGGATGGGTTTGCCCACAAGCTAGCGGGGGAGGTGCTGAACATTGTCCACCGTTTACGGTTCGTTCATTTTATCCCCAGGAGTCGAAAATTATCCCGCGCCGGGGCAAACAATCCACGCTATCAACAGGCGCATGGAAAGTTATAAGCTGAATATACACCTGATATCCGACGCCACGGGGGATACGTTGAACGCGCTGGCGCGGGCTGCGGTGGCGCAGTTCGATGAGAGCCAGGTGATTTATCATCGCTGGTCGCTCATCCGCTCGCGGCTGCAGTTGCACCGTGTGCTGGAGGGGATTCACGCCGAGCCCGGGCCGGTTTTATGCTCCCTGGTGGATGACGCGCTGCGCGGCGAGCTGGATGCGGCGGCGGCCCGCATGGGGGTGACGGTGCTGCATGTGCTGGATCCGCTGTTGGAAGTGCTCCAGGCGCAGTTCAACGCCCCGGCCAAGCATAAGCCCGGGCGGCAATACGTGCTGGATGCGGATTACTTCCGCCGTATCGATGCGATGCATTACGTGATCTCGCATGATGACGGTCAGGCGCATCGCGGGATTTCGGAGGCGGATGTGGTGCTGGTCGGCGTTTCCCGTTCCTCCAAGACGCCAACCTGTTTTTATCTGGCCAACCGGGGGATTAAAGCCGCGAATATTCCGCTGGTTCCGGGGATTGAGCCGCCGGAACTGCTGAAAGACCCGCGCTGCCCGGTGGTCGGGCTGACCATCGACCCGAAAAGCCTGATCGATATCCGCCGCCACCGGCTGCGGCTGATCGGCACCGGGGCGCAGCCGGGATTCATCCAGCGCGATAACGGCGATTACGTGGATTACGAAGCCGTTGAAAAAGAGCTGCTCTGGGCAAGGCGGCTGTGCAATGAGCGCGGCTGGCCGACGATTGACGTGACGAGACGCTCGATCGAGGAGACGGCGGCCACGGTGCTGAAGCTGATGGATGCCTGGCACGCGCGGCACGACGAGAAGAAATAAGGGATAGGGTGATGGATTTAGGATTGGCGGGGCGCAGCGCGATTGTGTGTGCGGCGAGCAAGGGGCTCGGCAAGGCTTGCGCTTTGGCGCTGGCGCAAGCGAGCGTACGGGTGGTGATAACCGGGCGCGATGCGGCCTCCCTGGCGGCGGCGGCGGATGAGCTGCGCGCGGCGAGCGGCGCCGAAATTCTCACCGCTGCCGGTGATATCACCACGCCTGAAGGCCGGGCGGCGGCCTTGGCGCTCTGCCCCGCGCCGGATATTCTGGTGAATAATGCGGGCGGCCCGCCGGCGGGCGATTTCCGGGATTTTACGGATGAGATGTGGCAGGCGGCCGTGAACGGCAACATGCTGAGCCCGATTGCAATGATCCGCGCCGTGATCGACCCGATGATCGCCCGCAAATTCGGGCGGATTGTGAACATCACCTCAGGTGCCGTGAAATCGCCGATCCCGGCGCTGGGACTCTCGAACGCGGCGCGGACGGGGCTGACCGGGTTTGTCGCCGGGCTGTCGCGCCAGGTGGCCGCGCATAATGTGACGATCAATAACCTGCTCCCAGGCTCGTTTAATACCGACAGACTGAAGGGTCTGGCAAAAGGCGGCGGGCGAAGCCTGGAGGAGGAGATCGCCGCGCGCGCCAAAATAATTCCGGCGGGGCGCGTGGGTGAAGCGGCGGAGTTTGGCGCGGCCTGCGCGTTCTTATGTTCCGCTCAGGCTGGGTTCATCGTGGGGCAGAATTTGTTGATCGATGGTGGCGCGTTCAATTCGACGTTTTGAGACCGGCCCAAAGGCCGCTCTGGCGGCCGGCGCGACTTTTGAACCAGTCTCGTAGAAATTTGATAACCACCCCGAACGGGGTTTGAGCGGTGGATATGGTCGCGTGTCAGAATTCCAGCCCTTCCAGATGTTTTGCGTAATGCTGCCAGCGTCCGGCCGAGCTTTGATAGAGCGGGCGGCGGACCTGGGACCAGCTGGCGGTGCGGACCGGGCGAGCGGTCTCATGGAAGTTCAGGCATTGCGCTTCCCAATCCAGGTCCAGAAAGCCGATCAGGCGGCGGGATTCCGCCTCCGGTTCTGCCAGCAATGCCTCGTAGGACATGGTGAAATGCCGGATGGGCAGCACGCTTTGCCAGTGTGCCGCCAGGCGCGCGGTCTCCCGGATACGGTAGGCGATGTCGGACAAATCCGTATCGAAGCCCATCGGCTCCGAGAAATTTTGGAAGAAGCAGGAAATGGCCACGTCGCGAGCATCCCGGCCGCAGAAAACCACTCGTGCATGGGGGAAAAGACAGGCGATCAGGCCGAGATGAAAGATGTTGTCGGGCATTTTGTCGATGATGCGCGCCGCTTCCCCCGCCGTGGCGCGTAACCCGGCGAGATAGATCTGCGCCTCGGCGCGCAGGGACTCCGGCGTCCATTTCGCCGAGGGCGTGGAGCCGATGCGCGATGCCGCCTCGCCAATGCCGAAACGCTCGCCCGCGCCGAAAACCGCCGAATGGCTGGCGGCAATCTGCTCGAACAAGGTCGAGCCCGCGCGTGGCATGCCAAGGATGAAGACCGGCGCCTCCGACGCATCCCCCCAGCCCGCGCAAGCGGCGAAGACATCCTTCGTGAAACGCGCGATCAGCAAATCCACATTCGCGGTAAGCCGTGCGCGGTCCAGACCGCCGCGCCGGCGTCGCAACAGCGCATTGGCCGCCGCAAAATGTCCGAACGCGGCGTCAAACCGTTCCGCACGCTCCGCCATCTGGCCGAGGGTGAACAGCATTTCCACCCGCTCATCCTCCGGCACGCGCATATCCGCGCATCTGGCCTCCAGCGCCGCCATCTCCTCCGGTGCAGCCTGCCCACGCCGTATCGCCGAGAGATGCCGCTGCGCATCGCCCAACCCCGGCTGCATCGCTGCCGCCCGGGCGAAAGCCGCCTCCGCCATCTTCATATCGCCCAGAACCGCCAGAGCGAGGCCCAGATCCTTCCATGCCACCGCCCAATCCGGCTGCAGCCGCGCCGCCTCGCGGAAACTCGCCAGCGCCTCCACATCCCGCTCGGCCTTGCGCAAACAGGCACCCAGCCCATGATGCGCGCCTGCAAAATTCGGATTCAACGCGATCGCCGCGCGATACGCGGCCATCGCCGCATCGTTGCGCCCGGCCAGCCGGTACGCATTCCCCAGACTATATCGCGCCATGAAATCCCCCGGCCGCAGCGCCGCCAGCCGCCCAAGCAAGGTCACCGCCTCGGCCGAGCGCCCCTTATCCGCCAGCAACTCCCCCAGCAGCCGCATCGCATCCGGATGCTCCGGCTCACGCGCCAAAACCTGCCGGAAAATCACCTCCGCCGCCGCCAAATCCCCGGCCCGGTACCGCGCATAGCCCAGCGCCAAACGCTCCGCCGCCCCAGACCCAACCCCCGCCTTCCGCCGCTCATGCCTGTTCATTGCCCCCAGGCTAAGCCAACGAACCGGCAGGTTCAAACGCCGGGTTGGTTGGAAAGAAAGGCCGGGGGCAGCGCCCCTGGCCTTCCTCGCTAAACCCACCCGGCCTAAAAAAACCCGCCGGTTCGATGGAACCAGCGGGTCAAGTCAACAGGGAGGCTTCACGTCTGGGAGACGTTGGGACCGAGGTCCCAATCCGACCCGAGGGCCGAATGACGCCCGGCTCTCACCGGACATGTTGTATATAAGCCACAAAAAAATTTATTTAAGTGTTAAAATTGTAATATGACTGATTCTTTGTAACCGCATGTGGCGGATACTTAGGGTGGAACAAGGTTAAGCGAGGAAAAGCCTGGGTTTCAGGCTTTTGTGCCGTTGCGTTCCGAGATGCTGTTCACGAGAAAGTCACGGAAAACCGAGACGCGTTTCGAGTTCCGCAACTCTTCGGGGTAGACGAAGTACATATCGACGGTCGGCTTTTTCATCTCGGGCAGCACGGGAACGAGGCCGGTGTGGTCCTGGACGAGGTAGTCCGGCACGGAGCCGATGCCGATTCCGGCGCGGATGCAGACGAGCATGGCTTGCAGCGAGTTCACTTCCAGCACGCCACGGCGGGGTGTGCCGTCCTTGCGGCCGATTTCGCCGAGCCAGTTCACATCCGGTACCGGGGGTTTGCGGTCGCCGAAGAGGATGACTTTATGCTGGTCGAGTTCTTCCGGCGTGGCGGGCAGGCCGTGGGCTTTGGCGTATTCGGCGGAGGCCCAGATCTGGCTACGGATTTCGCCGAGATGGCGCTGGACGAGGTCCGGCTGGCGGGGCGGGTGCATCCGGATGGCGACATCGGCTTCACGCATGGCCAGGTCGAGATCGGTGTCGTCGAGCAGGAGCGACACGGTGACATCCGGATGCGCGTTCATGAAGGTTTTGAGGCGCGGGGCGAGCCAGGTGACGCCGAAACTATGGGTCGTGGTGACCTTCAGCCGCCCGGCGGGTTTTTCCTTGCTTTCGGCTAGTAGGGCTTCCGTCATTGCCAGCTTGGCGAAGACTTCGCGCACCGTGCGGTTCAGCGCCTCGCCCTGTTCGGTGAGGATGAGGCCGCGGGCGTGGCGGTGGAAGAGCGGCACGGAGAGCGCTTCCTCCAGCGCCGAGATCTGGCGGGAGACCGCCGACTGGCTGAGGTTGAGCGTATCGCCCGCATGCGTGAAGCTGCCGGCCTCCGCGACGGCGTGGAAGACGCGAAGTTTATCCCAATCCATTTTTTGTCCGGTCATTTTATGCTGCCTCACTGACATGCAGGGGGATGTGCGCCAGAAATTTCTCGGCTTCCAGGGCGGCCATACAACCCGTGCCGGCGGCGGTGACGGCCTGGCGGAAAATCTTGTCCTGGACGTCGCCGGCCGCGAAGATACCGGGCACCGAGGTTTCGGTGGTGCCGGGCTTGGTGATGATATAGCCGTCCGAATCGGTGCGAACCTGGCCGTGGAAGAGCGACGTGGTTGGGGAGTGGCCGATGGCGATGAACACGCCATCCACGTCGATTTGCGTCGTCTCCCCGGTTTTTACGTTTTTCAGCCGCGCCGCGGTGACGACGGGGGGCGTGCCGTCGCCCAGGATTTCATCCACCGCATGGTCCCAGATGACCGAGATTTTGGGGTTGGCGAAAAGCCGGTCCTGCAGGATGCGCTCGGCGCGGAATTTGTCGCGCCGATGGACGAGGGTGACGTGGCTGGCATGGTGGGTGAGGTAGAGCGCCTCCTCCACGGCCGTGTTGCCGCCGCCGATGACGGCGACTTTTTTGCCCCGGTAGAAAAAACCGTCGCAGGTGGCGCAGGCCGAGACGCCGGCACCTTGATAGGCCTGTTCGGATTCCAGGCCGAGCCAGCGGGCCTGCGCGCCGGTGGCGATGATGACCGAGTCTGCGATAAATTCGGTGCCGCCATCGGACCAGGCGCGGAACGGGGCGGCGGAGAAATCGACTTTGGTGATAATGTCGTAAATGATCTCGGTGCCGACATGCTCGGCCTGTTTCGCCATTTGCTCCATCAGCCATGGGCCCTGGATGGTTTCGGCGAAGCCCGGGTAGTTTTCCACGTCGGTCGTGATGGTAAGCTGCCCGCCGGGCTGCAAGCCGGCCACCATCACGGGCGCCAAATTCGCGCGGGCGGCATAGATCGCGGCGGTATATCCCGCCGGCCCGGCGCCGATGATGAGTACCCGGGTCTTTTTTACGTCAGCCATTGCTGTGCTTTGTCCACCTAAATTACAGTAGACTTACATATCCGTTCGCGCGTCGCCGTTACAAGAACTCTTACCGTCATTTCCGTGCCCATAGGAAAAAGCATTTAAGTAATTATATTGCGCGGCATCACAAACGGACTATGGACTGATGATGCAGATTGAACAGGATGCGCTCAACCTCGACGAGATTGACCGCAAAATTATCGCCGAATTGCAGGGCGATGGGCGAATGACCAATGTGGAGCTGGCAAAACGCGCCGGAATCTCCCCGCCGCCTTGCCTCCGCCGGGTACGCCGGCTGGAGGATGCGGGCTATATCCAGGGCTATCATGCCCAGACTGACGGCCATAAGCTGGGTTGGCAGATCGCATTTTTCGTGATTGCGGGGCTGGAGAGCCAAAAACAAGCGGTTCTGGACAGTTTTGAATCCCTGGTGGCAGGCTGGCCCGAAGTGCGCGAATGCCACATGATCCGCGGCGGCGGGGATTTTTTATTGAAGCTCGTGGCGCGCGATGCGGCACATGAGAACCAGCTGACGGCGAAACTCACCGCGATTCCAACCGTTGCGAAAATTCAGACCTTGCAGACCATTCGCACCAGCCGGTCTCTGGCCGGGGTGCCGATGGACCGCCTGAATGGCTGATGCGCTGATCCTGCTGGCGGCGCTGGTCGTGGAGTTGCTGTGCCGGTTTTTGCCGGCGCATCTACCCTATGTTTTCCCGTTTATTTTCAATTTGCCCGTTTTTCTGGGGTCCTGGTTCCTGCTGCTCTGGTATTGCCGGGGCATGGCGCGGATCGCGCCGGAGCATCGGCCGGGGCGGGTGCGGCAGGCGTTTTTTCTCATCGGGCTGGGCAGCATCTATTTTGTGCTGCAGACGCATTTTGAATATCTCTCCCAACATATGTTCTTTCTGAACCGCGTGCAGGCGGTCACCATCGGTATGGTGGCGCCGTTCTGCATCGCGATTGGCTGGATGTCCGAAGTGCTGGCGCTTGGGATTCCGCGCTGGCTGGATGCGCTTTGCCGAAGCCGGGCGATGCACCGGATCGGGCTCGTGCTATTTCACCCGCTGCCGAGCATGGCGATTTTTCTGTTCACCTCGGATATCTGGCTGGTGCCGCAGGTCCACTTCGCGGCGATGATCGACCCGTTTTTATATGCGGTGATGAATCTCTCATGCCTGTTCGGCGGCCTTTTGTTCTGGCTGGTGGTGCTGGACCCGCGGCCAAGGCCGCAATCGCGCTATTCCTATCTGGCGCGGGCGGCTTCGGGGTTTCTGGTGATGTTCCCGCAAATTGCCATCAGCTCCTATATCGCGCTGACAAACCAGGATTTATACGCGTTCTATACGCTGTGCGGGCGGATTTTCCCGGCGATGAGCCCGGCCTACGACCAGATGCTGGGCGGGATGATCCAATGGATTCCGCCGGGGATGATGAATACGGCGGCGCTGATCATCGGGCTAAACTCGCTGCGTCTCGCCGATATCAAGGCGGAGAAGGATTTCGTGCCGCCGCCCGGCGCGAAGATTTACGAAGCGAAGTGGACGGGGATGTAGGGAGGCGGACACGACTTTGGATTCAGCCGCGTTCGAGAACGGGTAGATGCATTGCCTCCCCCGCCTTTGGCGAGGCCGCAATGACGGTCGCTACTTCAGGCCCAGCGCGTGGAAGAGCTTGATGCTGGCGGGGATGACATGCGCCACGGCGCGGTGTTCCAGAAGGATGAAGGCGATGAGGAACAGCAGCAGCAGGATGACGAAAAGCGGCGATTTGCTGGTGCGCACCGGCGGCGATGGCGGCGGCGGTTCGGGCTCGAACTCGATACCCTTGTTGCGCGCGGCATAGACGAGTTCGGCGAAACGGTCCGGCGTGCCTGTGGTTTCGGTCTCGTCCGGTGCGGGGCGGCTGAGGAACTCGGGAAGGGCGTCGCCGATTTGGTTTTGCGAAGTAGATTCGGGTCCCGGCGCGGGCACGGACGCGGCGGCGTGATTCGCCTCCTCCTGGCGCATCGCCTCGGCGACTTCCCGCTGCGCCTCTTCATCCATCGGGAATACAAAGCTACGGGGCTTGGCGGGCGGGAATCGATTCAGCCCTTCGGCGGCAGGCTCCCAGGCTGGCTCCGTCGTGGAGGGCCATTCCGGCGCCGGCGGAGCTGGCTGTGATGCCTCATCATCCTGCGTAAATTGCGGTGCGTATTGCGGTTCCGGGGCGGCGGCCCATTCGAACGGCTTTTCGGCGGCGGGCGCGGGCTCGGCAGGGTCGACCGGCCAGGCAGGGGCGGCGGCGGACAGAATCCGCTCAGAATCCGGTGCCGCGGAGCGCCATTCCGTGCCGCAATGCGCGCAGCGCAGCTTGCGGCTGCGCCCGGCCAGCGCGGCGTCCGGGACTTCGTATTCGGTGGCGCAGTTAGGGCATGAAAGGCGCATGGTGTCGCTTGGCATGACATTTTTGTGCAGGCCGCGCAATAACAGTTGGATTACAGAGCAAAATAAGTTTGGAAAACGCCGCCCAAGCTGCTTGCTTGCAACCGCCGCTCGGCGGCAGAGAGGGAATACAGGGTAAAGTTACAGGCAGAATGGTTAGATTCGACGACGTCTGGTTGAAGTATCGCCAAGAAACGCAAGCAGAGGATGCTGCGGCACCGGATGTTCTGCGCGATATCACCTTCGAAATCCCCGATGGCGGGTTCCGTTGGCTTACCGGCCGCTCAGGAGCGGGCAAAACCAGCTTGCTGAAGCTGATGACGCTAACCGAACACCCGACGCGCGGGCGGATCGACATTCTGGGCACCCATGCGGCACGGATTTCCCGGCGGGATGCAGCAATGCTCCGGCGGCGGATCGGCGTTGTGTATCAGGACTTCCGGCTGCTGCACCACCTCTCCGCCTATGACAATGTGGCGCTGCCGATGCGCCTGGCACGCCGCAATGAGGCGCAGATCCACGCGGATGTGGCCGAAATTCTCCGCTGGGTCGGGCTGGCCGGGCGGCTGGAGGCAAAACCGCACGAGCTTTCCGGCGGGGAGCAGCAGCGCATCGCCATTGCCCGCGCCGTGGTGGGGCGGCCCAAGCTGCTCGTGGCCGATGAGCCGACGGGGAATTTGGACGACGAGCAGGCGCAACGGTTGATGATGCTGATTACGGCGCTGAACCGGCTGGGGACGACGGTCGTGGTGGCGACGCATAATCTCGGCCTCGTCTCTCGCTACCCGGCGCCACGTCTGGATATGGAAGATGGCAGGCTGATCCGGCATGGCTAATCGGCGCGTGGATTATCTCGGGCTGCGCTCGGCGCTGGCGGACCGGCTGCTGCCCGTGCTGGTGGCGGCGATGAGTTTTCTGGCCGCGCTCGCCGTGGCAGGGACGCTGGCGAGTGCAGCACTCGCCGCCCATTGGCAGGGCGATACCCAGGCCAGCCTCACCGTGCAGGTGCCGGACCCGGATGGGCAAGCCGCCACCGGCAGCACAACGCGGCTCGCCGCCGTGCTCGGCGCATTGCAGGGCATGCCGGGCATTGCAAACCCGCAGCTGATGAGCGCGGATGAGGTGAACCGGCTGCTCGCCCCCTGGCTGGGGAGCGATGTGGCGCAGTTGGCGCTGCCGGTGCCTGCCGTGGTGACGGCGGACTGGGCCGGGCCGGGCTCGCCGGATGGGTTGGCCGCCAGCCTGCAAAAAATCAGCCCTGGCACGCTGGTCGCCTCCGGCGCATCCTGGGCTGCGCGGGTCGCCGCACTCACCACCAGCCTGCAGGCCTGCGCCGCCGCCGTGCTGTGCATCGTCGCCCTCGTCGCCGGGGCGGTGGTGTCCGTCGCCACGCGCTCGGGCCTCGCCCAGCGGCGCGAGGCGATTGAGATCATCCACGGGCTCGGCGCGCTCGATGCGGATATCGCGGACCGTTTCGCGGCGCGCGCCACCTTTCTGGCAGCCGCCGGATCGGGCGTCGGCGCGCTGGTCGCGCTGCCGGTGCTGTTCTGGCTGGCGGATCTCGCAGCACCTTTTGCCGGGCCTGCCCCCGGCGCGGCCATGCCCGGCCTGCCGCCCGCTTTATGGATCGCGCTGCCGGCTTTGCCGGTCATCGCCGCGGTGATCGGCTGGGGCACGGCACAGCTTACCGTGCGCGGCTGGCTTCGGAGCCTCGCCTGATGCCGCGCCCACGCCGCCGCCGCCGCTTTTCATTCACGCGCCTCTTGCTGCGGCTGTTTTTCGTGCTCGTCGCACTATGGGGCGCGGGATTCGCGATTTTTCTGGGCGTGGTACTGACCGCCGCACCTCCCAACCCGCTCCCGCCCGCCGATGGCATCGTGGCACTCACCGGCGGGGATGGCCGCGTGGGGGCCGGGCTCGCTTTGCTCGCCGCGCATGAGGCCCCGCTGCTGCTGATCTCGGGCGCCGGGCGCGGCACCTATCTGGGCGACTTTACCGCCGATGACGCCGCTGCCGCCACGCGCTACGCCAGCGCCATCACGCTCGGCCATATGGCCGACACCACCCATGGCAACGCGCTCGAAGCCTCGGACTGGGCGAATGAGCACCATATGCACTCGCTCATCATCGTCACCGCCGATTACCACATGCCCCGCGCCATGCTGGAAATGCAGGCCGCCTTGCCCGACGTGACGCTCATTCCCGCCCCCGTGCGCCCGCCCGCGATGAACAACCTGTTCACCCTGCCCACATTGCGGCTGCTGGCGGCCGAGTATACCAAATACCTCGTCGTGCGCTCCGGAATGGGGCGCCTCGCAGCAACCCTCACCACACCGGACCCATAGCCCTGCGCCTCCTCCGCTCCCTCGCCTTCAATATCCTGATGTTCGCCTCCGGAATCGGCTTCAGCCTCTGGGGACTCCTGATGTTGAAAATCTCGCCCGAACGCCTGCAAAACGTGCCAAAAAACTGGGCCCGCTTCTGCCTCGCCGCACTTCGCCTATGCTGCGGCATCAACATCAACCTGAAAGACAAGCAATATTTGCCGGAAGGCGCGTTCGTCGTCGCCGCGCAGCACCAATCGGCGCTCGATATTTTCATCTGGCTCGCCGTCCTGCCGCGCCCTGCGCTGGTTTTCAAACAGGAACTCGCGAAAATCCCGCTCTTCGGCGCGCTGCTCGAACCCTCCGGCATGATTCCGGTGGACCGCGACGGTGCCGCCCCCGCGCTGCGCAAAATGGTGACCGAAGCCCGCGCCGCACTCGCCAATGGCCGCCAGGTCGTCATCTTCCCGGAAGGTACGCGCGTCGCCCCCGGCGCACGCAGCCCGCTCCATGTCGGTATCGTCGCCCTCGCCCGGTCCACCTACGCCCCGGTCATCCCCGCCGCCACCAATTCCGGCCTGCGCTGGGGTGCCCGCGCCTTCCATAAAAACCCCGGCCCCGTGGACGTGAAACTCTTCCCCGCCCTCACCCCCGGCCTGCGCCGCGAAGACCTGATCGCCGAGTTGACCGAGGATTTTTACGAGCATGGGGTAAAGTAAGGCCAGGGGCCGCGCCCCTGGCCTTATCTCCTCACCTCATGCCGGTAATTCCACGACAACGCGCAAGCCGCCGCCGGGGCGGTCGAAGAGTAGGATGTCGCCGCCATGGGCGCCGATGATATCCCGGGCGATGGCGAGGCCGAGGCCAGTTCCGTTGGGGTCGGCGCTCTCGAAGGGGCGGAAGACGGTTTCGCGTTGGGCGGCGGGGATTCCTGGGCCGTCATCGTCGATGGTGATGCGCACGGTTTGGCCGTGGGTTCGCGCGGTGAGCCAGACATGTCGGGCGTGGCGGCGTGCATTGTCGACGAGGTTGGTGAGCGCGCGGCGCAGGGCTTCCGGCCGGGCGATGACCGAGAGGTTTTCCGGGGTGTTGTGGGTGATGGTGGCGCCGGCGCGGCGGGCGGCGGCGGTGATGTCTTCCAGCAGGGTGGGGATATCGGTTTGGGTGGCTTGTTCGCTGCCTTCGCCGCGCGCGAAGTTGAGGTAGATCGCGATGAGGCGCTCCATTTCCTCGATATCGGCGGTCATGTCGGCGAGTTCCCCGGCGGGCGTTTCCGGCAGCATGGCGAGTGCCAGGCGCAGGCGGGTGAGGGGCGTGCGCAAATCGTGCGAGACGCCCGCCAGCATGGTGGTGCGCTGGGCGAGGAAGCGGCGGACGCGCTCCTGCATACGGTTGAAGGCGCTGGCGGCGCGGCGCAGCTCGATGGCGCCTTCCGGGCGGATGGGGCCTGGGTCGCGTCCCATGCCGAAGGCTTCGGCGGCGGCGGCGAGGCGTTTGACGCCGCGGACCTGGGTGCGCAGGAACAGGGCGGCGATGCCGAAGAGGATTCCGGCCGAGCCGATCACCCAGACCAGGAAGAGGTAGAAGGCGCCGACATAGAGGCGCTTGCGGGGAACATCGACGCGCAGCACGCCATCGGCCATTTGCACATTGATGCGGATATAATCCGGTTCGGCGTACCAGGAGACGTTGAAGGGCCGGTGCAGATCCGTGCTGAGCGCGTCGGCGAGGTCCGTATCGACCGGGCCGGGCGCGTCCGGCTTGGGGAGGTGCCGCAGGATTTGTTCGTGCAGGAAGGCAGTGTTGAAGTTGAAATGCTTGTCGGTTTCGTCGATGACGAGGCTGCGTGTATCGGGCGCGCGGTCGATCTCGTCCACCATGAAGCCGACCTCGCCGGCCACGCCGTCGGCCAGGCGGCGGGAGAGTTCGTTGAGATGGCTGCCGTAGAAGATTTGCAGCGCCACGGCCTGCAGCAAGACGAGCGGGATGAGGACGATCAGGAGCGAGCGGCCGAGCAGGCCGCGCGGCAGGAATTTGCGGAACAGGCGTTCGGCCGAAAACCCGCCGAGGCGGAGTTTCATGCGCCGGGCTTCAGAATATAGCCTTTGCCGCGCACGGTGTGCAGGAAGCGGGGGTCGCGCGGGTCGGTCTCGATTTTGCGGCGCAGGCGTGTGACCTGCACGTCGATCGCGCGTTCGTTCACGTCGTCCAGGCCGAGTGCGGCGGCGATGGCCTCGCGGGAGAGGATTTCATGCGGGCGCGCGGCGAAGGCCATGAGCAGCGAGAGTTCCGCGCCGGTGAGGCGGATGCGCGTATTGGGCGAGACGAGTTCGCCGCGCAGCGGGTCGAACACGGCGGGGCCGAGCTGAAGCGGCCCGGTGGGGGAGGGGGCGGGCTGGGCGCGGCGGAGCATGGCGCGCAGCCGGGCGAGCAGTACGCGCGGGTCGAAGGGCTTGCCGAGATAGTCATCCGCCCCGGCCTCAAATCCGGCAACGATATCCTCCGGCGTGCCGCGCGCGGTGAGCAGGAGGATGGGCATGGCGGGCGCGCGGTCGCTGCGCAGATCGCCGGTGAATTCCAGCCCGCTTTCGCCGGGCATCATCACGTCCAGCACCATCAGGTCGAAATCCATGAAGCGGAGTTTGTCCCGGGCCTCGGCGGCGGATTCCGCCATGGTGACGCGGAAGCCGTTCTCCGAGAGGAAGCGGTTGAGCAACGCGCGCAGGCGACCATCATCATCGACCAGGAGGATATGCGGGCTGTCCGCGTTAATACCGCTCAACCCGGTCAGGCTCCGGCGCGCGGGCCCTTGGCGGCGCGGTGTGTTTCCAGACTGTCCAGATAGTCTTTGCCCTGCTGGAGCGTCATGCCGCGCAGCACGCGGCGGAAGCCGTCAACCGCCGGGCCGCCGGCTTCGCGATAGGCGGCGACGAGGCGTTCGCGCTGGGCCTCGTAGAGCTTACGCTCCAGCTCCGCGCCTTTTTCGGTGAGGGAGAGCAGCCGCTGGCGGCGGTCCATCCGCCCGGCGATTTGTGCCACGAAGCCTTCGCGGATGAGCGGGCCGAGCACGCGGGTGAGGCTCTGCTTGGTGATGCCGAGGATGGAGAGCAGCTCGCCGACGGTCAGGTTCGGCTTGCGCGCGATCCAGTGCAGGGTGCGGTGATGCGCGCGGCCATAGCCGAATTCGGCCAGAATGGCGTCCGGCGCCTGGGTAAGGTCGCGCAACGCGAAGAAGATCATGTCCTGCGCCAGACGCAACTCTTCTTCCCGGAGGAAGAGCAGCCCGGCACCGGGGAGGGCGTGGGAAAGGCCAGGGGGACTGTCACGTTTAGCGCTGCGCGGGGGTTGAGGTGTTCCGTCTTGCATGGCAGAATCGCAATCTTGCTAGGTTTTTGACGCTTAATCTTTCTTCAGTATGCCGTTATGGCAGACGCGTAATTGATTTTAATCATAAGAACTTAGCGCAACCGGAGTTTTTTGACCATGGCGCTCATTCCATTTGACGACCGCGACGGATTCATCTGGTGGGATGGCGAGATGATCCCCTGGCGGGACGCCAAGCTGCATGTGCTGACACATGGGCTGCATTACGCCTCCGCCGTGTTTGAGGGTGAGCGCGCTTATGGCGGGAACATCTTCAAGCTCGAGGCGCATACGCAACGGCTGATCCAGTCGGGCAAATTGCTGGGCTTCGACATTCCCTATTCTGCGGGTGAAATCAATCAGGCCTGTGTGGACGTGCTGGCGAAGAACGGGCTGACCGATGCCTATGTGCGCCCGCTGGCCTGGCGCGGCTCGGAACAGCTGGCGGTCTCCGCGCAGCTGACGAAGATCCATCTGATGGTGGCCTGCTGGCCCTGGCCGAACCTGTTCGGCGCGGACCGGATGAAGGGCGTGCGCCTGGGCCTGGCGGAATGGCGCCGCCCGCATCCGCAGACCGCTCCCACCGCCTCCAAGGCGGCCGGGCTTTATATGATCGGCACGCTCGCCAAGCACGCGGCCGAGGCGCAGGGCTTCAACGATGCGCTGATGCTGACCTGGGACGGGTTTGTCGGCGAGGCGACGGGGGCGAATATCTTCTTCGTGATCGACGACAAGCTGCACACGCCGATCCCGGATTGCTTCCTGGACGGCATTACGCGTCGCACGGTGATCGCACTCGCCAAGGCAAGGCAGATCGAGGTGGTGGAGCGGCATATCCCGCCCGAGGACATGGCGAAGGCGAGCGAGGCCTTCCTGGCCGGGACCGCCGCCGAGGTGACGCCGGTGCGCCAGATCGGCGAGCTGAGCTTCGCGCCGGGGAAAATCACCGAGGCGCTGCTTGGCGATTACGAGGCGCTGGTGCGCATGGCGCCGGAAGAGGTCGAGAAGCGCGCTGCCTGAGTTTTAGAGCCGGATGACTCTAGAGCCGGATGACATTAAATCGAATCGCTTTGCGATCCGATTTAATGTCTGAATCCGCCTCTAAATCACAGCTAAATGATATCAGGCGGCCTCGGCCATTTCCCGGACCTTATCCCAGGTCGTTGCCTGCATGCTCGGGCGTGCGTTCATGCGGGCCAGCCAGTTTCGCAGATTTTCATGCGGTGCGGCGAGCGTGGCCCATTCCGGGGTCATGGCGAGAAAACCCAGATGCGCGGCGAGTGAGAGATCGGCCAGGGTGAAAGCATCCCCGGTGAAATAAGGCTGGGCGCCGAGCGTGCGGGCCAAAATGCCGATCACGGCCTCGGCGTGCGGCATTGTCGCGGCGATCACCGCTTCATCCGGGGCGAGCCTCATCAGCGCCGGGCCGACGATGCGCTGGAAGCATATGACGCCGCTGACCTCGCGGAACAGATAGGCGTCCGTGACATTGAGCAACTGATCCATCAGCGCCTGGGTTTTGATATCTGCGGGAATGAGCGCGGGCCCAGGGGTTGCGCGGTCGATATAGCGCAGGATGGCCTGGGTTTCGTAAAGCCAGAAACCGCCATGCTCCAATACGGGGACCTTTGCGAAAGGGTGGCGGGCGAGATGTTCCTTGCTACCAAACTGGGCGGGGGCGACGGGGACGAGCCGGTAAGGGACGGATTTTTCCTCCAGCGCCATGAGCGCCGCCCGGCCATAGGGGCTGCCGGGAATGCTGTGGATGATGAAGCGGTCCATTCGCGGATCCTTTGCTGGGATGTTGCAAGGAGACGGAAGCATTTTTCGGGGTGAACAAAAAGCAGCTAAACTTTTTTGGGATGGGGCCGGGGTGGAGATCGGCGGCGTAATTGCTAAACTCCCCCAGGACCAGAATATAACCAGAACGAGGATGCTCCGATGCAAGATGTTTTCGTGCTCTCCGGCCAGCGCACCGCCATTGGCGATTACGGCAAGAGCCTGAAGGATGTGCCGCCGACGAGACTGGGCGAGATCGCCATTCGCGCGGCGTTGCAAAAATCCGGCGTGGACGCGGCGGAAATCGGCCATGTGGTGATGGGCAATGTGATCCATACCGAGCCGCGCGATGCGTATCTGAGCCGGGTTTGCGCCGTGGATGCTGGGATTCCGATCGAGACGCCGGCGCTCACCGTGAACCGGCTTTGCGGCTCCGGGCTACAGGCGATCATCACCGCGGCGCAGACGATCATGCTGGGAGACGCGGCGATCACCATTGGCGGTGGTGCGGAATCCATGAGCCGGGGCGGGTATCTTCTGCCATCCGAGCGCTGGGGCGCGCGCCTTGGCGATGCCAAGGTGGTCGACATGGTGGTGGGCGCGCTGCACGACCCGTTCGGCGGCGGGCATATGGGCATCACCGCCGAGAACATTGCCGCGCGCTACGATATTTCGCGCGAAATGCAGGATGCGTTCTCGGTGGAATCGCATCGCCGGGCGGCGCTCGCCATCGCGGAAGGGCGTTTCAAGTCGCAGATCACGGCGGTGGAACTGCCGTCCCGCAAGGGGGTTATGGCGTTCGATACCGATGAACATGTGCGCGACGATGTCAGCGCCGAGAAACTTGCGGCGCTGAAGGCGGCGTTCAAGAAAGAAGGGACCGTGACGGCGGGCAATGCTTCAGGGCTGAATGATGGCGGGGCGGCGCTGGTGCTGGCGAGCGGGGCGGAGGTGCAGCGGCGCGGGGCGAAGCCGCAGGCGCGGCTGGTGGCCTATGGCCATGCGGGCGTGGAGCCGGATGTGATGGGGCTGGGGCCGATCCCCGCCTCGCGCAAGGCGCTGAAGAAGGCCGGTCTGTCGATCCACGATATTGATGTCATCGAGTCCAACGAGGCATTTGCCGCACAGGCCTGTGCGGTGGCGCGGGATTTGGAATTTCCGCCGGAGAAGGTGAACCCGAATGGCGGGGCGGTTGCGCTGGGCCATCCGATCGGCGCCTCGGGCGCGGTCATCGCTATCAAGGCGATTTATGAGCTGCACCGCATCGGTGGGCGTTATGCGCTGGTGACGATGTGTATCGGCGGCGGGCAGGGGATTTCCGCAATTTTCGAGCGGGTGTGAAGCGCGCGTGACGGGCAGCTTCCGGGCGGATGACCCTGGCCTGCCCCCCGGCGCGCTGGGGGAATGGCAGGTTGGGGTGAATGTGCCCTGGTCCGTCTCCTGGACCGGGGAGCAGGACTACGAGCTGCATCTCTCGGAGGATTTTCCCGGGTTGGTGGATCTTGTTCAGGGGCAGAATCCCGGTGCGGGTCTGCCGAAATTCGCGGCCTTGCACGTCACGCGGCACCGGCTGGGGATGGCGGGGCATTTATGTCATGTCTGCGGGCGGAAAACCCTGAAGGGGGATCGGTATATTTTCCCGGTGGAATCCGGCGGGTTCGTCATCATGCCGGATGAAAGCACGCGCTATGCCGGGAATGTGCCGCCGGTGCATCTGGCCTGCGCGCGGCGGGCGCGCAGCCTCTGCCCGCATTTAAGCCGGGCCTTCGCCGAGCCGGTGGCCTATCCGGCCGAGCCCAGCCGGCTGATGCAGCGGACGGATGTGGTGCCGGGCATGGAGGGGCTGGCAAAGACGCTGCCGGGTAATCTGAAGATCGTGTTCACTTGCTATCGGCTCTTCGGGCCGAAATTCAGTCGCAAGGTGGCGGAGATGCGAGCGGCGAAGGCTTAGTTACTTAGTGCCGAACAGCCGGTCGCCGGCGTCACCGAGGCCGGGGCGGATATAGGCGTGGTCGTCCAGCTGGCGGTCGATGGAAGCAGCGAAAATCGGCACATCCGGATGCGCGGCCTCGAAGGCGGCAACCCCTTCCGGGGCCGCGAGCAGGCAGACGAATTTCAGGTTTTTAGCGCCAGCCTCTTTCAGCAGGGTGATTGCGGCGGCGGCGGAATGGCCAGTGGCGAGCATCGGGTCCACGACGATGCAGAGGCGGGAGTCCATGTCCTCCGGCACTTTGAAATAGTATTTTACCGGCTCGTGCGTCGCCGCGTCCCGGTAGAGCCCGACATGGCCGATGCGGGCGGCGGGGACGAGGTCCAGAATACCGTCCAGAATGCCGGCACCCGCGCGCAGGATGGAGATGAAGCAGAGTTTTTTGCCGGAGACCTGAACGGCTTCCATGGTCTCCAGCGGCGTTTCGATGGTGATGGGCTCAAGCGGCAGGTCGCGCAGCACCTCGTAGCCGAGCAGGAGGGAGATTTCCCGGCAGAGGCGGCGGAAATCGCCGGTCGTGGTTTCCTTTTTGCGCAGCAAAGTGAGTTTGTGCTGCACGAGCGGGTGGTTGATGACGGTGACCATGGACTGTGTTTAGGCGCTGGGCGGGGTGCGGGGCAATGGGTTTTGGTGGGGTGGCGCGCGCTACTCGCCGGCTTTGGGGAGGCGGATGACGAAGCGGGCGCCGATGATGGCACCTTGTTCGTCGCGGCGGTTCTCAGCCGAGATGCGGCCTTGATGCGCTTCGACAATTTGCCGCGAGATTGAAAGGCCAAGGCCGGAATGGCTGCCGAATTGCTCGGATTGCGGGCGCTCGGAATAGAAACGGTCGAAAATGCTGTCGAGCTTGCCGTCCGGAATGCCGGGGCCTTCATCCTCCACCGCCAGCTCCACCAGCCCCCCGGTCTCGCGGCCGCGCAAATAGATATTGGCGTCCGGCGGGCTGAAGGAGATGGCGTTGCCGATGAGGTTGCGCAGCACCTGCACGAGCCGGTTTTCGGCGCCGCGCACGAACAGGCCGGTGGCCTGCGTGTCCAGCACCATATGCGGGCCGTTCTCCTTGCGCGTCGCATCGTGAATTTCCGCCAGCGTGGCCAGGATGCGCGCCATGTCCACCACTTCCGGCTTGGAGCGGGAGAGTTCGGAATCCAGGCGCGAGGAGTCGGAAATATCGGTAATCAGCCGGTCCAGCCGGGCGACATCCTGCGTGATGATGGCGAGCAGCCGCGAGGCGCGGGTCGGGTCTTCCACCCGCGCCAGGGTTTCGATGGCCGAGCGGATGGATGAGAGCGGGTTCTTGATCTCATGGGAGACATCGGCGGCGAATTGCTCGATCGCATCCATCCGCGCCCAGAGGGCTTTGGCCGAGCCGTCCAGCGCGCGGGCAAGCGTGCCGATATCGTCGTTGCGCTCGGTGATGTTTTCAGGGATCGCGCGGGTGCGGGCCCGGCCCTCGCGCATCAGCGCGGCGGCGTTCGCCAGGCGCAAAATCGGGTTCGCGATGGTGCGGGCGAGGTAGAACGAGACGATGACGGTGAGGGCCAGCGCGATGGCGAACAGGCCCAGAATGGAAATCCGCACGGCGAGCACGGCCGCGTCCACCTCATCCGCCTGGCGGGTGAGCAGCACGGTGCCGACATTCTGCTGCGAGCGTTCGATGGGCTCCGCCACGGTGATGAGCAGCTCGCCCTGAGAATCCCGCCGGACGAAGGGCGCGGAATCCTGGTCCGGCGAGGGGTTGGTGAGTTGCAGGGCCTCGCGCGCATCGGGCTGCCAGCCCAGCGTGTCCGGGTCTTCCCCCGCACCGGAGCCGACAAGTCCGGATTCGTCCTCATTGCCGACCACGGAGCCGGAGAGATGGTCATAGACGAAGCCAACGAGGCGGCTGAAAAGGCCGGGCGGCGGCGGGGCGGAAAGCGGTTCGGTAACAATCGCCCCGCCAGGTCCGGGATGCACGCGGGAATTGGCGATCAACTCGCCATCCGGCCCGTAGATGAGCGCCTGCGCGTTCGGCGTCGGCTCGGTGAGCTGGTAGAGCAGGGGCTGCGCGAGGTCCGGGTTGATGGTCGCCTGGCCCCCCGCATTGTCCTGCACGGCGGTTTGCGAAAGCGCGCCGGCGTAAATCCGCGCCTGTTCGCGCAAGGCCGAAACCTCCGCGTTGAGCAGGCCCTGCTGATACTGGTCCAGGTAGAAAAGGGCGGCGAAAATCAGCGCGACCGGAAGCAGGTTCACGAGCAGGATATCGCGCAGCAGGCGGGAGATTCGTGGTTTTTTAGCCATCGGCGGTGCAGAAGCCCAAGTCGGAAAAAGGGGGTGAAGGAACGATCGGGCTTTGCGCCGGCAAAGGCTCAGGCTTCCTTATAGCGGTAGCCGATCCCGTACAGGGTTTCGATCTGGTCGAACTCCTCATCCTCGTTGCGGAACTTCTTGCGCAGGCGCTTCACATGGCTGTCGATCGTCCGGTCGTCGACATAGACATTCTCGCCGTAGGCCGCGTCGATCAGCTGGTCGCGCGATTTTACCATGCCGGGGCGGGCGGCGAGCGCTTTCACCAGCAGGAATTCGGTGACGGTGAGCTGAATGTCGAGGCCCTTCCAGAGGCATTGATGCTTGGTCTCGTCCAAGGTGAGGTGGCCGCGCGTAATCACGCTGGCGGGCGCGGTGCCCGAACCCTCGGCCTTGGAAACTTCGTTGCGGCGGAGCAGGGCGCGGATGCGCTCGAGCAGCAGGCGCTGGCTGAAGGGTTTGGTGATGTAGTCATCGGCACCCAGGCGCAGCCCCATCAGCTCGTCCAGCTCGTCATCCTTACTGGTCAGAAAGATCACCGGCATGGCGGAGCGGGCGCGCAGCTTTTGCAGCAGCTCCATCCCATCCATACGGGGCATTTTGATATCCAGCACGGCCAGGTCGACCGGCTTGGCGAGCAGCGCCTGCAGGGCGGATTCACCATCGGTATAAGTACGCACGAGAAACCCCTCCTGCTCCAGGGTCATCTGGACGGAGGTGAGGATGTTGCGATCGTCATCGACCAAGGCGATTGTATGTTTCATCTTCTGGCACTCATATTTGCGGTACGGCGTTTGTGCAGCTTGGGAGTGACCGGATTATGGCAGCAAATCAAGAGCGGAATTTTTGCGCGGAGGCGGCAGCACTTCTGGCGGCGGCGCAAGCGGGCAGCCTGGCCACCGTGTCAGCGGGTATTCCGCATGCCGCTTTGGTGACGCCGGCACTGGATGCCAGCGGGGGTGTGGTGCTGCTGTTCTCCGAGCTTTCCGCCCATACCAGGCATCTGCGCGCCAACCCGGCCTGCGCGCTGCTCGTTACGGGGTCGGCACGGGATGAAAATCCGCAGACGGCGGCGCGGATTTTGCTCACAGGCGAGGCGGTGCAATGCGATGCGCCGCAAGCGCGCGCGGCGTTCCTTCAGACGCATCCTTACGCAAAGTTATATTGCGATTTCGGCGACTTTCATTTTTGGCGCCTCGTCGTGAAGGATGCCCATTATGTCGGGGGTTTTGCCGCCGCGGCACGGTTGGATATCGCTGCATTGCAGCACGAAATTAATCTGTTGCTCGCGAAGAGTTCAGGTTGATACGGGGGGATGCGCTGCTTATGAAGGAATCAGAACACAGTTTCAGAGGAACAACCCGCAAGTGAACCATATGTCCGATGTCGCAAATTTGCGGGATGCCGTTCCCCTGGCGGGGACGGGGGTGCGCCTGGCCTCCGCGCTGCACGCCAACCTCACGGCGCCGGCGCTGGTTGCGCATTCGCTGCGCAAGGGCGAGGGCAGGCTCTCGGCGGAAGGTGCCATCATCGTGCGCACGGGCGTGCATACCGGGCGCTCCACCGGCGATAAATTCGTGGTGGACGAGCCGGGTTCCACTGGCGATGTATGGTGGGGCAAGGTGAACCAGAAGCTGCCCGAAGCGAAATTCGCGGTGCTGAAATCGCGGGTTCAGGCCTATTTGCAGGGGCGCGAGCTGTTCACACAGGATTTGTATGCCGGCGCGGACCCGGCGAACCGCATTTCCGTGCGGCTGGTCACTACCGGGGCGTGGCAGGCGCTGTTCGCGCGTAACATGTTCATCCGCCCGAAGGCGTCCGAACTGGCAGGGTTCGTGCCCGATTACGTGATTTTGCACGCGCCTGAATTCGAGGCGGACCCGTCGATTGACGGGGTGAATTCCAGCTCGGCCATCGTTCTGTCCTTCACCGAGAAAATGATCGTGATCGCCGGCACGCAATATGCGGGCGAGATCAAAAAATCCATTTTCACCGTGATGAACTGGATTCTCCCCCCGCGCGGCGTGCTGCCGATGCATTGCAGCGCCAATATCGGAAAGAACGAGGATTCCGCTTTGTTCTTCGGCTTGTCCGGCACCGGCAAGACGACGCTTTCCTCCGACCCGGAGCGCCGGTTGATCGGCGATGACGAGCATGGATGGGGGCCGGATGGCGTGTTCAACTTCGAGGGCGGTTGCTACGCGAAGGTGATCGATCTCTCCCAGGAGAGCGAGCCCGAGATCTGGGCGGCCTCGCATCGTTTCGGCACGGTGCTCGAGAATGTGGTGGCGGACCCGCATGGGCGGCTCGACCTGACCGACAAGACCTATACCGAGAATACCCGGGCCTGTTATCCGGTGGAATTCATCCCGAATGTCGAGCTGTCCGGCCGGGGCGCCACGCCGAAGAATGCGGTGATGCTGACGGCGGATGCCTTCGGCGTGCTGCCGCCGATTGCCCGGCTGAACCCGGCGCAGGCGATGTATCACTTCCTCTCCGGTTACACCGCCCGCGTGGCGGGTACGGAGAAGGGGCTGGGGAGCGAGCCGCAGGCGACGTTTTCCACCTGTTTCGGCTCACCCTTCCTGCCGCGCCATCCGCAGGTTTACGGCAAGCTGCTGCAGGCGCTCATCAAGGAGCATGGCGCGTCCTGCTGGCTGGTGAATACCGGCTGGACCGGCGGGGGCTATGGCGTGGGCAAGCGCATGTCCATCGCCCATACCCGCGCCTTGCTGCGTGCGGCCTTGGCCGGGGAGCTGGATGGCGTGGCCTACCGCACTGACCCATTCTTCGGCTTGGAGATCCCCGAACATGTGGCGGGCGTACCCGATGAAGTGCTGGACCCGCGCACGTCCTGGGCGGACAAGGATGAATATGACAAAGCGGCTTCTGGGCTGGTGAAGCGGTTTGAGGATAATTTCGCGACATTCGCGGATCTGGTGGATGACGAGGTAAAGGCTGCAGCGATCCGCGCCGTGGCGTGAGGGCTGCAGGGTCGCTTAAACGCCGTCATTGCGAGACGGCGAAGCCGTCGCGGCAATCCATCTTCGGCACGGTGGGCACTGGAAAGATGGATTGCTTCGCTGGCGCTCGCAATGACGGTTTAGCGGCGGGGGCTACTTTTCTTCAGACTTCAGATGGGCGATCAGGCGTTCGGTGGCGGTTGCCTTGTCCACCTGTTCCATCGCGCCGTATTCGGCGGCGAGGCGGTCGAGCGCGGATTCATAGATCTGGCGCTCTGAAAAACTCTGATCCGGCTGGCCGGCATTGCGGTGCAGGTCGCGCACCACCTCGGCGATGGCCGAAGGGTCGCCGGAATTGATCTTTGCCTCGTATTCCTGCGCGCGGCGGGACCACATCGTGCGTTTGATGCGCGCCCGGCCCTTCAGCACGGCCAGTACATCGTCGAACTGCTTGCGCGAGGCGAGTTTGCGCAGGCCCGCGGTGCGGGCCTTGTTGGTGGGCACGCGCAGCGTCATCCGGTTCTCATCGAAGGTGATGTGAATCAGCTCCAGCGTATGCCCGGCGATTTCCTCGGTCGCGATGCGCTCCACCCGGCCGACGCCATGGGTCGGGTAGACCACGTAATCGCCATCGGCGAAGTTTTCAGCCTTGGCCATGGCGCGCGGCGGGGTCATCGGGCGCATCGGCCCGGCCGGGACGCCGGAATGCGAGATGGGGGTGGGTTCAGCTTTGGGCTTGGCTTTTTCGGGGGCGGGGGCGGAGTCTGTCACTTGTTTTGCTACTTCTACTTCTTCTACTGCCGGCACGGTTGAAGGGTTGGCGGTTTTTTTCGCCGCCACGGTCTTCTGCTTCTCGCTCATGACAACTCCGCTACAATCAAGAGCCGGGCGCTGCGGTGCAGGCAGCCCGGCTCAATACGAGACGTATAGCAGAAAAACGGCCTCCCGTCACGGGCAGGCCGGGCGGCGGTTACGGGGTACCGGGCTCCGGGGAGAGCATGGCTTCCTTGCCGGGCTTGTCCTTCCATGCATCCGCGTCTTCGGGCGGTACGCCCTTGCGGGTGATGTTCGGCCAGGCCTTGGCGAAAGTCAGGTTGCGCTCCACCCAGGCGGTGGCGCGGTCATCGCTATCGGGCAAAATGGCCTCGGCGGGGCATTCGGGTTCGCACACGCCGCAATCGATGCATTCATCCGGGTGGATGACCAGCATGTTTTCCCCGACATAGAAGCAATCCACCGGGCAGACTTCGACGCAGTCCATGAATTTGCACTTGATGCAGTTTTCGGTGACCACATAGGTCATCAGGCACTCCTAATACGGTGACGATATACGATGACGATTTTGTGCTCCGGATATGCGGCAGGCAAGCGCGTATGGCAAGCAAGGGCCAAGCAAAGGGGCTTAACCTTCCACGATCTCCTGGTAGAGCGCCTGGGCCTGGGGTGCGCCTTCCCGGCGCTTGGCCAGGGCCGCCACCTGCACCACCATCACCCCGCGCGGCAACGGCAGGGTGAGGATATCGCCCGGGCGCAGCCTTGCATGGGGTTTTTCGGTGGGCTGGCGGTTGATGCGCACGCTGCCTTGCGCGATGAGGGCTGCGGCCACGGCGCGGGTTTTGCAGAAACGGGCGAAGAAGAGGAATTTATCCAGCCTTTGCCAGCCGGTATCCTCCTCCTCCATCAGCGGGCCGTCGCTATCAACGCCGTCTGCATTAACGTGCCGTGCGCCTGAGTGCGGCCAGGGCGGCGAAGGGATTGTCCTCCGAGACCGGTGCGGGCGGCGGCCGGGGCGGGGCCTGAACGCGTGGCTCCATCTTTCGGCGGGCCAGCATCGGCGGCGCTGGCGGGCCGTAATATTTATGGCTGAGCGTGCCGCTGGGGATAATCCGGAAGCCCAGAACGTTGAGCACCGCGGAGAGCTGGTCCGGCTTCAGCCCCATGCGCGAGCCGAGATTGGGCGGCACCAGAATGGGGTGCTTGCGGACGAGGTAATGCATCTCGCGCACCAGTTTTTCCGCGATATCGAGCCGCACCATCACCGGCCCGGCCGGGAGCCAGCCCATGCTGAGCGCGAAATCCTCGCCCCAATTGCCGGGCATGGGGGCGGAGACGAGGCCGGGCTGCGGCAGTTCGGGCGGGTTGCGGTCGTGCTGCACGCCCCAGAGCAAGGCGCGCAGCCGGGCCGCACCCGGCTTGAGCACGGCGGGCATGAAGAAGGCGAAGCGCCCGGCCTCGATCCCGGCTTTTTTGAGCAGCGGCCGCAGTTCTGGGGAAACGGGTTCGGCTGGCATGACGCCGGAGGACTCCCCCAGCCGGTGCATGATGCCGCGCAGCTCCGGCTTCGGGTCCGCCATGGCTTTCAGCAGCGGCCCCAGCCGGCGCTCTGTCTCCGCGGTGAGCCAGGCGCTGATGCGCGCCCGCAGGCGCTCGCGGGCCAGCCCGTCCAGGAATTCCGAATGCAGGATGTCGATGGCGGGTTTCAGCAGGTTCTTGTCTCGCTTCAGCCGGGCGATTTTCGCACCCTCCCAGACCACGTAGCGGTCATCGGTCAGGGTAAACGCGTCATCGGCCGCGGTCTCGGCCCGCAGGATGCGGCGCGGCATCTCCTGGCCCAAGGCGCGGCGGGTGGCGCGGAGCAGGAATTTTTTCTCAGCCCCCTGGGCGGAGGGGTCCGGATGGAAGTTGAAGCCTTCCACGCGGCCGACCTCATGGCCTTCCACCAGCACCACGCCGCGGGTGGAGACCACCGCCTGCAGTTCTTCCGCCTCTGAATCCTCTAGCCGTCTGGTCAAATGTGCCGCCCTTTTATCTACGAAACGCGCCATCAGCTTTACGTGCAGCGTGTCCGAAATTCTATCCTCGATCTCGCGCGCCCGCCTTGCCCAGGGCATGGCGTCGCGCATCCAATCCGCTCTGGCCGTGATATACGCCCAAACGCGCACATCGGTCAGCCTTTGCATCAGGGTATCGATATCGCCCTCGACTTTGTCCAGGGCCTCGATCTCGGCGCGCACCCAGTCCTCGGGCAGAAATTGCGCGGAACGCAGATGGCCGAACACGCGGGCGCAGAGTTTGACATGCGCATCCGTCGCCAGTTTGCGGAAATCCGGGATCTGGCAGGCTTCCCAGAGCAGCTTGGTGGCGGCGCGTCCGGCGGCGGCTTTGCGGATCCCGGCATCGGCGTTGAGTGCGGCTAAAGTGAGCAAATCCGTCGCATCCTGCCCGCGCACCAGTCCCGGGCGGCCCGGCGGGGCGGTCAGGCTGTCCAGCAGGGCGTCCACCGAGGCGAAATCCAGCGCGGAATTGCGCCAGGAGAGCTGTTCCAGGGATTCGAAGCTATGCGCCTCAACTGCCGTGATGAGCTCCTCGCCAAGCGGCGGGCAGTCCGCCGTAACCCCGAACGTGCCATCGCGCATGCCGCGCCCGGCGCGGCCCGCGATTTGGGCGACTTCCGGCGCGTTCAGCAGCCGGGGGCGGTGCCCGTCGAATTTCGAGAGTCCCGCGAAGGCGACATGGTCGACATCCATGTTGAGCCCCATGCCGATCGCATCCGTCGCCACCAGGAAATCCACCTCTTTTTCCTGATACAGCGCGACCTGGGCGTTGCGGGTGCGCGGGCTGAGCCGGCCCATGACCACGGCGCAGCCGCCCCGGCGGCGGCGCACGGCTTCCGCGATGGCGTAGACCTCCGCACCCGAGAAGGCGACGATGGCCGAACGCGGCGGCAGGCGGGAGAGTTTGACCGGCCCGGCATAGGAAAGCTCCGAGAGGCGCGGGCGGGTCTCGATTTCGGCCTCCGGCACGAGACGCTTGAGCAGGCGTCGGATGGTCTCGGCACCCAGAAACATCGTCTCCACCATCCCGCGCGCGTGCAATAGCCGGTCCGTGAAGACATGCCCGCGATCCGGGTCCGCGCAGAGCTGGATTTCGTCCACCGCGATGAACTCGACCGGGCGGTCCAGCGGCATGGCCTCCACCGTGCAGGAAAACCAGCGCGCGCCGGGGGGGACGATTTTTTCCTCGCCGGTGATGAGGGCGACGCTTTTGGCGCCTTTGCGGGCCACCATGCGGTCGTAATTCTCGCGCGCCAGCAGCCGCAGCGGGAAGCCGATAATGCCCGAAGAATGCCCAAGCAGACGCTCTATCGCCAGATGCGTCTTGCCGGTGTTGGTGGGGCCGAGCACGGCCTTCACCCGGGGTGAAAATCCGGACATAAGGGGAATCTGATGGCGTTCGGGCGGGTTTGCAAGCGTGTGGCTTGCACATAGACGCCGTTAATGGCTTGCTGGCGGCATACGGAACAACCCAAGGTTTATAAAGCGGCGCTCGATGGTGCAGGGCATGGCGGTGCTGGGTGCGGCGCCGGCTCTCGTTATGGCAGGGCCGGTCGTGAAGCTGCGGCTTATGGAGACGTCGGACCTTCATACCTTCGACGAGGATTACGATTATTTCCGTGACCAGACGGATGAGAGCGTCGGGCTGACCAAGGTCGCGACGCTGATCCGTGCCGCGCGGGGCCAGGCGAAGAACGCGCTGCTTTTCGATAATGGCGATATCATCCAGGGCAATCCGTTGGCGGATTACGTGGCGCAGAAGGGAAATTTCCCGAAAGACGGTGTGCATCCGACGATCCGCGCGATGAACACGCTGGGTTACGATGCGGCGACATTGGGGAACCATGAGTTCAATTACGGGCTGGATTTTTGTGACCAGGCGCTGCGCGGTGCGAAATTCCCCTTCTGCCTGGCCAATGTTTTCAATGCGGATGGCTCGCATTATTTGCCGCCGAGCGTGATTCTGGAGCGTGATGTGACGGCCGAGGATAGCTCGGTGCACCGGCTGAAGATTGGCGTGATCGGTTTTGTAACACCGCAGATCGTGGAATGGGACAAGGCGCATCTGGCCGGGCGCATCGCTACGCAGGATATTGTAGAGGCGGCGCAGGCGCAGGTGCCGGGCTTGCGCGAACAGGTGGATTTGGTGGTGGCACTCAGCCATTCGGGGATTTCAACAACGCCGCGCCAGGGCGGTGAGGAGAATGCCTCCTACTACCTCGCCGCCGTGCCGGGGATTGACGTGATTTTCACCGGCCATTCGCATCGCGTGTTTCCAGGGCCGGATTATGCGGGGACGGAGGGCGTGGATGCGGTGCGCGGCATGCTGGGCAACGTGCCCGCCGTGATGCCGGGATTCTGGGGCAGCGCGCTCGGCGTGATCGATTTGCAGCTCACTCAGCAGGACGGCAAATGGGTGATAACGGATTTCGCCTGTGCCACGCTGCCGATTTCGCAACGCGAGGATGCGGTGGTGACCTCGCTCGCCGCGAATGATGCGCGCGTGGATGCGGCGGTGGCGCCCGAACATGAGAAGACCCTGCAATGGATTCGCCAGCCGATCGGGCATTTAACCACACCGGTGAACAGCTATTTCGCGCTGCTCGGCACGGATGCCTCGCTCGCTTTGGTGAACGCAGCACAGCTTTGGTACGCAAAGCCGCTGCTGCCGCCCGGGTTGCCGGTGTTATCGGCGGCCGCACCGTTCAAGGAAGGCTATCAATCGCCGGATAATTATGTGGATTTATCGGCGGGCACCATCGCGATCAAGGATGTCGCGGATTTGTATATGTACCCGAACACGGTCGCCGCCGTGCGGGTGAATGGCGAAGGGCTGCGGGACTGGCTGGAACATTCCGCGGAGGTGTTCAACCGGATCGACCCGCAGAACCCCGCGCCGCAGCCATTGTTGAACCCGCATGTGCCGTCTTACGGGTTCGATGTGATCGCGGGGGTGACCTATCAGATCGACATCACCCAGCCCGCCCGGTTCGGCGCGCATGGGCGGATGCGCGAGGATGCGCATCGGATAGTGAATCTCTGTTTCAACGGCGCGCCGGTGGGCGATGATGACGAATTCATCGTGGTGACGAATAATTACCGCGCGGATAGCGGGGGCGTGGTGCGGGATGCGTCGGACGTGGTGCTCCGCGCGCCGGACCAGACCCGCGATGTGATCGTGCGCTATATTCTGGCGGAGAAAGAGATTGCCGTCCCGGTGCCTGAGGTTTGGTCCTTCGCGCCGGTCGGCGCGCCGGTGGTGGTAACCTGGGAGAGTTCTCCGGCGGCGTCCCGTGTTCTGCTCGCGGACCCGCGCATTGCGAACCTGGGCGATGCGGGGGATGGGTATGTGACCTATGGGATGACGCTGAGCTAGAGTGCGATGACATTAAGATGAACCGCTCGCGATTCGATTTAATGTCATCTGGCTCTAGGCTTGATCGCTTTAAGTGCGAGCATGCTCTATGTTAATTTTTGAGGGCGATTCACGTTTTCGGCTCGCTCAGGTGAGCGAACCTCAAACGATCGCACGCTAACGCCGCTCCTCGCGCAGATAGGGCCGGGCCAGATCTGCAGGCTGCGCGTCGGCCGTTGTCTGGAAAAACCCTGAGATCAGCAGATAGGCGAGCGTTGCGAGATAGGGCGACATTTCGATGAGATAGACCGGCACGTTCAGCCCGCTAGAGAGGAGTTGCGGCACCAAAGCTTCCACCGCGCCGAACAGCAGGGCGGCGGCGATGGCGCGCAGCGCGCTCCAGCGCGAGAGGGTGACCATGGCGACAGCGATCCAGCCGCGCCCGGCCACCATGCCGTCCACCCATAAATGGCTGCCGACAAGCGTGAGATGCGTGCCCGCAAGGGCGCAGAACACGCCGCCCGCCATCACCGCGCCGATGCGCATCAGTGGCACGGAAACGCCCGCCGCATCCGCTGCCGGCGCATCCTCACCGGTGGCGCGCAGGCGCAGGCCTAGATCGGTATGCTCGATGACGAACCAGATCGCGACCGCCGCGACAAAGGCGAAATAGGTCAGCAGATCCTGGTCCAGAATGCCGGCGAGCACGGGGGGCAAATGCGCGAACCAGGCGGCGGGCAAGGGGGAAAGGCCGGTGATGGGCTGGTTCTCGAAGGAATCCCCGAGATAACCGGAAACGCCGATGCCGAGCGCGAAGGTGACAAGCCCGGCCAGCACCTGCTCGATGCGCAGCACCACCGCCATGAAGGCGAAAACCGCCGTCAGCACCAGCCCGGCGCCGATGCCGCCCAGAATCGCGAGCGGAATATCCCCGCCGCTGAGATTGACGATGACGGCGACCACGGCGGCGACCGCCATGATGCCCTCGACACCGAGATTCATCACCCCCGCACGCTCATTGATGATCAGCCCAATCGTCGCGAGCAGGAACGGGGCCGCGAAGGTGGGGATGGTGCCGAGCCAGGCGGTGAGAATCCCGCTCATTTCGCGACTTTCCCGGTTTTCACCCAATCCAGCCGGTAGCGGAGCAAAAACTCGAAACTGCTGACGCAGAGCAGCAGCGTCGCCTCGATGGCGAGCACTGTCGCGCCGGGGAGCTGGTAGAACGCTTTCAGGGAATCGCCCGCCGTGTCCAGCCCCGCCACGGCGATGGCGGCGATGATGACGCCGAGCGGATTGGCGCGGGCCAGATAGGCGATGACGATGGATTTGAAAATGAAATCCGGGTCCCCGACGAATTGCGTGAGCTTATGCTCCTCCCCGCAGACGATGCAGAACCCGGCAAGCCCTGAGAGCGCGCCGCCCAGTGTCGCCATGAGCAGCACAACGCGGCCGACCGGGATGCCGACGGCGCGCGCCGCGAGCGGGTTGGCCGCCACCGCGCGCGCCATGAAGCCGACGCGCGAATAGGTGCAGAGCCAGAAGCAGAACAAGGCGCCGGCGAGGGAGATGAAAATCCCCGCATGGAGATGCCCGAAGCCCAGCAGCGCGAGGGTTTCGCCGGGCGCGAAGCTTTGCGAGACCGGGTAGGAATCCGTGGGGTTGCGCCACGCGCCGTAGAGCAATTGCTGGGCGAGGAAGGCGGCGACATAGTTCATCAGCAGGGTCGTCACCACCTCATTGGCGCGCAGATAGAGCCGCGCCGCGCCGCATACCCCGCACCATAACCCGCCGCCGATGGCGGCGGCGAGAAACATCGCCTCAATCCGCAGTGCCGCCGGGCCGATATGATAAAGCGAGACGGCGGTGGCGGCCATTGCCCCGGCCCAGACCTGCCCCTGCACGCCGATATTCCAGAATTTCACCCGCAGGCAGATGGCTACCGACAGCCCCATGAGGATGAACGGAATGGAACGCGTGAGCGTCTGGTCCAGCCCCTCCGGATCGCCGAACGTATAGCCGATGAACTGGCTCGCGAGGTCTGAGAGGCCCATGCCCTGGGTGAGCAGGAAGCAGGTGCAGACGATGAGGCCGGTGACGATGCCGCCGGTCAGGGTGAGCGCGGTGAGCCGCCGGGAGACGGCGAGGCGGGGCGAGACGAGGGGTTTGTACATTACGCCATTTCCAGCATCAGCCGGCCGATCTTGCCGCGATCGACCTCGCCGATCGGCTCCGCCTCGCTGAGCCGGCCATGCGACATGACGGCGACACGGTCTGAGAGTTCCATGATTTCATCGAGATCTTCCGAGATCAGCAGCACCGCGACATTCTTTTCCGCAGCGGCGCGCAGGCGCGTCTGCACGGCCTGCACGGCGCGGATATCGAGCCCGCGCGTGGGGGAATGCGCGATGAGAATGGCGAAATGCCCGGCGAATTCCCGCGCCAGCATGAGTTTCTGCGCATTGCCGCCGGAGAGCAGCCGCACGGTGGTTTCCGCCGCCGCACCCGCAACCTCGAAATCGGTGATCGCGGTTTTCGCGATGCCGGTCATCCAGGGTTTGCGGACGAACCAGCGTTTTTCGGGTTTTTGGCCGAGCAGGCGCGGCACGGCGACATTCACGTTCAGCGCCAGCTCGCCGAATAGCCCCATGCCCATGCGATCGGCGGGGATGAAGCGCAATCCGGCCTCGCGCCGCTCCTCCGGGCCGTCCGGCGCCGGGCTCTCATTAAAGATCACCTCGCCGGAGGTCGCTTTGCGGATGCCGATGAGCGTTTCCACCAGCTCCGCCTGCCCGTTGCCGCCCACGCCTGCAATGCCAAGGATCTCCCCGCCGCGCACATCAAGGCTGATATCGTGCAGCGGCACGCCGTGTTCGGTGGCGGCGGCGTTGATTTTAATGAGCCGCAGAATTTCCCGGCGCGGGCGCGTGGCCGGGCGCGGCACGGCGGCGACAGGCTCGGCGCCGACCATGGCCCGGGATAGGCTCTCCCCGGTCATCCCCGCTGAACTGGCACCGTTGATCACGGTTTTGCCCGCGCGCATCACGGTCACGCGGTCCGAATAGCCCAGCACGTCCCGCAGCTTATGGGTGATCAGCACCACCGCGCGCCCGCTTTGCGCCAATTGCCGGGCGAGGCCGAGTGCGGCTTTCGCCTCCTCCTCGGTCAGCACCGCGGTCGGCTCGTCCATGATGAGGATTTTCGCGCCCGCGAGCAGGACTTTCATGATTTCGAGTTTCTGGCGGTCGGAGACCGCCATCTCATCCACCCGGCTTTTCGGGTTGAGTTTGAAGCCGAGCTGCAAGCCCAGCTCCTGCATGGCGGCGAGCGCCTGGCCCTGCGTCTTCCACCCCGCGCGGCGTGCGCAGGCGAGGCGGATATTCTCGATCACGCTGAGCGGGCCGACAAGTTTGAAATGCTGATGGATCATGCCGATACCCGCCGCCGCGGCGGCGGAGGGATTTTCGTAGCGCACGGGGTGGCCATCCACCTCCACCACGCCCGAATCGGCGGTGTAGAAGCCGGAGAGCACGTTCATCAGCGTGGATTTGCCGGCTCCGTTTTCACCCAGCAGCGCATGCACCTCGCCCCATTCCAACGAGAAATCCGCGCCCAGCAAAGCCGGGCGCGTGCCGAAGGATTTCTCGATATTGGCGAGGTTCACGGCAAGAGTCAGGGTCATAAACTCCTGCTGTTAGATCAAAATCTGTCGGGGAATTACTTCATCGAGCCTTTGACGTTGGCCACGAGGAAATTCATGTTCCAGAGGTCGTCATCGGAGATCGTCGTCCCGGCGGCGGCCTGCACCTTGCCGTCCTGCGAGATGATCGGGCCGGTCCAGGGCGAGAATGTCCCGGCGATCATTTTCGCGCGCACAGCCTCGATCTTCGCGATATCGGCGGCGGGGATATGCTCGAACGGCGCATCGTCCACCACGCCGGTGCTGATGCCATAAAGTGGGGTGCCCCCGCTGGTCCAGGTGCCGGCGGCAACCTGGCCCACCATCGGCACGAGTTTCTTATCCCAGTGGAACACGACGGAGGTGAGGATGCTGTTGGGCACGCTCTTGGCCATGTCGACCTGATAGCCGACGGAGTATTTGCCGGCCTTGGCGGCGACGACGAGGGCGGCATCCGTATCCATATCGGTCGCGATCACGTCAGCACCTTGCTGGATCATCGCGGCGGAAATCTGCGCCTCTTTCACCGGGTCGGACCAGGCGTTCACATAGGCGACTTTCACGACCGTGCCGGGGTTTGCGGCGGCGGCGCCGAGCGCGAAGGAGTTCACGTCCCACAGCACGTTGGGGATCGGGAAGCCCTCGATCATGCCGAGCGTCTTGGTTTTGGTGGCATAGCCTGCGGCCATGCCCGCGAGGTACCAGCCCTCATAGGTCTTGGCGTAGAAGCTCTCCAGATTCGGCGCGGAGGAGGTGCCTGCGATGTTGACGAAGGCGACATTCGGATGCGCCTTGGACTCGGCGGCGAACGCGTCCGAATAGCCGTAGGAGCCGGCGATGATGATGTTGTCGCCATGGTTGATGAACAGGTCGATCGACTGCTCGACCTTCTCGGTCACTTCCGGCACGTTTTCAACATAGGGAATATGCTGGTGATAGGCTTTGATCAGCGCCAGCCGCCCGGCATTCTGGGAATCGGCCCAGCCGCCATCGCTGGTGGTGCCGTAGAAGATGAAGGCGATTTTCGGCTTGGCGCCCAGCTTCACCTGCGCCTGTGCGGCGGGTGCGGCGGCCAGCGCGATGGCGATGGCAAGGGGGGCGGCGGCGGTTGTAAATTTCATGTTATTGTCCCTGTTGGTTTAAGCGTCGGTCTCTTTCCGGTAGCCATAGGTCGCGTCGAACCGGCTTTGCACATAATCGCCGGCAATCACCGGCTCGTATTTGCGGGGCCGTTCCGGGGTGACGCAGCCGGGCAGCGCGTCGATCAGCGTGTCGTAATTGCTGCCGAGGAAGAACGGGATGGAATAGCGCGCGCGCCCGGTGGTGTTGATCGCGCGGTGGATGGTGGAGGCGAAGAGATCGTTGCTCCAGCGCGCCATCTGGTCGCCGATATTCACGACGAAAGTGCCGGGGATGGGCGGTGCGGCGATCCATTCGCCCGCCGTGTTCAGCACCTGCAAGGCGGGCACCTCATGCTGGGCGAGAATGGTGAAGCATTCATAATCCGAATGCGCGCCGATGCCGATCTGGTTCTCATCGATCACGCCATCCTGGCTGGGGTAATACACGATCCGCTGGGCGCGGGTCGGCTGGGTGATCATCGGGTCGAAATAGCCCTCGGGCAGGTCCAGCGCCAGCGCGAAAGCCTGGAACAAGCGGCGGCCGAGCGCCAGCACATGGGTGTGGTAATCCAGCATTGCGGCGCGAAAGCCCGGCATGTTCTCCGGCCAGATATTCACACCATAAAGCCCTTTGCCGGTGGTGAGCGCCGGATCGTCCGGGTCCAGCTCGGCGGCCATGTCGTAGGCTTCGTGCAGGTCGCCCTTCGCGGCGGGGTTCACGTTCTCTTCCAGCATCGGCGTGTAGCCGCTGTTATTGGTCGACAGCTTCACATGCGTCTTCATTTTTTCTTCGAGCGGGAGCGCGAAGAATTCCGGCCCGGCATCGAACAGCGCCTGGATCACACCGGCGGGAACGCCGTGATTTTTGATGTAGAAGAAACCGATTTTGGTCGCCGCTTCGCGCAATTGCGCGGCGACTTTACGTTTGGCGGCAAGATCGTTGCCCTGCATGGCGGCGAAATCGATGACCGGGATTTCGTGAAACGCCTCGCGCGCCGAAAGTCCGGCCGAGATTTCGCGCTGACCGTTTCCCGTATCCACCAATCCCACGCCCGGGTTCCTCCAGAGTTAACTCGGGCTGAGACTAGCAAATTCGGTGCCATGGGGGAAAGTGCGGAAAGAACGCCTTTGGCCGGGGCAACGCCTAATTTCTAAGCAGCGACCGCCTTGGCGGCGAAGAAAGTAGCACCCAGCAGCGCCGCATCCAGCCCCAAAGCGGTGCCGAGGCCGAGATGGTTGGCGACGAGGCCGATGGCGACCGGGCCGATGAGGAAGCCCGCATAGCCGAGCCCGACGACCGCGGGGACGGAATGGCTCGGGTCCATGCCTGGTACGCGGGAGGCGGCGCTGAACACCAGCGGCGCGATATTGCCGGTGCCAAGCCCGACAAGACCAAAGCCGATAATGCCGCAAACGCCGCTATGGGTGAGGATGATGAGCCCGAACCCGGTGACCGCCAGCATGCAGCCCAGGCGCATGACTTGCGGCTGGCCAAGGCGCATCGCCACCCGGTCACCCATCAGCCGGGAGGATGCCATGGCGACGGCGAAGGCGGCATAGCCGAGTGCGGCGCTGGCAAGCGGCAGGCCGCGTGAGAAACGCAGGAAAATCGTGCTCCAATCCGTCGCCGCCCCCTCGGTGAGGAAACAGGCGAAGCAGCATAGGCCGAGCAGGATGGTGGCACGGTTGGGCAACGCGATTTTAGGGCCGTCCGCCGGCGCATCCGCGGCGCGCGGGACGAGATGGCCGCCTTGGGAGAGGATGAGGAAAATGACGATGGCGCTGGCGAGCGCGCAGGCGGCGTTGGATGCGCCGAGGCGCAGCAGCAGGCTGCTGGCCACCGCGATGGCGAGGCTGCCCAGGCTGTAGCAGGCATGAAAACCCGACATTTGCAGCCGCCCGCTCATTTTCTCGATCACTGCGCCTTGCGCGTTCAAGGCGATATCCAGCGCGCCGAACAGCGACCCGTAAACGAAAAGCAGGAGGGTGAAGGCGAGCGGCGAAGGGGCCAGGGTGAGCAGCGGCAAAACGATGCCAAAGCCGATGCCGACGCCGAGCAGCACCGCGCGGCTGCCCCAACGGGCCATCGCCATGCCGGCCAGCGGCATGACCAGCACGCCGCCCGTGCCGCCCGCGAACAGCATGAGGCCGAGCGTGCCGTCATCCAGATGGAACCGGATTTTGGTGAAGGGAACGGTGATGGCCCAGACCGAAATCCCGATGCCGGCCATGAAGAACATGAGCCGCATCGTCCGCAATTTGGGTCCGGCCATGCCGGGCGGCTGTAACGCCATGGATCTTCGCCGCCTTTTAATCTGGGGTGTGGAGTATCCCGGCGGCGTTTGTTACGTCAAGGCGACGAGGTCGCCGAAAAGCCACTCTGGCGGCTGTCTAGCGGCGATTTTCCGCGCGCCGGTGCTCACGACCTGAAGGTCGCTCCGCGCCGCCGCTCGAAAATCACCGCTATACGGCTCACCAGAGCGTTTTTTGAACGGCCTCAAAAATTTTGTGCGGGTTACAGAATCCGGCGGCGGCCTGCGATGGCATGATAGATCACCAGCACCACCACCGCGCCGACCACGGCGACGAACAGGCTGTAGAGGTTGAAGCCCGTGACCGGCACGGCCCCCAACGCGTTGAAAATCGCCCCGCCGACAATGGCGCCGACAATGCCGAGGACCATGTCCAGCAGCGGGCCGCGCCCGCCATTGTCCACGATATTGCTGCCGATCCATCCGGCGATGAGGCCAAGCACGATCCAACCGAGAATAGACATTTTAAGCCTCCAGTTTTTTACCCGATGTTCAGATGTGGATTGGGCATTGCCGCCGCAAGCCGGAAAACAGGCTCTTCATGATTTAGCAACGATTTCGACACTCACGCCTCGACCGTGAGGGCGAAGAGCATCGGCAGCCAGATGATATACCACATCGGCGAAGGGCCTTTGATGATCTGGCTCAGATCCGAGGCGCCGACGATCAGCGGGATGACGGCGAGCGCCAACCAGCGGCGGCGGCCAAACCCGGCGGGGAGTTGGCGCAGCCGCCGCCAGAGCAGGAAAACCACGGTGAAGAAAAGCGCGAACCCAATGATGCCGCTATAGAAGAGCAGCGAGAGGTAGAGGTTATGCGGGCTGGGATAGGCCGGGCAGAAGCCGACCGGCTGAATCGGCAGGCGCGCCGCGGGTCCGAAGCCCAGCAGCGGACGGCGCAGGAATTCATCCCATGCGGTCTGCCAGATGAACAAATGGCAGTCCGAGCCGCGCGCGGCGAAGTTCTGCCACATCGGCCGGAGTTCAGCATGGCCGAAAATCAGCACCAGGGCGCAAAGGCAGGCGAGTACCGCAAGACCGCCACCCCAGAGGCGCAGCCCGGCACCCAGGCCGAGAATGCCGAGCGCCACCGCGATCGCCAGGAGCGGGGTGCGGCTGAAGGTGAGCAGGAGGTACACGCTCATGATAAACGCGCAGCTGAGCATGGCTGCGCGCCCGGATTTATCTTCAACCGCCTGGCCGATGGCGAGGATCAGGCAGACCCCGATGATGGCAGCGCCCAGAACAGGGTTTGCCGTGACTCCCCAGCCCTGCAGCCGGTGGATGGCGGCACCACGCAGCAAACAAACGAAAAGCGAGATGGCGGCGTTGAGCGTGCCGCAGAATACGAGCGTTAAAATAGCCCGCTCACGCGTTAGTTTTTCTTCCTCCACGGCCATCACGAAGGCGCAGATAAAGCTTAGCGTGCAGAGCATATCGCGCAGCCAGTAGAAATCGCCGTTCCCGTGGCCGGAGATGTCATCGCCCCAGAACACGGAAATGCCGGACCATGCTGTGAGCAACAGCATGATGTCAAAAGTGCGATTATGCCAGTCCGGCCGCCAGCCGCGCGCCACGCGGAGCAGCACGAGCGGCAGCACGGTCAGGTAGAACAGCATGGACCAGGCGGCGTTGCTGGGTAGCAAAAACCCGGAGCCGAGGCAGAGCAGCAGCAATGCGGAGACGCTGGGCGTTGCGGACAGGTATGTCTGGCGGGAAATCAAAGGCGAATTCCGGCGGTTTGCACCTGTCACATTCATCCCGACGACCATCAGCGCATGGCCAGCAGCGTGTCAAGAAAACCATGGGCTGGCTTGGATTAAGCTTTGTTGCAATCACGGCGCGTGCTGGTATTGCTGGCGTGCATGCTCCGTATCGCCCATCTCAGCTATTTCCCGGTCACGCTCAAAAGCCCGAACCAGCATGCGGTGAGTATCAAGCTCTCCAACGGTTTCACCCGCAACGGCCATGCCGTGTTCAACCTCTCGGACCGCGATATCGCCCGCGCCTCGGGATTTGGGCACCGGCGGCTGGGGCGGCGCGCGGTGAATGCGATGGTGCGGGAATTCTGCCGCGTGCATGAGCCGGACCTCATCGTGCTTGGGCATGCCGATATGATCGACGCGGAAACCGTGGCGGATTTGCGCGCCCAGCGCCCGGGCGTGCGGGTGCTGCAATGGAATGTGGACCCGCTTTTCGAGCCCGATAACGTCCGGCGGATCAACGGCAAGCTGGCGGTCGTGGATGCGACGCTGATATCCACCGCCGGACCGTCGTTGGAACAGTTCCGCCGCCCTGGCCATGTCGTGGGGTTTCTGCCCAACCCGGTGGATATCTCTATTGAGCGCGGGCGGGTGGATTTGCAGCCAAAGACCGAATTCGATGTTTTCTATGCCTGCGGCAACCCGTCCCGCCCCAAGCGCGTGGTGTGCGGGGAAGCCTGGGACATGGAGGATTTCATCACCAGGCTCCGGGGTCGTCTGCCCGGGGTGAGCATGACCACGCCGGGGATGTTCGGCCACCGGTTGCTGAACGGTGCAGCGTACCAATCCGGCCTGCTGAGCGCCGCTATCGGCCTCAATATCAGCCGCCGCGCGGATGATTACCTGTATTCCTCCGACCGTATTGCGCATGTGATGGGCAACGGGCTGCTGGCGATGATCGAGCGCAGCACGGGCTATGACCAGCTCTTCTCGGAGCATGAGATGGTGTTTTTCTCAAGCTTTGACGAGCTGGCCGAGGCGACCCAGCGTTTCGCGGGCGATCCGGCGCTGCGGATGCGCATCGCGCAGGCCGGGCGGGCGCGGTATATCGAGCTGTTCAACGAGCGCCGGATTGCCGCTTACGTGGTGGAGGCCGCGTTGGGGCGGGCCAACCCTGCGGATTACCCATGGCCGAGCGTGATTGGGTAGCGGGCGGTTTGCACCTATATAGGCGCCAACACCTTGCATATGGGACGCAAAATGCCTGACCTTATTCCCGTTACCGTACTCACCGGCTATCTGGGCGCCGGCAAAACCACGCTGCTCAACCGCATCCTCACTGAGAATCACGGCAAAAAATACGCCGTCATCATCAACGAATTCGGCGAGCTGGGCGTGGATAACGACCTCGTCGTGGATTCCGATGAGGAAGTCTTCGAGATGAACAATGGCTGCATCTGCTGCACCGTGCGGGGCGACCTCATTCGCATCGTCGGCGGGCTGATGAAGCGTTCGCAGAAATTCGACGGCATCATCGTGGAGACAACCGGCCTCGCCAACCCGGCGCCGGTCGCGCAGACCTTCTTTGTGGATGAGGATGTGAAGGCGAAAACCCGGCTGGATGCGATTGTGACCGTGGTGGACGCGCTGAATTTCCTCACCCGGCTGGAGGACGCGCCGGAAGCCGCCGACCAGGTGGCCTTTGCCGATGTGGTGGTGCTGAACAAGCTGGACCTGGTCTCGCCCGAGCAGCTGGAAAAGGTGGAGGCGCGGATCAAATCCATCAACCGCTACGCGCAAATCCACCATGCCACGCGCGGCGACGTGCCGATCGACAAGCTGCTGGGGTTGAACGCCTTCGACCTGAACCGCGTGCTGGAGAGCGTGCCTGATTTTCTGGACGAGGATTCACATACGCATAACGAGCATCTGACCAGCGTCTCCTTCGAGGTGACGGCACCGCTGGATGCGACGAAATTCCAGACCTGGATCGGCCATATTCTGCAGACCCAGGGCGCCAACCTGCTGCGCACCAAGGGGATTCTTTCCTACAAGAACGAGGACCGGCGCTTTGCATTCCAGGCCGTGCATATGATCGCGGATGGGGATTTCGTGGCGGCGTGGAAGCCGGGCGAGGAACGCAAAAGCCGGATCGTGTTCATCGGCCGGGATTTGAACCGCCCGGCGCTGCGCCGCGGGTTCGAGAGCTGCGCTGCCTGAGCGCTTACGGCTTTATTTTATCACGAAACAGCATCGATATGCGTGGCTGACAGAGCGCGTATGATGAAATTGCTCGCTAAAAAAGAGTTAGTGTGTGTTTCGTCTGATGAAAAACACTTTTGGTGCGTTCGGCTTGCAACGGGCGGGATGCCGGGTAACCGTCTGAAACGACACTTAATTTTCCGCGCCTGAATGGGGCACGCGGGCTGCTGCGCATGCTGCGGCCCGCTACACCGCGCCGTGTTACGGAATGCAACGGACAACACCCTGGCACGCGGTTTTGTGCGTTGCACCAGGGGGTGCGGCCAACCACGTGAACTTGGATAAAATTCTTCGTAATGCCTGTCTTCGGCCTAGAAAGGACCGTCGCCATGAAACACGCCAGATCCCATGCCGTGACGCGCAAGCCGATCGCGACACTCGCTCTTCTGCTGCTTGCCGCTTTAACGCTCGCCTCGCTGAGCGCCTGCGCCGCGCCCACCGCCCAGCTCGCCGCCACGCAGAGCAATGTGCCGGGCAATGGCGCTGGGGGAAATTATTTTATGCATATCACGGACCCGGACCAGCTTCTGGCGGTGTATTAATTCAGCACGCGAGGCCGCGTACCATACTGAAGATTCTCGTTTAACGTTTGTTATTTAAATTAACATAGGCATAGAGCCTTCCCGCCGGAAGCCGGATTGTTGTTTTGTTTTTCCGATGCAGCTGGGTTTTATTCCTCAGCTCAGCATCTCACGCACGAGGGGCGCCACCTTCGTTGCATAAAGTTCAATGCCGCGCAGGAGTTTTTCATGCGCCAGCCGGCCGGCGCTGTATTTCAGGTTAAAGCGCGCGATACCCAGCGCCTTTGCCGTCGCGGCGATTTTCCGGGCGACCGTTTCCGGGCTGCCGGCATAGAGCGAACCCTGCGCGATTTCGCGCTCGAACCCTGCGCGCTCCATCGGCGGCCAGCCGCGTTCCCGCCCGATGCGGTCATGCATCTGGCGGTATTCCGGCCAGAGTTCTTCCAGCGCCTGTGTGTCGGTTTCCGCCACATAGCCCGGCGAGTGCAGGCCGATTTCCAGCATGGGCTGGCCGAAATGTTCAATCGCGCGGTGGTAGAGATCGACATAGGGGCGGAAGCGTTTCGGGTCACCGCCGATCACCGCCAGCATCATCGGCAGGCCGTAGCGCGCCGCACGCACCACGGATTCCTGGCTACCGCCGACGCCGATCCAGGTTTTGAGTGGGCCGTTTTCCAGCTTGGGAAATACGTCCTGCGCTTCGAGCGGCGGGCGGGTGTTGCCCTGCCAGGTCACCGCCCCGCCACCGCGCAAGGCGGCGAAGAGGTCCAGCTTGTCCTCGAAAAGTTCCTCGTATTGCGCAAGATCGAACCCAAATAGCGGGAAGGATTCGGTGAACGAGCCACGCCCCAGCACCACCTCGGCCCGGCCGTTGGAGAGTGCATCCAGGGTCGCGAAACGCTGGAACACGCGGATCGGGTCATCGGAGCTGAGCACCGTGACGGCGGAGCCGAGCCGGATGCGCTTTGTGCGTGGCGCGATGCCGGCCAGCAGGACTTCCGGGGCGGAGACGGCGAAATCCGGCCGGTGGTGCTCGCCGATGCCGAAAAAATCCAGCCCTAGCGCATCGGCCAGCTCCGCTTCCGCAGCGACATTGCGGATCACCTGGGCATAGGGCAAAGCCTGCCCGTCCGCGCCGTTGGTGACATCGCCAAACGTATCCAGCCCGAATTCCAGATGCTGAGTCATGCGCGCCAATCCCAAAACCTGCGCGACACATGGCATCGGGGGGATGGCCCCGGTAGCCTCTATCTCCAGATGGCTGGCATCTGATCGCCCGATATGTCGGGGGTAAATATGTGCCGATATACCGGAATTGAATTTTTGCCCGCTATACCGGAATTAAATTTTTGCCCGCTATACCGGGCATGAATTTTTGCCCGATACTGCGGGCATGAAAAAACCCCGGGATTGCGC
>Ga0116226_10000283_pt1 | contig 42138 bp, 40 predicted proteins | sample S1TSphfallax_FD_89692 | JGI IMG/M metagenome (GOLD analysis project Ga0116226, IMG submission 89692) | Host-associated microbial communities from peat moss isolated from Minnesota, USA - S1T2_Fa - Sphagnum fallax MG | ecosystem: Host-associated > Plants > Peat moss > Unclassified | place: USA... | reverse complement strand
GGGGGGGGGGGGGGGGGGGGGGGGGGGGGGGGGGGGGGGGGGGGGGGGGGGGGGGGTAGGGGGGGGGGGGGGGGGGGGGCGGGGGGGGGGGGGGGCCGGGGGGGGGGGGGGCGGGGGCGGGCCCGGGTTGAACAGCGTGTAGCGCAGGCCGACGAGGCCGGCATAGTTCAGCGTGTAATCGGTTTTGACCGTGACGCGCGTGGCGAGCCCGGGCGCAAAAAACTGGCCGTCATAGGTTTCCTGCTCGGGGATCGCCGAGACGCGGCCTTCGACGGTGACCGCGAGGCCCGGGAGCGAGGCGATATCATATGCCACGCCGACGATGCCCTGGAGGGCGATATTGCCCTGCGTGTTGGTCTCGCGGATGAAGAGCGGGGATACGCCATCGGCGCCGAACCCGTAGGCGCGGCCATTGCTGAATTGCACCTGGTCGTAGCCGGCGCCGAGGCCGGCATACGGGGAGAGGCCGGACGCGCCATAGGGCGTGAGATCGAAATCGTAGAGAAGGTTCACGTAGCCTTCATATTGTTGCTGATCGCCGGCCGCGTTGAGCCCGGCGAAGGTGCGCAGGCTATTCTTGCGGTAATCGCCCTGGAGTTCCAAACGGAGGCCATTGCCGATGCCGTAACCGAAGGACGCCGAGCCCAGCACGTCGGTTTGAGTGCCGATATGCCCGTTCTGAGCCGGGCCACCGGTATTGTAGGTGCCGATCTCCGGGAAATTCACGGAGTCGATATTTTGCTGGGCGATGTAGGTCGCACCGGCACCGAGACTGACATAGGGCCCGACAACGGGCTGTGCGAAGGCATTGCCTGCGCAGAATGATACAGCAGTCAGGCCCGCACCGAGCAGACTGACACGGCGGTTCATTGGGGAGCCTCCAGGATCGTGGTCACGCACGAGATGGAGGTAACTCGCCAATCCAGCGGTATTCTGCAACCTTATTTTTGTTTCAGGATCTTAATCAAGAAACCGTTATCATAGAAAAAAGGGAGGGCAGACTTGCCCTCCCTTCACTCTACATTCGATGAAGACAGCCGAATTACTTCAGAATGATTTCAACGCGGCGGTTCTGCGGCTCGCGCACGCCCGGTGCGGTCGGCACCAGAGGATTGCTCTCGCCGTAACCGTGGATGCTGATCTCACCCTGGCTTACGCCGTCATGCACCAGCTCGGCTTCGACGCTCTGCGCGCGGCGTACCGAAAGTTTCTGGTTGTAGGCGGCCGTGCCGGACAGATCGGTATAGCCGTTGACCTCGATCCGCGTGGTCTGCACATGCGTGGATGCGGCTGCGGCTTCGGCCACGATCTGCCGCGCGCGCGCGGTAAGGTCGGAACGATCCCAGTCGAAGAACACCAGGTAGGTGCGGCTCGGCACCGGTGCGGGGGCCGCGGCCGGCGGCGGGGCCGGTGGCGGAGGAGCTGGCGGGGCCGGGCTAAACAAGGCGTAACGCAGGCCGACCAGGCCGGCATAGTTCAGCGTGTAATTGGTCTTGTAGTCGATACGCGTGGCGACGCCCGGGGCGAAGAACTGCGAATGGTAGTTGTTGTCTTCCGGGATGGAGGACACACGGCCTTCCACGGTCAGCGCGAGGCCGGGCACGGCAGCGATATTGTACGCCAGACCCAGGATGCCCTGAGCGGCGAAGTTGCCGTGGGTGTTGGTGTCGCGGATGAACACCGGCTGGTTGTTGCCGCCGAAGCCGCTGAACCCGCCATTCTCGAACTTCACCTGGTCGTAGCCGGCGCCGAAACCGACATAGGGGGACAGACCGGCCACTCCGAACGGCGTAAGGTCGAAATCATACAGAACGTTTACGTAGCCGGAATATTGCTGCTCGTCGCCGGAAGCGGACAGGCCGCTGAAGCCGGTGAGCTTGTTTTGGCTATAGCCACCCTGCAATTCGATCCGGATACCGTTGCCGAGGCCGTAACCGAAGGCGCCGACGCCCAGTATGTCGGTATCGGTCTTGATATGGGCATTGGTGAACACGCCGGAGTCGTAGGCGCCAAGAGCCGGAACCGCGAGGTCGCGCAAATCCTGGTTCTGCAGGTAGTTCGCGCCGACGCCGAGGCTGACGTAGGGGCCGGTAACTGGCTGAGCGAAGGCCGCGACGGGCGCGGCGAACGTGGTGGCAACCAGAAGCGCATGCCTGAGCTTCATTGTATGTAGTCTCCTGTTAGATCTTGTCTTCAAAGGCGGGGCCCCTGCGCACCGGCCGCAACCGTGCGTGGCATCCGGAGCCAGCAACGCCGCATCTAGCCCGGCGGATTGTAGGTTTCGACCCGCTCAAGGCGGGAACCGCCAAGCATGTTGCACCGCAGCCACAGTATTCACGGTGCACAGGGTGGATTTCGTCTGGTTCACCAAACCGTGATTTTTGAATTTCCGTGACAAAGCTTGCATGAACAACTGTTCACCATCGGCTGAATGTTACAAGCGCGCGCCGGAATACTTGCGTTTATGGTCGCGACTGGAGACAGTTTGTAAATGAACGGATACAAATCCGTCGTTCGAGGCACGCGCCACAACGTCGAAAGGGCTGGCGGTTCCCTCATAAGCCCCCAGCCAGCGCATGCCTGGGGAGCCGGTGTCGCGGGACTATCCGGAAAACTATAGGGGGTGGTGCACGCGCTTGAGGGCGTGCTCCGCCCTGGTAAACGCTACGATCAAACCGCCCGATATGGCCGCTACGCCTCTAGCTTGGCCATCCGCCGGAACACGTAAGTGCCTGCGCTTGCTTCGCTCTCGGCCAGTGCTTCGTGCATGACGTGGTGGTGCGGCGATAGCTCGCAGGCGGGGTCGGTGGCGTTCAAATCGCCGAGCAGCGCAAAGGCCTGGCAGCGGCAGCCGCCCCAGTCGATCTCTCGCCGGTCGCACGAGGCGCATGGTTCCGGCATCCAGGCCGTGCCGCGGAACCGCAGGAACGCTTCCGAATTGTGCCAGATTTCGGCGAGCGACATCTGCCTTACGGATGGGAAGGTGAAGCCGGGTAACGTCTCGGCCGCATGGCAGGGCATGGCATGGCCGCTGGGCGAAATATTGATGAAGCGCCGTGCCCAGCCGCCCATGCAGGCTTTGGGGCGGGCGGCATGATAGTCGGGCACCACATAATCGATCACCATGCGGCCACTGAGCCGCAGGCGCGCGGCCTCCACCGCCGCAGTCGAGGACTCCAGCTGCGCGCGCGTGGGCAGCAGCGCGTTCCGGTTCCGCAAGCCCCACCCGTAATATTGCACGTGGGCGATTTCGGTGCGCTCGGCCTGGAGCTCTTCCGCCATCGCGATCATCCGGGTTACCCGATCGGCATTGCCGCGATGGACCACGAAATTCAGCGTCAGCGGCAGACCGGCACCGCGTATGCGTTCGGCGGCGGCGCGCTTCTTGGCGAAGGCGCCGGGGCTGCCGCCGAAAAAATCGTTCTCGGCGGCATCCACGTCCTGAAAGCTCAGCTGGATGTGGTCGACTCCCGCGCGCATCAAATTGGCCATCATCTTGTCGTCGAGCGTGACGCCGGAGGTAATGATGTTGGTGTACAGCCCGCGCCCGCCGGCATGGGCCACCAGCTCCACGATGTCCCGACGCGACAGCGGCTCGCCCCCCGTGAAATGCACCTGCAAGACACCGATCTCGGCCGCCTGGTCGAGCACATGGAGCCAGTCGGCCGTGGTCAGCTCGGCATTGGCACGCTCCAGCTCAAGCGGGTTGGAGCAGTAGGGGCATTGCAGGGGGCAACGATGGGTGACCTCCAGGATCAGGCCCAGTGGCGGGGGAAAATCTGTCATAATTTTATGGCGCCTCGGGCGGCGAGTTCCGCCAGCATGGTGTCGACATCGCCCTGTATGGTTTCAAGCGGGGCGTCGAACCGCGCTGCGAGGTTCTCCGCAATGGCATGGGTGGTGCGCTCGCCATCGACCAGCTTGAGGATTTCCACCGCTGGCTCGTCCGGCATGAACAGCCGCTCCGGGCCCAGCAACACCCAGGCCTGGCGCACCTGATCGAAACGCAGCTTGTGGCCGGGGCTGAGGCGCGGCGCGGGACTCATGCGGGGATAAAGACGCCCGGCGGCGGCAAAGCGGGGATCACGTAGGCGTGGTGCAATGCATCCAGCTGCGCCCAAAGCACATCGCATTTGAACCGGAGCGCGGCCAGCACCGCCTGCTGATCGGCCGGCGTGCGGGCGTGTTCCATCACATAGGCGAGCGCGAAATCCGAATCGCGCGGCGCCTGAGTGAGCCGCGGGGTGAAGTAGGCGAGCGTGTCCCGCGTGATGAAGTCGTAGTTCTTCAGCATGCCGGAGACGCGTTCGGCGATGATCTGGGGGGAGAACAGCTCGGTGAGCGAGGAGGCCACGGCCTCCAGGATCGACCGGTCGCGCACGAAAGCCACGTAGGCGTCTACCGCGAAACGGGTGGCCGGCAGGATGCCGGCGCCGGACTCCACATAGTCGCGATCGAGCCCGACGCCTTCCGCCAGTTTCAGCCAGCGGATGATGCCGCCGGTATTCGGGGCGTCGCCATCGTGATCGACAAGCCGGCGGCGCCACTCGCGGCGAAGGTCGGGCGTTGGCAGGCGGGCGAGCAACGTCGCGTCCTTCACGGGGATGCTCGCCTGGTAATAATAGCGGTTCAGCGCCCAGGCCTGCACCTGCGCCCGGCTGAGCTTGCCATCATGCAGCAGGCGATGGAACGGATGCAGGATGTGGTAGCGCTCGGCGCCGATGGCGCGGAGGGCTGCCGCCAGATCCTCCGGCGAAAGCAGCGTGTCGGTGAGCATTTTTATGCGGTCCCGCGTGGTTCTGGTGGCGTTGTCCCTAGGCAAGAAGATGGGCGAGATGGGCCGGGGGGTCAATTGCAACCGGGATGTGGCTGCGCAACCTTGCTTGCCAGCCCCGCGCGACCAGCACATCATCGGTCCATGCCGCCAGACCGTCTCGCCAAGGTTATGGGATAAAAACGACTCCCTGCTCCTTTTGAAAGGTTGATGTCATGGCCATACCCGCATCCGCAAAAACGATGGCCTTCATCGTCACCCGGGACCGCGAGAAGGCAAAAGCTTTCTACGCCGGCCAGCTGGGCTTCAAACTCGTGCATGAAGACCCGTTCGCGGCGGTGTATGACCTGAACGGAACCATGCTCAGAGTGTCGACTGTCGAAAACCACGTGGCCCAGCCGCATACAGTTCTTGGGTGGGAGGTGGCCGACATCGCGCAAACCGCCCTTGCGCTGCGAGACCAGGGTATCGCGTTTACGATTTATGAAGGTTTTGAGCAGGACGAGCTCGGCATCTGGTCCGCCCCAGGCAGCGCCTCCAAGGTCGCCTGGTTCACCGATCCAGATGGAAACCTGTTGAGCCTCGCGCAATCGCCGTAGAGTGCGTGAGCCAAGCATCACGCCTCGCTTTCCCGGCGGGAAGAAAGCGCATTCTTTTCTGAAGAAAAGAAGAGCCTTCCTCCTTTCCTACGCCGCCGTGATTCGGCGGCTGATTCCCTACTCCGCCGCGATTCGGCGGCTGAGGTCGCTGTGGCGGAGATACTCTTCCTGCCATTCGCTTGGACCGTTCGAGGGGCTGATCTGCACTGCCGTTACCTTGTATTCCGGGCAATTCGTTGCCCAATCAGAAAAATCCGTGGTGATGACGTTGGCTTGCGTGAGCGGATGGTGGAAGGTGGTGTAAACCACACCGGTCGCGACCCTGTCGGTAATTTTTGCTCGCAGTGAGGTCTCGCCCGCGCGGCTGTGGATGCGCACCCAGTCGCCATCGCGCACACCCCGCTGCTCGGCGTCGTACGGATGGATTTCCAGAACATCCTCCTCGTGCCAGCGGCTGTTCTCGGTGCGCCGCGTTTGCGCGCCCACGTTGTACTGGCTCAGGATACGCCCGGTGGTGAGCAGCAGCGGAAAGCGCGGGCCGGTTTTTTCCTCTGTGGGAATATATTCGGTGATGATGAACCGCCCGGTGCCGCGCACGAATTCGCCGATATGCATCACCGGCGTGCCCTCCGGCGCCTGTTCGTTGCAGGGCCACTGAATGGAGCCTTGCTCATCCAGCGCCTTGTAGGAAACGCCGGCAAAGCTCGGCGTAGTGCGCGCCACCTCGTCCATGATTTCACCAGGATGGGCGTAGGTGCCGATATCGGCGCCCAGCGCTTCCGCGAGTCTTAGCGTCACTTCCCAATCCGCGAGGCCAGGCACCGGCTTGATCACCCGGCGCACCCGGTTGATCCGGCGTTCCGCGTTGGTGAACGTGCCGTCCTTTTCCAAGAACGTCGTGCCGGGCAGGAAGATATGCGCGTAATTCGCGGTTTCGTTGAGGAACAAATCCTGCACGATCACGCATTCCATCGCCTCCAGCCCGGCAATCACGTGTTTCGCATCGGGGTCGGATTGCGCGATATCCTCGCCCTGCACATAGAGCGCCTTGAAATTGCCATCCACGGCGGCATCGAGCATGTTGTTAATCCGCAGCCCGGGCTCCGGATCGAGCTCCACGCCCCATTCCTTCGCGTAAAGCGTGCGCACACCTTCATCGCTGATATGGCGATAGCCAGGCAATTCATGGGGGAAACTGCCCATGTCGCAGCTGCCCTGCACGTTGTTCTGGCCGCGCAGCGGGTTCACGCCGACGCCCGGCCGCCCGATATTGCCAGTGACCATCGCGAGATTCGCGATCGCCATCACCGTTGTCGTGCCCTGGCTATGCTCGGTTACGCCGAGACCGTAGAAGATTGCCGCATTGCCGCCGGTTGCGTAAAGTCGCGCCGCCTTGCGGATCAGATCCGCCGGCACACCCGAAACGCGTTCCACCGCTTCCGGCGAATTTTGCGGCTCCAGCACAAAGGCCTTCCACTCGGCGAAATCCTCCGCGTCGCAGCGCTCGCGAACGAACGCCTCGTTCACCAGCCCCTCGGCCACGATCACATGGGCCAGCGAGGTGACCACCGCCACGTTCGTGCCGGGCTGCAAAGGCAGATGATAATCCGCCTCGATATGCGCCGACCGCACCAGATCGATCCGGCGTGGGTCGATCACGATCAGCTTCGCCCCGGCGCGTAGGCGCTTCTTCATGCGCGACGCGAATACCGGGTGCCCGTCGGTCGGGTTCGCGCCGATCACCAGCATCACATCGCAGTGCTCGACGCTGTCAAAATCCTGGGTTCCCGCCGAGGTGCCATAGGTTTGCGACAGGCCGAAACCGGTCGGCGAATGGCATACGCGCGCGCAGGTATCCACGTTGTTGTTGTGGAAGCCAGCGCGCACCAGTTTTTGCACCAGATAGGTTTCCTCGTTGGTGCAGCGGGAGGATGTGATGCCGCCCACCGAGGTGCGGCCATATTTGGCCTGGATGCGCTTGATCTCGGACGCCGCGCGTTCGAACGCTTGCTCCCACGTGACCTCGCGCCACGGATCGGTGATTTTTTCGCGTATCATCGGCACGGATTTGCGCTCGCGATGGGTCGCGTATCCCCAGGCGAACCGGCCCTTGATGCAGCTATGCCCGCGATTGGCCTTGCCGTCCTTGTAGGGCACCATGCGCACCAATTCCGGCCCGCGCATCTCCGCCTTGAACTGGCAGCCCACGCCGCAATAGGCGCAGGTGGTGACCACCGAATGTTCCGGCGTGCCGATCTCCACCACCTTCTTTTCGATGAGTGTCGCTGTCGGGCAGGCGGCGACGCAAGCGCCGCAGGAAACGCACTCGCTCGACATGAAAGGTTCGTTTTGCCCCGCGGCCACGCGCGAGCCGAAGCCGCGCCCGTCGATGGTGAGCGCGAATGTGCCTTGGGTTTCCTCACAGGCCCGCACGCAGCGGCTGCACACGATGCATTTGGAAGGATCGTAATCGAAATACGGGTTGGATCGGTCCTTTTCCAGGCCGAGATGATGGGCGCCCTTGTAGCCATAGCGTACATCGCGCAGCCCGACCTCGCCTGCGGCATCCTGCAATTCGCAATCGCCATTCGCGCCGCAGGTGAGGCAATCGAGCGGGTGATCGGAGATATACAGCTCCATCACGCCCTTGCGGAGTTTGCGCAGCCGTTCATTGCCGGTGACCACCGACATGCCCGGCGCCACGAGCGTGGTGCAGCTTGCCGGAGTGCCCGCGCGCCCTTCGATTTCCACCAGGCACAGCCTGCAGGATCCGAAAGCGTTCAGCGTATCGGTGGCGCAGAGTTTTGGCACCTTCACGCCGATCTCGGCCGCCGCGCGCATCACGCTGGTGCCCTCGGGCACGGTCACGTCGAACCCGTCGATCTTCAGCGTCACAAGTTTGTCGGTCTTGCGCGCCGGTGTGCCGTAATCGGCTTCCTGGATCAGCGACATTGCTCAACTCCATTTCGCTTACCGGCCGGGTCCCGGATCGTGGGTGGCCAAGGCGGAAAAACAAAAGTCTTTTGGGTCTTTTCTGCAGAAAAGAACATCTTCCTCACTCGGCCGCGAGCGCGTGCTGCGTGCGCCGAAAATCCTCGCCAAAATGCCGCAGGGCGCTCAGCACGGGATAGGGCGTGAACCCGCCCAGCGCGCAGAGCGACCCAAATTTCATCGTGTCGCAGAGATCCTCGAGCAATCCGATCTGCGCCGTATCGCCAGCCACGATCTTGTCGATCACTTCCACGCCGCGCGTGCTGCCGATGCGGCAGGGCGTGCACTTGCCGCAGCTTTCGATCGAGCAGAACTCCATCGCGAACCGCGCCATCTGCGCCATGTCCACCGTGTCGTCGAACACCACCACGCCGCCATGGCCGATCAGCCCGTCACGCGCGGCAAAGGCCTCGTAATCGAACACGGTATCGAACAAAGCGGGAGGAAAATACGCGCCCAACGGCCCGCCCACCTGCACCGCGCGCACCGGGCGCCCGCTGGCCGTGCCGCCGCCGATCTCCATCACCAGCTCGCCCAGCGTGATGCCGAACGGCACTTCGAACAGGCCGCCGAACCTGATATTGCCGGCCAGCTGCACGGGGATCGTGCCGCGCGACCGGCCATAGCCGAGCGCCTGATATGCGGCCGCGCCGCCGGCCAGGATATCCGGCACCGCGGCGAGCGACAGCACGTTGTTCACCACGGTCGGTTTGCCCAAGAAACCTTCCAGCGCCGGCAAGGGCGGTTTCGCACGCACCTGCCCGCGCTTGCCTTCGAGGCTGTCGAGCAGCGAGGTTTCCTCGCCGCACACATAGGCGCCGGCGCCCACCCGGATTTCCAGTTCGAAGGCGTGCGCGCTGCCGAGCACGCTCGGGCCAAGCACCCCTGCCCGCCAAGCCTCCGCCACCGCCTGGTTCATCGTCAGAACACTCTGCGGATACTCCGAGCGCAGATATACGTAGCCACGTGTGGCGCCCACCGCGATGCCGGCGATGATCATCCCTTCGATCAGCAGGAAGGGATCGCCCTCCATCACCATGCGGTCGGCAAAGGTGCCGCTATCGCCTTCATCGGCATTGCAGACGATGTATTTCTGCGGGCCTTGGGCCCCCATCACCGTGCGCCACTTGATGCCCGTGGGAAAGCCCGCGCCGCCGCGGCCGCGCAGGCCGGATTTCGTCACCTCTTCGACGATCGCGAGCCCATCCATGGCCAGGGCGCGCCGCAAGCCGGACAGCCCGCCGAGCGCCTTGTAGTCGTCCAGGGAAACCGGATCGGTCAGCCCGCAGCGGGAGAAGGTGACGCGGGTCTGCCGCGCGAAAAACGGCACATCCTCCGGCCGCCCGATACGCTTGGCATGCGGGCCGCCGGCGAGGAATCCGGCCGCTACCAGCCCCGCCACATCGCCAGGCTCGACCGGCCCGTAACCGATTCGGCCCGCTTGCGTCTCCACCTCCACCAGCGGCTCCAGCCACGCCATGCCGCGCGACCCGTTGCGCACGATCATCGCCTGCGGGCAGGAGGCTGCAATGGCGGCTGCCACCTCATCGGCGCCGAGCGCGATCGCCAGCGCGTCGCGCGGCACGAAAACGCGGGTCAACGCACATCCTCTAGAATGGCATCGAGCCGCGCATTGGTCAGCCGCGCCACGCTGCGGTCGCCCACCATGCCGCAGGGTGCGGCGGCACACAGGCCTAGGCAGAACACCGGCTCCAGCGTCACCGCGCCATCGGCCGTGGTTTCATGCCAGGAAATCCCCAGCCGCTCAGTGGCATGCGCGGCAATTCGGTCGGCGCCAAAACTCTGGCAGGCCTCGGCACGGCACAATTTCAGCACCGTGCGCCCCGCCGGCTCGTGGCGAAAATCGTGATAGAAGGAAACAATGCCGTGCACTTCGGCGCGGGACAGGTTCAACGCCTGGGCCACCACCGGCACCGCCGCTTCGGGCACATAGCCGAACGCCGCTTGGATCGCGTGCAGCATCGGCATCGCGGGCCCTTCGCGCCCGGCATAAGGCGCGATGATCTCGGCAATCCGTTCCACCACATTCCGACTGCTGGCGTTTTGTGTCATTTCGCGCCATCTCCCATAGGACCTAATAGGGGAAGCCGAGGCGCAGCAAGCAAGGGCCCATCCCGCATGGTGCGATAGAACATATCTATCAGAATATTCCCTCCGCCACGAAAACCCGGCGCGCCTCCGTCACCAGCGCTGCCGTCAGTGGCTGCAACGGCTCGCGATGCGGATAGACAAGGCCGATGACCGGCGGCGGATCGCCGTCGCGGATCGGGATGGAGCGTATATCCACCGTGCCCGCGCCACCTTGGGTGAGCAGGGTGTCGACAATGATCGCCGGCAGCACGCTCGCCCATTGGCCGGTGCGCACATGGGACAACAGCACGATCATCGAGTTCGTTTCCAGCACGGGCCTTGGCTCCGCGCCGGCCTTCTGCATGCGGCGATCCATGATGCGGCGGTTTTGCATATCGGGGGTTAGAAGGCTGAGCGGGATGCTGGCCACATCGCCCCAGCCGACCTCCCGCCGGACCGCCAGCGCTGCATCGGCCGCGATCAACAGCCGGTAGCTCTCTTCATACAGAGACAGCGAGCGCACTCGCCCCAACGGCTCGCTGCCCACATAAGTGATGCCGGCATCGGCCTCCAAATTTTCCATCAGCGCCAGCACCTCCAGCGAATTGCAGGAGCGGACGGAGAACGTCACCTCCGGGTGGCGTTCCAGCATAGGCGTGGTGAGCCCCGCCACCACCGGCAGCGCGGTCGGCACCACCGCCAGGCGCAGATGGCCGGCCAGCCCCTGGCGCAAGGACTTTACTTCGTTATGCATCGCCCTGGCATCGCCCACGATGCGCCGCGCCCATTCCAGCACGCGCTCACCCTCCGGCGTAAACCCGCCGAACCGCGCGCTGCGATAGACCAGCAGCACGCCCAGTGCCGTTTCCAGCTGCTTGAGCCCCGCCGAGAGGGTCGGCTGCGTTACCCCGCAGGCCTCCGCCGCCCGGCCAAAATGCTTTTCCCGCGACAGCGCAAGCAAAAACGTCAGCTTATCGATCAAGGAACGGCGTAAACCGCAGGGTGGCCTTCAGCCCGTCGTCGCACCGAAAAACCCGCCCGACCGAAATAAGGAGGGCAAGCATCTTCTTTTCTGAAGAAAAGACGCAAAAGACGTTTATGCCTCTTGCCGTTCATGCACCTACCTGTTTGAGCCAGCTTGGCAGGTTGTAAAAATTGGATACACGGGCGACCTTGCCGTCCCGCACATCGAAAAACGCGCCGGCGGGCAGCACATAGGTTTGGCCGGTGGCTTCGGGCAGGCCGGTGTCGGTTGCGATATAGGTGCCGTGCACGATGAACTCGGCAGCCGCACGCTTGCCCGAAGTTTCGGTGAACACAACAATGTCGGTCAGCTGTTCCCGATAGCATTCCTCCATGTGCGCCAAAAAAACGCGGAACGCCGACCGCCCCGTCTCCCGCCCGCCCTGATTGATGTCGTGCGCCACATCCTCGGTGAGCAGCGCCACCATCTCGTCGAAATCGCCGGCATTGAAGGCGGCATAATAGGCGCGGATCAGCTCTTCGGTCGTCATTCTGCCTCACATGTCTGCGGCGCCGGGGGATCCGTCGGCCAGTTCAGGAAATTACGCACGGCGCCGTCGGCCCGCACATGATCGAGGGCCGCGAAATCGAGATCGGCGAACACCCAGCCGGGCCGGTTCATCGCGCCTGCCGCAAGCACCCCATCGGCCGGAAACCCCCGATCGACCGGCCCGAACACACCCGCAAACCCATGGTTTTCGTCCAGCGTCGCCAGGCCGGGCGCATCGCCGACCGTCGGCGCCATGACCACAAAACACTGATTCTCCAGCGCCCGGGCGCGGGCAGAAAAGTGTACGCGGTTGAACCCATGCAACGTGTCGGTGCAGCTCGGCACCAGGATCAGCTTCGCGCCCGCGAGCGCCTGGGCGTGCACCAGGTTCGGGAATTCGGAATCGTAGCAGATGGCAATCCCGATCAATCCCCAGGGCGTCTCGAACACGGCAGGCGGTGCGCCACCCTGCACGCCCCAGCGCTCGGACTCGAACCGCGTCATCACGCTTTTGTCCTGAAAGCGCACCACGCCCGCGGGGCTGATCAGCGGCGCGCGGTTGCGCACGCACCCGCCTTCGTCCCACGGCATCGAGCCGGGCAGCAGCCACACACGATTCCGGCGCGCCAGCTCGCAAAACAGGGAGAGGAGCTCCGCGCGCTGCGCGCACACGGCGCGGAGCTCCGCATCCACGTCACCCGCGCCAGGGAAGTCCGCCGCGAGCTCCATGCACGCATATTCCGGCATTACCAGCAGACCGGCGCCGCCCGCCGCACCCTCGGCCACCAACCCCGCCACCTTCCGCGCGAACGCCGCAAGACTTTTGGGCGCGGTCACGGGATAGGCGAGTGCCGCCACACGAACCGTGCTCATCTCGTCTCCGGAGGGAGCGGCGCGCCGCTTAGCGATTTCAGCCAGAATACCAGGGTTTTGGTCGATTCCCCAGGTTCGCCAAGGTCCGTCCAGTCCATCTCGCAGCGCAGATCGGGCCGCCTCGTGAAACCTCGGCGCCCCCAAAACACATCGAGCGGCTCGTAGCCAGCCGGCCTGGCCGGATGATCGGCAGGCCGCTGCACGGCGCAGAAGGTGGCAAAATCGCAGCCCGATACCGCGCGCGCATGGGCCTCGCGGCCGTTGAAGAAGGCGACGCCGATGCCCCGGCCGCGAAATTCCGGTAGCAGAACGCTCTCACCGAAATAGAAAACTCGGTCCGGATCCCAGCCGGGCGCACGGAATGGCGCGATCACGTTTTCTGTCTCGTCGGTCAGTTTGAGGCAAGTGGAGGCGCCGACGATGCGCCCTTCCGACCGCGCCAGGATCACCGCGGCACTCGGGCTGCGGACGTAGGTTTGCAAATAGCTGGCCTCGTAGGCCTCGTTACCGTCGTACAGATACGGCCAGGCACGGAACACGGCTACGCGCAGCCGCGCGAGTTCTGGGATGATGTCCCGCAAACCCGCGCCGACTGCACGGCCGATCTCGATTTTTTTCGACATCCAGGACGCTAACCCTCCGCCCGGCGTTTTCCGGCAGAACGCGCGATCCGGTCAACCTGGACCTTCCACCACCAGCTGTAGCGTGCGCCTGAGTCGCACGACCACCGGTCGCCCGGCTCAATAGCCCGGGTAATACGGATACCCAAAGGCGGGGCAATATCCGTAGGCCAAAGCGTAAGGCCCGCAGCCAACGCCGACATAGCCAGGCCCGGCCCAGCCTCGATAACCCCAGCCACCGCGGTAACCCCAGCCACCGCGGTAACCGCCATAGCCATATCCGCCACGATACCCCGCATAGCCGCCATGGAAGCCGCCATACCCTCCGTGAAACCCGCCACGAAAGCCCACGCCGCCGCCATGGAAGCCGCCACCACCACCGTGGAAACCACCACCGCCACCGTGGAAACCGCCGCCGCCACCATGCCCGCCGCCGCCATGTAGGCCAGCCATGGCTTCCACAGGCAGTGCCAGCAGGCCCACCGTCGCAGCAATCGCGAGTGCCTGGCCAAATTTAGAGCCAAAAAAACGTGTCAAGATAAAATCCTCCTCGTTACACCCTAAATAGGCATGGCCGAGCCGGGCTGCGCCGATCTGGCTTCACAGTCGCGTCACATGCGCAAGGTTTCACCCGCGTGACCGGTGGCGCATACTGGGGCTCGTTACACAGAAGGAAGCGCTGCCATGTCGCCCGCCCCAAAAATTCGCGCAGCCCTGCTGGCCGGCTTCGCGCTCTGCCTCGCCTGCACCCTGCCGGCCAAGGCGGCGGAGGACGCAGCCCTGCAGGCCGCCATTCAAAGCCCGCAGCGCAGCCCCAAATTCGTGTCGCGCGATGCTGCCCGCCACCCGGCCGCCGAGCTGGAGTTTTTCGGCCTCCGCCCCAACGCCAGCGTCGTCGAAATCTGGCCGGGCGGCGGCTACTGGACAGAGATTCTGGCGCCTTACCTCGCCGCCCGCGGCACCTACACCGTGGCACTGCCAGTCGATTCGGGTGATGAGCATTCGGCGGCCAAGTTCCGCGCCAAATTCGAAGGCAAGCCCGGCTATACCAACCTGCATTTGGTGACTCTCGACAAGGACCAGTACGGCCTGCGCCCCGGTTCGGCCGATTTCGTGCTGACCTTCCGCAACGTGCACAACTGGATGGGCGGCGGCTACGCGCTGAACATGTTCCAGGCGTTTTACAGTGCGTTGAAGCCAGGGGGCATTCTGGGCGTGGAGGAGCATCGCGGCCTCGACACGGTGCCGCAGGATCCCACCGCCGATAACGGCTATGTGCGCCAGGACTATACGGTGGCGCTGGCCAAGCAGGCCGGCTTCGAACTGGTGGGCTCCTCTGAACTGAACGCCAATCCGAGGGACACGAAACTCTGGCCCAAAGGAGTTTGGACCCTCCCCCCCACCTTCGCCCTGGGCGCAACCGACCGCGCCAAATACGCGGCCATCGGCGAGGCGGATAATTTCATTCTCAAATTCAAGAAACCGGGCAAATAGGTTTCTGGTTCACGTATCGTGGCCCGCCTGCCGATCACCGACCAGCTTTCCATCGATGAGTCGGAGCTGAGCGAACGTTTCGTGCTTAGTTCCGGCCCTGGCGGGCAAAATGTAAATAAAGTCTCAACCGCGGTCGAATTGCGCTTCTCCGTGCGCGAGTCGAACTCCCTGCCCGAGGGCCTCAAGACCCGCCTGGCGCGCCTGGCCGGCGCCCGCATGACACACGACGGCGTGATCGTGATCAGTGCGCAAAAATACCGATCCCAGCAACGAAATCGGGAGGACGCGCAGGCGCGGCTTTTCGAGCTTATCCGCGCCGCGGCCGAAGTGCCGAAACGTCGCCGCGCCACGCGCCCTACGCTCGCTTCGAAGGAGCGGCGGCTGACGGCCAAGAGTGTTCGATCGGGCACAAAATCGATGCGCGCACGGCCAGACCACGATTAAGAACGCCTGTTCCCGCTTGGAGAAAAGCCTGCCGCCGGGGGGGCCGCTCGCCAGCCGATCCCCGCTGGTCGGTCGTTTGACGTAACGTTTCGACCCCGGCCCGCACCCTAAGCAGGCACTACAACCTCCTATCCAAATAACGCCCTCCGTAAAGCCTCAAAACTCTCGTGGTCCGGGGCGCAAAGCAGACCGCCATCGATGATACCGGGAACATAGGCCGAGCCATCGAACCGCGCGCTATAGCCGCCGGCCTCGCGGTGAATGAGCGTGCCCGGCAAATGATCCCAGGGCATCAGGCGGTTGAACATCAAAAAATGGCAGTGGCCGGCGGCCAACATGCGATGTTCGTGGGCGGCACAGCGGAAATCCCAGCTTTGCGCCACCTTGCACACATTGCGCATCACCACATCGCGCATTGGCTGTTTCAGGTAACGCCATGAAGCAACGCCCGTCATTTCCGCAACCGGCACGGGGCGCGCCACGTGCAATGACACAGCCGTGCCATCGGCTGCCTTCTCCCACGCCCCCTCGCCACGCACCGCGAGTGACGACGTATCGATCACCGGATCGTGGATCACCGCGGCCACCACCTCGCCACGCATCACGGCGGCCGCCATGCAGCCGAATAGCGGCAGCCCGGCCGCGTAATTGGAGGTGCCGTCGATCGGATCGACGGTGAACGCCAGCTCCGCCCCCGCCAGCTTGCCCATCAGCGGCGGGTCGGCCGCGCATCCCTCCTCGCCCACCACCAGGCAGCCAGGGAACAGCCGCGTCAAACCATGGGCGATCATCCGTTCGGCCGCCTCGTCGGCATCGGTCACCAGATCGAGCGGCCCCGATTTCTGCCTTATCCCATCGGCGCCAAGGCGGCGGAACCGGGGCATGATTTCCGCGCGGGAGGCGGCCCTCAGCAGGAGATCCAGCTCCTCCGCCTGCCGGACGGTGAACAGCGCCATCGCCTCAGCCCGGCCGTTCGAAGCGCGCCCGGTCGGCCGGCAGCAGCCGCACGGTGACATGCGCGGCATGCTCGTCATCCTCGCGGCCGACCACCTCGCCATGCGCATACAGCCATGCCAGGCGCGCGCCATCGTTATGCTCGATCGCATACTCGGCCTGTTCCAGCCCGGCGGCGATCCGCGCATCCAGGGCCGCTTTCAGCGCCTCCAGCCCCTGGCCGGTGATGGCCGACACCGCGACCGAACCGGGCTTTTGCGGCAGCGCCTCCGCCCCCCCGAGCAGATCGGCCTTGTTCAGAACCTCGATTGTGCGCCCGGCAAAATCCTCATCCAGCGTGCCCTCCTGCGCCATGCCCTCCAGCACCGCCAACACATCGGCAAGCTGTGCCGCACTGTCCGGGTGCGCCGCGTCGCGCACATGCAAGATCACGTCGGCCTCGGCCACCTCCTCCAGCGTGGCGCGGAAGGCCGCCACCAGCTCGGTGGGCAGCTCGCTAATAAAGCCCACCGTGTCGGACAGGATAATCCGCCGCCCGCTCGGCAGCACCAGCCCGCGCATGGTGGGATCGAGCGTCGCAAACAACTGATCCTGCGCATGGACGTCGGCGCCGGTGAGTGCATTGAACAGGGTGGACTTGCCGGCATTGGTGTAGCCAACCAGCGCCACCACGGGGAACGGCACTTTTTTCCGCGCGGAGCGGTGCAGGCCGCGCGTGCGGCGCACGTGGTCGAGCTCGCGCTTCAGCCGCACGATCCGGTCGGTGATCAGACGCCTGTCCGCCTCGATCTGCGTCTCGCCCGGGCCACCCAAAAAGCCGAAACCGCCGCGCTGCCGCTCAAGATGGGTCCAGCTGCGCACCAGGCGGCTGCGCTGGTAGTCGAGATGCGCCAGCTCCACCTGCAGCGAGCCTTCACGCGTCGCCGCGCGCTCGCCAAAGATGTCGAGAATCAGCCCGGTGCGGTCGATCACCTTCACGCCCCAGCCACGCTCCAGATTGCGCTGCTGCACGGGGGTGAGCGCCGCATCGATGATGGCGACGGTGACCCCGCCCGCCTCCAGATGCAGCTTCTCTGCCGCCATCTGCCCTTCGCCCAGCAGGGTCGAAGGCCGTCGCGCCCGCAGCGGCAGAACGGTGCTGTGCACCACCACCAGCCCGATCGAGGCAGCGAGCCCGACCGCCTCGGCCAACCGCGCCTCCGCGGCGCGGGACATATCCCCCCCGTTTGGGCGCCCCGGGCGCTCCCAGGGCAATATTACCGCGGCGCGGGTGGGCGCCGGGCGGGTTTCGTGCAGGGCGCCAGCGCGATGCGGCGCGCCGGTCGAAGAAACGATCTCGTCAGAAGTCACTATCGGCAGAACTGGTCTCCTTGCCCGCCAAACCCTCCTTGGCCGGGTCGAACAACATGATCGGCGCCCCCGGCATCACGGTGCTGATGGCGTGCTTGTAAACCAGCTGGGTATGCCCGTCGCGCCGTAAAAGCACCGAGAAATTATCGAACCAGGTGATGATGCCCTGAAGCTTCACACCGTTGATCAGAAACACGGTCACCGGGGTTTTGGCCTTGCGCACGTGGTTCAGGAACACATCCTGCACGTTCTGCGGTTTTTCTGTGGGCACGCGAGTTTGTCCTTACATTTGTTGGTTGACCGGCCCGACGTTGCTGCGAACCGCCTTTGCCATGGGGGCACGAACACTTTTGTGCAAGCAGGTATTTTCCGCACTGCGGCATGACCAACTGCCGTGCAATCTGCATGCCGTGAGGAAGTCCAGGGGCTCTGCCCGTCGCGACCGGCGCGCGAACCGGTGGCGCCCCCGTGGCGACCCCGTGGCGACCCCGCGGGGGCCTGAGGCCCCTGACCACCAAATTCTGCAAGGCAAGGCGGAGGGGCACAGAGCCGCCCTGGCCTTAACTGCGGCCGCTGTTCACGCCGCCGCTCATGCGGCGGGCGAGTATCGCGAACAGGCGGCGGGCGACTGGGCCGGGCGCGCCGTCGCCTACCGGCGCACCGTTCAGCTTTAACATCGGCTTGACGAAGCTCGTGGCCGAGGTGAGGAAGATTTCCGTGGCTTCCGTCAGTTCCTCGGCGGTGAACGGGCGCTCGTCGAAGGCGATGCCGACAGCGCCGAGTTCCTCGGCGAGTGCCGCCCGCGTGCAGCCGGGCAGCACGCTTTCGCTGAGCGCTCTCGTGCGCAGGATACCATTGGCATCGACGATCCAGACGGTGGTGGACGAGCCTTCCGTTATCGTGCCGTCGGCGGCCACCATGATCGCTTCGGTCGCGCCCTGCTCGCGCGCCGCCTGCTTGGCGAGCACATTGGGCAGCAGCGATACCGTTTTGATATCGCATCGTGCCCAGCGCTGGTCGGGCACCGTGATGGCGGTACCGGTCCAGCCATCGATATTTTTCGGAAAGGGTGGGGTGCGTCGGATGGTGGCAACGAGGGCGGGCCGCGTGCCGGGGCGCGGGAAGGCGTGGTCGCGCCGCGCGGCGCCGCGGGTGACCTGAACGTAGATCAGGCCTTCGTGGACGCGGTTGCGGGCGCGCAGCTCACCCATGATGGAGAGCAGGGCGGACTCGGCCACCGGCAGCGCGATCCGCAGCTCGCGCAGGCTGCGCGCCAAGCGCCGCAGATGCAGGTCGGCATCCACCAGCCGGCCGTGGTGGAGGTAGACGACCTCATACACGCCGTCGGCGAACTGGTAGCCGCGGTCTTCGATATGCACCTGGGCGTGGCGGTGCGGAAGGTAGCGCCCATTGACGTAAGCGATCCTGCTCATTCGCCTGCACCCGGTTGCCGGCCGGCCCAAGGCCCCTGCGAGGCAGGGCTCTGGTGGCCTTGGACGGGGATTTACCTGCCGGAATCGTCGGCGGCCGGCGTCTCGAGCGAGGGCTGATCGCCGAAGCCGGGCTGCGGCTGCTGGCCGTTGGCGCCGGACGGCTGCTGCTCGTCCTGCTCTTCCCGCTCGTGGCGCCGATGGCCGTTATACTGGTTCTGGGGCGCCTGGTAGGGCTGCCCATTCTGGCCGCCATTCTGCTGCGAGGCCTGGTTGATGGCGTTCAGGATACGAAAATAATGCTCCGCATACTGAAAATAGCTTTCAGCCATCACCCGATCGCCAGAACCGGTGGCATCGCGCCCCAGCTGCAGGTATTTTTCGAATAATTGCTGGGCCGTTCCGCGTATCCGCAGATCGGGCCCGCTGCTGTCGAACACGTGGTTCCTGTTGAGCGGGATGTTTCCGCTATATTGCCGGGGGCTGCCGCCGCCGCCGCCGCCATTACCGCCGCCACCGCTCCGATGGCTTCGTCCGCGCATGCGTTTCATGTTCATCCGATGATTACAGTGCTTCCCAGTTCGAGGCGATCTAGTGCCATCAAGCGGCCGGTCCCGGCGCCTAGGGCCCAAAAATCTGCGACGAGTCTCACGCCGAAATGGCTACGAGAATATGCGCCGATACCGGCCAATAAGGCAGGCAATACCGCGGTGGGCCCGTTCTCTTGGCAACCCGGTGAGGGGCCAGGGCGAACCCGTCTTGGCGACGCCACAGGAACCTAGCTTCCCACGGGCGTGCTGCCAAACGGTTTTTTTGTAAGGTCAGCCGCGCCCCCCACCCGGCGGAGTTTTATCGCACGGGCATGACCGCCGAGGTCGTTCACGGTACCGACGTAGCGAAGGCCAGCGGCGATTGCGAGGTGGCGCACCGAGTGAGCCTGGCCGATGCCCAGTTCGAGCACCGCCGCCCCGCCCGGCGCCAGCAGGCGCGGTAACAAGGCAGCCAGCATGCGGTAAGCGATCAAACCATCGGCGCCGCCATCCAGCGCCCGCGCCGGTTCGTGCTGGCGCACCTCGGGCATCAGCCCGGCGATATCGTCGGTCGGGATATAGGGTGGGTTGCTGAGCACCAGATCGAAGCTGCCTTGCAGCGCAGCCGCCCAGTCGCCCGCGAGAAAGGCCGCGCGGGCGGAGAAGCCGAGCGAGGCGGCATTGCCGGCCGCCAGCGCCGCCGCCGCCGGCGAAACATCGACGCCCACCCCGAACGCCGCCGGAAATTCCGTCAGCGCCGCCAGCAGCAGGCAGCCGGTGCCGGTACCAAGATCGAGGATCCGCCGCACCGCGCCACAGCCCGGAAACAACTCTTGTGCGGCCTGGATCAGGGTTTCGCTATCGGCGCGCGGGATCAGCGTGCTTGGGGAGACGGCGAGATCGAGCGTCCAGAACCCCTGGCGGCCGGTGATGAAGGCCAGCGGCTCGCGCGACGCGCGACGCGCCACCAGCGCCTGGTAGGCCGCCGCATCGACCGGCCGCGCCGGATCGAGAAACCGGCCGGGGGGCGCGCCCAGCAGATGGGAAGCGAGCAGGCGCGCCTCGCGCCGCGGATTTTCTATGCCCGCCTCCGCGAGCCGGGCGGCGGCGGTGGCCAGCGCCTCGGCCAATTTCATGCGCTGGCACCAGCGGCGCGTTTGGGTATGCTGCCCGGCACGACCCCCGACCGCGAGACCTTCATGCGGCTTTCCATGCGCCCTGTTCTGCCCTTCCTCTGCCTGCTGGCTCCTGCGTGTGTGCCCGGCACGGCAGCAGGCGCCCAGATCAGCACCGGCGGCGTGACTTTCAGCATCGCCGACGCCACCGACCCGGCCGAGGTGACGGAAGCGACCACCGTATTCATCAACGGCAAGCTGGTGGCGCATTTTGAGCTGAGTGCCACCCACCCGTTCGACGAGGTGGAGGTGACCGTGCCCGAAGCGCCGCATTACGACTATGCGCTTTGCGGCCACATCACCATACGCGCTGCCGACGGCCATAGCGAAACCCACGTGCTGGATGACGGCGCCACCCTGACCGACCCCGCCGGCCGTCATCTGGAGGCCCTCGCCGCTGACGGCTTCACCACTTTTTACCTCGGAGAGCGCGTCGGCGATTCCGGCACCCCCGTGCCAAAGGATCTGCGCCGCACCAATGTGTGCAGCATCCCGATCTCGTAACACCACCGCCCCGTCGTCATCGTGGGGCGGGTTTCAGCCCGCCATCGCAACTTTCAAAAATCGATCAGAAACCACGTTCTTTTCTGAAAAGAAGAAACACACGACGTGTGTTCTTTCGCCGCTTGCACATTGCCGGCCATGGCACCAGCGGCCGGATCGTTAGTGGCCTGCTTATGCCCTGCGCCCGCCGTGAAGAAGGGCGAAGTTAGGGGGCAGGACATGAGAGCCATTGGTATAAGACGCGAAGGAGTCACATAGTTTGCGCCTTCATGAAAATCTTCGTGTCCGTCGTGCCTTCGTGGTTTGGATGACGTTCTTCTCGTCCTTACGGCGCCAGGTGTGAAATGGAACTGACGCCGGCCGCCAGACCCGTTCTGATCATCCGCCACAGTGGCGCCGCATGGGGCAGCACCTCGCCCCAACCGTCGATGATCATTTTTATCGCCACATAGGCCACGATCGCGAGCCCCAGCCAGGCGATCCAGCGTTGTTTTTGCAGCAGGCGTGCAAGCAGATCGGCCGCCACGCCCATCAACACGATCGACAGCACCAGCCCGCCCGCCAGAAGCCAGATCCGCCCGCGTGCAGCGCCGGCGACCGCCAGAACATTGTCGAGACTCATCGACAGATCGGCCAGGATGATCTGCGTCACTGCCTGGCGAAGAGTTTTGTGCCGGCCGCCGGCGCCCTCCTCCTCCGGCCCCTCGCGCAGCTCCCGATACATTTTCCAGCAGACCCACAGCAGCAGGACGCCGCCGGCAAACGTCAGACCCACCACCACGAGCAGGCTCACCGCGACCAGCGACAGCATCACGCGGATCAGCGTGGCCCCCGCAATGCCGGCGATGATCGCGCGCCTGCGCAACGCGGGCGGCAGGCCGGCTACCGCCAGACCCACCACCACAGCGTTGTCGCCCGCCAGCGTGACGTCGATCAGCACAACCTGGAGGAGGATGAGAAGGTCGGCTTTCAAGCGGCGTTGATCCGGATGGAGGGAAGGCAGATAAGGCAAGCATGTTCTTTTCCGAAGAAAAGAACCAAAAGACTTTTACTCTCCGGTCATGGCCTCGATCGGGGGTGGCCGTGGCCGGCGAGCAAAAGTTTTTTTGTTCTTTTTTTCAAAAAAACTGCTCCCCTCCTTGGATTTCCTCCATGATCCCCCGCTACAGCCGCCCCGCAATGGCCGCCATCTGGTCGCCGGAAAACCGCTACCGCATCTGGTTCCGCATCGAATCGCTGGCCGCCGACGCCATGGCGCAGATCGGCGAAATCCCCGCGGAAGCGGCTCACGCCATCCGCGCGCGCGGCGCGCCGGCGCTGGCCGCCATCGGCCCCGCCGACATCGCCCGGATCGACGAGATCGAACGTGAAACGCGTCACGACGTCATCGCCTTCCTCACTTGGCTCGCCGAAAAGATCGGGCCGGACAGCCGCTTCGTGCATCTCGGCATGACCAGCAGCGACGTGCTGGATACCTGCCTCGCGGTTCAGCTGACCGAAGCCTCCGACCTGCTGCTCGCCGATCTCGATCCTCTGCTGGCCGCCCTGAAACGCCGCGCCCTCGAACACAAGCATACGCTGACCATTGGCCGCAGCCACGGTATCCATGCGGAGCCCACCAGTTTTGGGCTCAAACTCGCCGGGCACTACGCCGAATTCGCCCGCAACCGGGATCGGCTGATCCAGGCCCGCGCGGAGATCGCCACCTGTGCCATCAGCGGGGCGGTCGGCACTTTTGCGCATGTCGATCCCCGCGTGGAGGCACATGTGGCAACCGAGCTCGGCCTGGTGCCGGAGCCGGTATCCACGCAAATCATCCCGCGCGACCGTCACGCCGCGTTCTTCTGCACGCTGGCCGTGATTGCCAGCGGGATCGAGCGCCTGGCCACCGAAGTGCGCCACCTGCAACGCTCAGAAGTGCGGGAGGCGGAGGAATTCTTCCATCCGGGCCAGAAGGGCAGCTCGGCAATGCCGCACAAGCGCAACCCGGTGCTGAGCGAAAACCTTTCGGGCCTCGCCCGCATCGTGCGCGCGGCCGCGACGCCTGCGCTGGAGAACGTGGCACTGTGGCATGAGCGAGACATCAGCCATTCCAGCGTGGAGCGCGCCATCGGACCGGATGCCACGATCACGCTCGATTTCGCCCTCGCCCGCCTCGCCGGGATGATCGAGAACCTCGTGATCTATCCGGAGCGCATGCTGGCGAACCTGGAAAGCCTCGGCGGCGTGGTGCATAGCGGCGAGGTGCTGCTGGCCCTGGCCCGCGCCGGCATTGCGCGGGAGGAAGCGTATCGCATCGTCCAGCGCAACGCGATGGCCACCTGGACCACGCTCGGCCAACCCGGCCACCGAAGTTTTGGCCAAAACCTGCGCGACGATCCGGAAGTGTTTGGCCGGGTCGACCCCGCGACGCTGGAAGCAGCGCAAGATCCGTGGCGGCACCTCGCCGCAATCGACCGGATTTTTGCCCGGGTGTTCGGCGAGGATGCGGCGGCGGGCCGGTAAATAGTCTGGTGTGCACCGCATTAAGCTTCATGGATAAACTGTGTGCACCGTTATTGCGTCGGTCGGCTCCAGCCCCGCTTGGCCCTTTCTGCTCGCGGCCAATCGTGCTGGGAATCTGTAGTCCACGACCTTACCTCGATGGCGTACGATACATTTCGGTGTAAGGAAATATTACTACAAGCGCTGATAACATCCCCCGCCAAACAACTCTAGGTAGCCCTGATCACGCAATATCTGAAGCTGCTGCCTGATTTTTGCTTTGACGTTGCGATTTGAGGGGAAGCCTTCTGCAAGACTTCCCTCGAAGGCATAAATCTCCTTTAAACTAAATGCTCGACCACCGTACGTATCGACGCTGCGCATCACGCTCAGCAGCCACGAACGGGCGCGTAAGTCGTTCTTGTCACGACGAAAAATCGTGCTGCGCCAGGCATGCACCACTTCAGATTTCGGGCGCGCCTGGGCTTCCTCGACAAGTGCAATGCGTCCTGATGGGGCAATGGCGTCCATGATGATGTTGCATCCTTCCCATCCGGCTCGGCGCGCGTGTGGCCCCAACGGCGACCGGCGCTGAATGGCCACAGGCAGCAGGAAATGCTTAGGCGCAAGCTGCAGCTGAATGACCGACAGGTCTCTCGTGTAGGCAAGAGAGAAGAAATTCGGCGCAGAATTACTGGTTATTCCTGCGAGCATAGTGCTGTAAGCATCATCGGCAACAACGCGCGCGATTTTTCTGCACTGACTTTTCAGCTCATATTGTTCCTCACAAGAACCACAGAAAAAATCTGCAACCGGCAGATTGTGACTGCAGCTCTTGAGAGAAAAAGTGCCGCAGGCTGGGCAGTATTGGTTGGAGCTCAGCCAAAGCTCGCTCATAACCCGTATTGTGGCTTTGGCTCGAATACGCCGCCGCGCAAACTGGATCAAAACAGAGATCCATCAAGCCTTACCAGAAACGGCTAACGAAGTTGGACCTCTGGATGATCACACCCCCCCCTTTAGCCAGGCCCTGCTAAAGCTGCCGCAACCCGCCGTGCGAAGGCCCCTGGGTTGGGGGGGGCCTCGCCGTCCTGGATGCGGGCCAGGTCCAGCAAGGTTTCGGCAGCGTCCTTGAGGTCGTCGCCGGCATCGGCGCGGGTGGCGAGCGACGCGATCAGCTTGTGATAGGGGTTGATCTCCAGCAGCGGGGGGCTGGCGGGGCCGGCACGGCCGGTGCGGCGCATCAGGCGTTGCATCTGCAAATCGGGCCCGGTGGCCTTGGCAGAGAGGGCGACCGCGCTGTCCACCAGCCGGTCGGTCGGCCGTACATCATCCACCTGGTCGCCCAAGGCCGCCTTCAGCGCCGGCACCAGCCTGCCTACATCCGCCGCCCCGCTCCGCGCCTCGGTCGGGAATTTCGCCAGGTCGGCCGAGGCCTGCGTCACGCTGCGAATGGGCTTGCCCTCATATTCGGTGAGGCGCTCCGGCCAGAACGCATCGACCGGATCCGATAGAAGCAGGACCTCGATCCCCCGCGCGGTAAAACCTTCCAATTGCGGCGAACTGGCCAGCGCCTCCGGGTCGTCGCCGAGCAGGATGTAGATCGCCTCCTGCCCCGGCTTCATCCGCTCTACATAGCCGGCAAACGACGTCCAGCCCGGCACACTGGAGGATTTGAACCGCATCAGCTCGGATAGGGCAGGACGATGCTCGGTATCGTCCCAAAACCCCTCTTTCATCGTGAGGCCGAAATTCTCCCAGAAACTGCCGTAACTCTCTTCTTCCTTCGCGCGCGTTTTTAGCTCGGTCAGCACACGGTTGGTGACCGCGCGCCTGATCCGGGCCAGCACGGGGGTCATTTGCAGCATCTCGCGGCTGACATTCAGCGGCAGGTCCTCGGTATCCACCACGCCCTGCACGAAGCGCAGCCAGTCCGGCAGCAGCTTGGCGTCGTCGGTGATGAACATGCGGCGCACATGCAACCGCACATGGGACACCCGGTCGCCCTCCACCGCCTCGAATGGCCGCGCCCCGGGCACGAAGAGCAGCGCATAGAATTCCAGCTGGCCCTCGGCGCGCCATTGCAGCGTGGCCCAGGGCGTATCGAAATAATGGCCGAGATGGCGGTAGAGCTCGTTGGTGGCCTGCTCCGTCACCTCAGATTTCGGCTTGCGCCACAACGCATTGCCATCATTGGCAGGGGTGTCCTTGCCGTCGCGCACCAGGATGATCGGCAGGGCGATATGGTCGGCCCATTTGCGTACGATGGTCTCTAGCCGATACGGCTCCAGAAACTCGTCGGCATCCGGCTTCATGTAGAGGACGATGCTGGTGCCAGACGCATCCCGGGAAGCCGGCTCCAGCGTATACTCACCCTGCCCTTCCGACGCCCATTTCCATGCCTCGCCGTCACCGCCCGCCTTGCGTGAGGTTACCTCCACCCGGTCGGCCACCATGAAAGCGGCATAGAATCCCACCCCGAACTGCCCGATCAGGCTCGGCCGCTCCTCCTTCGAGGCGCCCTCGAGCGTGGCCGTAAAAGCCCGCGTGCCGGACCGCGCGATCGTGCCGAGATTCTGCGCCAATTCGTCGCGCGTCATCCCGATCCCCTGGTCCTCAATCGTGAGCGTGCGGGCCGGCTTGTCCGGCACAATGCGCACGCCGGCCAGTTCGGGCGTGCCCAACGACGGATCGGTGAGCGACTCGAAGCGCCGCCGGTCGGTGGCGTCGGCCGCATTGGCGACCAGCTCGCGCAGGAAAATTTCGCGCTCGGAATAGAGAGAGTGGACAACGAGGTCGAGCAAGCGGCCGACCTCGGCGCCAAAGGCGTGGCGTTCAGGGGCAGTGGTGGTCATGCATCATCTCCTTGCGGCCGCGCAGTTAGGCAGGCGCGCGGCGCGCGACAAGGTGGGAAAAGCCGGGGGCTCTCGCACCAGGCCTAGCCGAGCCCGGTGAACAGCGCCGTGGAGAGGTAGCGTTCCGCGAAGGACGGCACGATGCCCACGATCAGCTTACCGCGGTTTTCCGGCATCTTGGCCAGCGCCATCGCCGCGTGCAGCATCGCGCCGGAGGAGATGCCGATCGGCAGCCCTTCCGTGCGCGCGCAGCGCCGGGCGGCAGCGATCGAATCGCGCTCGGATACGGTGATGATCTGATCGATTTCCATGGGGTCGAGCACCGAGGGGCGGAACCCTGGGCCAATACCCTGGATGCCGTGTGGGCCAGGCTCGTCCCCCGACAGCACGGCGCTTTCCGCGGGTTCGACCGCGATCATGCGCAAGCCCGGCCGGCGCGGCCGCAACGCCCGGCCGATGCCGGTGAGCGTGCCGCCAGTGCCGGCGCCGGACACCACCATATCGATCTGGCCGTCGGTATCGGCCCAGATTTCCTCGGCCGTGGTGGCCTGGTGGATGTCGGGGTTGGCGGGATTGTCGAACTGCCGCGGCATCCAGGCATGGGGCAGCGAGTCGAGGATCTGGTTGGCGCGTGCGATCGCGCCGGCCATCCCCAGTTTCTGCGGCGTGAGCTCCACCTGCACGTCCATCAGCCGCAGCATGCGGCGGCGTTCGATGGACGCACTCTCCGGCATGGTCACGATCAGCCGGTAGCCGCGCGCGGCCGCGACAAAGGCCAGGGCAATGCCGGTATTGCCGCTGGTCGGTTCCACCAGGATCGACTTGCCGGGGATGATGTCGCCTGCCAGCTCGGCGGCATCGATCATGCCCAGGCCGATCCGGTCCTTCACCGAGCCAAGCGGATTGAAGAATTCGAGTTTCAGGGTGAGATCGGCGAGCAGCCCATCTTCGGCCGTCAGCCGCGGCAGGCGAACGAGCGGTGTGCCGCCGATGGTTTGCACCACGTTGTCGTAAATCCGGCCGCGCGGGGCGGCGGTGAAGCTGAACGCAGGCTTCGCACTCTTTGGCGGGCGAATCGACATATCATCACCATTTTGGGCAATTATCAGTTATACAGCGAGTCTTGTAAGATTTTGTCCATGGAGCAGACTATGCCGCGCCCCGGAACGCGACTTACACCACTCTTCAATGCCGTGCTCCGCGATTCCAGCCTGCAGGTAAACTATCCATGATCGTTCGTCGTGACCGCGGCATGTTGGCGGTTCTTATCATGCTCGACGTGGCTTTCCATGCCGGCCGCACAAGCACGGTGAGCGCGGCCGATATCGCCGAGCGCGCCGGCCTCGCCCGCCGCGGCATCGAGCCGCTGCTGCAAACCCTGTCGCGGTCAGGTCTGTTGGAAAGCATACGCGGGCCCAGGGGCGGCTACCGGCTGGGACGCCCGCGACGCGACATACATCTGGATGAGGTGATGCGCACCGCGCTGTCGGACGATGCGGTGGCCGAGGACGGGCCGAACGGCGAGTTGCAGGACAAGGTGGTCGATCCCCTGTGGTCGGAGCTCGACCAGGGTTTCGCTGCCCAGCTTCGCGGGCTTACCGTGGACGATCTTGTTAAGCGCGCGGAGGCTGCCGGCTTGGCCCGCCCTCTGGCGGAGCCGATCACCTTTTCCATTTAAGGATGTCAGGGCCGCCGACACCGCACGCCTGCCCCGTTTGGGCGGTTGTTTTCTGCTATTGCACACACAATAACGTAGTTTACGCCAAACGCGATGTGAGGATGATAGTATGGCACTCCAACTTGGACAGATTGCCCCTGATTTCGAGCAGGACAGCACGGAGGGCAAACTCCATTTCCATGAATGGCTCGGGTCCTCCTGGGGCGTGCTGTTCAGCCATCCCAAGGATTTCACCCCCGTTTGCACCACCGAGCTGGGCGAGGTGGCGCGGCTGAAGCCGGAATGGGACAAGCGGGGGGTGAAGGTGCTTGGCCTTTCGGTGGATTCCGCCGGCAGCCATGAGACATGGGCGGCCGATATCCACGAGACCCAGGGCCATGCGCTGAACTTCCCGTTGCTGTCGGATGCCGACCGCAAGGTTTCCACGCTTTATGGCATGGTGCATCCGGAGGCCGACCCGGCCCTGACCGTGCGCAGCGTGTTCGTGATCGACCCGAACAAGAAAGTGCGCCTTACGCTCACCTATCCGCCGAGCGCCGGCCGCAACTTTGATGAGGTTTTGCGGGTGATCGACAGCCTGCAGCTGACCGACCGCCAGAAAGTGGCAACGCCCGCGAACTGGCGCCCAGGCGACAAGGCCATCATCGTGCCGTCGGTGAGCGACGAAGCCGCCAAAGAGCTGTTTCCGCAGGGGTGGGAGACTAAAAAACCCTATTTGCGGGTGGTCTCGGTTTAGCCGAGACTACGCCCTCTGCCTTTGTTCGGGGGGAGAGGGTTTGGGCGAGGGGTCGTGCGCGCAAGCCGCGTGGTCCGTAACGGACTGCCCCCGTATCCAACCCTCTTTCCCGGAAAGGCGGGAGGAGAGGGCTTTTCTTGCCACCGCTTGGATAAATACCGACATTGAGCAGGCTGCCAAAAGGTTTTTGATGCCCAAACTCTCCGCCGTAGAAGCGCTGAAAACCGCCAGCCACGGCCTGCGCGGCACCCTGGCGGCCGAGCTTGCCGAAGGCGGCATCCAGGTGAGCGAGGATGCCTACCAGCTGCTGAAATTCCATGGCAGCTACGAGCAATTCGACCGCGATACGGCCACCGAGCGCAAGCAGCACGGCATCGAAAAAGAGTATCAGTTCATGCTTCGCTGCCGGATGCCCGGCGGGTGGATGACCGCGCGGCAATATTTGTATTTCGACGCGCTCGCAGACCGACGCGCCAACGGCTCCCTGCGCATCACGACGCGCCAGGGCATCCAGTTCCACGGTATCGTGAAGGGCGACCTGAAGCCGGCCATTGCCGAGATCAACGACACCCTGCTCACGACCATGTCCGCGTGCGGCGACGTGGTGCGCAACGTGATGGCGAGCCCCACGCCGCTGCGCAATCCGCGGCAGGCGCGCATCGAGGCGGATGCACGCCTGCTCTCGGAGCACCTGAAACCGAAAACCCGTGCTTATTACGAGATTTTTCTGGATGAAGCGCCTTCCGGCGAGGGGGTGGAGGAGCCGCTTTATGGGCCCACCTACCTGCCGCGCAAATTCAAGATCGGCATCACCCACGAAGCCGATAATAGCATCGACGTGCTCACCAACGATCTCGGCATCATCGCCCTGTTCGACGGTGACACGCTGCGCGGCTACAACATTGCGGTCGGCGGCGGCTTGGGTATGACGCATAATAATGCGCGCACGTATCCGCGCCTGGCGACGCCGGTTGCCTTCGTTGGGCCGGATGACCTGATCCGCATGGTAGAGGCGGTGATCAAGCTGCAACGCGACTGCGGCGACCGCACCAACCGGCGCCGCGCGCGGCTGAAATACGTGGTGGATGACAAGGGCACAACCTGGGTACGCGAAACGCTCGCCACCTATTATGGTGGGCGCTTTGCCGACGCGGAACCGATGGCGCTGAGCGTGCCCGACCTGCTCGGCTGGCACGACCAGGGCGACGGATATTTTTGGCTGGGCGTGCCGGTGGCTGCCGGCCGAATCGTCGATACCGAAAAAACTAGGCTGCGCACCGCCTTGCGTGAGATCGCCAGCCGGTTTTCCCCTGGTCTTGTAATGTCGCCACAGCAGGATGTGCTGCTGACCGATATTGTGCCGGCCGACCGGGGCGCCGTCACCGCGATCCTGGAGGCGCACGGGGTTGCCTTGGCCGAGGCGCTGACGCCGATGGCGCGCTTCGCCCTCTCCTGCCCCGCTTTGCCCACTTGCGGTCTCGCGCTGACTGAAGCCGAGCGCATGCATGGCGAAATGGTGGATGGGTTCGATGCCCTGCTCGCCCGGCACGGCCTGGCCGACCGACGGGTGAGCGTGCGGATCACCGGCTGCCCGAATGGCTGTGCCCGCACCTATGCCGGCGATATCGGCATTGTCGGCCGCATGCCCGGTTTTTATGCGCTGTACGTTGGGGGCGATTTCGAGGGGACCCGACTCAGTTTTAAGTTGTTGGAAAAAGTGCCGCACGCCGAGGTGATCAGCTCCTTCGATCCGCTCTTCGCCTGTTGGGCGAAGGATGGGGTGCCTGGCGAAGGCTTTGGGGATTTCTGCACCCGCCTCGGCAAGGACGCCCTGCTGCTTCATTACCCCGAAAAGCGCAACGCCGCGTAGCCGCCCCGAGCCAAACCACTGTCCCGATTCCGAAGTGCGTTGGATTAAAATACGGTCGGGATCGGGACACTAGAGCATTTTCCGATCGCGTCGGGTCAGTGCAGTCGTTCGGAAAATGCTCTAGCTCTTTGTTTTGGCGAGCATCTTAATCCGATGGGTAACCCCGTGCGGTCGGATGATGCTCTAGCTCTTGATCTTGAAAAGCTTGCTTATCCCCTACGCCGCCGTGAAGAACGGCGAAGTTCGGGGGCAGGGCACTCGCCCCGCCGCACATCGTGCGGGGCGCATTGCCGAAGCGCATCGTGGCCTGCGCTTGCTTGTCCTTCCTTACGCCAACCCGGCCTGCTCCGCGGCCTGGCGCGCGATCACCGTAAAATCCATGTCGGCCTCGCCCCTGGCGAGCGCGGCCAGGAAGCGGTCGCGGATCAGGGAGGCCATAGGGAGCGGCACGCAGAGCGCTTCGCCGGCTTCCAGGAAAAGTTTGGTGTCCTTCGCGCCGAGGGTGACTTTTACGCCCGCCTCGTAGGAACGATCGAGAATCTGCCTGCCGTAATTCTTGTGGACGGGCGCGGTGAAGAAACTTTCCGTCAGCAGCTCAAAGATTTTCGCGCGGTCCAGCCCGCCCTTCTCCACCAGTGCAAACACTTCGGAAAATTGCTCGATGGTGGAGAAGATCAAAAAATTACAGGCGAGTTTCGCGAGATTCGCCAGCGCCGGCTGCGCGCCCAACACGAAGATGCGCTGGCCGATCACATCGAACACGGGTGCCGCGCGCACCAGCGCCGACGCGTCGCCGGCCGCCATGATAAACAGCTTTCCTGCCTCGGCCGCCGGGGGGCGGCCAAGCACCGGCGCCGACACGAAATCCTGCCCGCGCGCCGCATGCGCCGACGCGATCTTTTTGACCAGCGCCATCGAGACCGTGCTTGCCGATACGTGCAGCGCGCCTTCCGCGAGGCCCGCCACAACCCCATCCGGCCCCATGGTCACCGCTTCCAGCGCCGCGTCGTTGGCCACCGAGCTGACCACGATCTCGGCCGCGCTTGCCGCTTCCGCCGGTGTGTCCGCGACACGCGCACCTGCTTCGGCCAGAGGGCGCGTCTTGTCCTGCGTACGGTTCCAGACAGTCAGCGCGTGCCCCGCCCCGATGAGGCGATGCGCCATTGCGGCCCCCATAGGCCCAAGCCCGACAAAACCCAGCCTCACTGGTTATCTCCTCTGCGGCAAATCAACTTACACTCTACAAAAACGATAAGGATTTGCCGCCGGTTTGGCGTGGCCCGCAAAAAAACCTTGGGACAGTTGCGGCGTTTCCCACATATCACGAGGAAACTGAATATGATCACTTTGGATGTCGTTGAACTTGCCGATGGCCGATTTGGCATTCAGGCGGTGGGCGCGCCGGTCCTGTTTGAAGAGGCCGACACCTTCAACACACGCCTTGAAGCCGAGGAATGGATTTTTGAGCGCGCAGAACGACTCGAATTGCGCGGCGATCCGCACACTCTTAATCCCGGCTCCGGCCAGGGACTGAGATAGGCCCCTATCGGATAAACGGGTTGGTGGCCCGCTCCGCGCCGATGCTGGACGTCGGGCCGTGGCCGCAGACAAATCGCACATCGTCGCCCAGTGGCAGGATCTTGGTTTTGATCGCCTCGATCAGGGCCTCGTGATCACCGTAGGGAAAATCGGTTCGGCCGACAGAGCCGCGAAACAGCACATCACCCAGTTGGGCGAAGCGGGCGGCGCGGTTGAAAAACACGACATGCCCTGGCGTATGCCCAGGACAATGCAGCACTTCGAAGACATGGGGGCCGATTGCGAGTGTATCGCCTTCCTTCAGGTAACGGGCCGGTTCGACGCTGCGCAGGCCGCCGAGCCCGTAAAGTTTAGCCTGCTCACCGATCGTTTGCAGCAGCATCTCGTCGCGCCGGTCTGGGCCGATGATCTCGATCTTATCGCGACCTGGCCTTGCATCGAGTTTTTCCGCCAACTCGGCGGCGCCGCCGGCGTGATCCAGATGCCCGTGGGTGAGCCAGATGGCCGACGCGTTCAGCTTGCCAGCGTCGAGCGCAGCCAGGATCGCATCGGCGTCACCGCCCGGATCGACGATTGCGGTCAGCCCAGTGTCAGGATCGGTGAGCAGCGTGCAATTTTGTTGGAATGCCGTGACTGGCACCACGGCCACTTTCAAATCCGGCATGTAAAGACCGACCTTCATATACGGCCGCAGCCCCGCGCCACGTAGCCCCGAGGCTTCGCCTTATAGAGGTGCGATGCTTATGTTTGAAGCCCGCCGCCACGCCGATTTGTTACGCTAAAGACACAGCCTGCCGAAGCACGCCTCTCATATCGGTATTGGAACATGTCGGCGGATCGGATTAAACTACCATAGACCGAAAGTTTTTGGCTTTTTTTTCAAAAGAAGTACTTCCCAGCCGTACCTTAAAAAAAGCCGCCGCCGCAGGCAAACCAGCCCGCAAGCGACGGCCCCTTCAGCCAGCACCGGGTGTGCTAAAGGTTTATACGGCCTTCTTCAGGTTCGGGCTGGCCTTGAAACGCACTGTCTTGCCGGCCTTGACTTTGACCGGCTCGCCGGTGCGTGGATTCATCGCCTTGCGGGCCTTGGTTTTCCGAACCGTGAAGGTGCCGAAAGAGGGCAGCGTGAAGCCGCCATCCTTTTTCAGCTGCTTTACGATCGCGTCGATCAGGGTGCCGGCGGCCGCATTGGCGGCGACGCCCGTACAATCGGTGCTCTGCTGAATGATGCCAGCAATGAAAGCCTTGCTCATAGCCTAAATCTTTCCTTTTCTGTCTCAGTCGGTGCCTTGATAGGCACGAATGCTTGCGATCAGCCTTTGCCACCCCGTATGCGAAAGCTCCGGGCCCGGCAAATCAACCTGAAGATACCATTGATATTCACGAGACCCCGGGGCACGACTCTGGAGGCAGTAACCTTTCGCGAGTGGAATAGCGCTTTTGGCGCTTCCACGCAACTCCACCTGTTGCCGAAATTTTCAGTGCAGCGCAAGCGGTTCTTGCGTGATCCAAGAGAGTGGCGTCTGGCGCGGGGGAAAACCCGGATCAAACTCCCGGCCGAGTTCCAGGGATGCCAAGGGATTGTAAAACCTGTCCCTCTCGATGCAGGCCGCCCAGCGGGACCGCAGCCGGTGCACTTCCATCGCCTCCAGATGAGCGCGTGCGCCTTGGTAATGCCTGCCAAGCGACAATGATTCAAAATGAAACAATTCAACCCTTGCCGCGAATACGATACAAGCCCCCGCCTGCCCGGCACGCAGGCAGAAATCCACATCGTTCAAGGCAATGGCGTAAGCTTCATCGAATCCGCCAAGCGAGAGAAAAACCTGGCGCCGCACCAGCATGCAGGCCGCAGTCACCGCCGAGACGCGGCGATCCAGCAATGCCAGACCGTGCGGGCCAGAGTCGGCACGCTTGGCCAGGCGGAAGGCGTGTTCGCAGAGGTTGGCAAGCCCCATGATCACGCCGCCATGCTGAACCGTGCCGTTCCCGTAGAGCAGCCGATTGCCTACAATATCCGCGGATGATCCGTTGCCGCTACATATGTATGCGACCATGCGGCTCAGCCAATCCGCCGACTCGGGCACAACATCATCGTTCAAAAACAGCAGAAACTCGCCGCTTGCCATGCCAACAGCTGTGTTGTTTACGGCGGAAAAATTGAATACGGGCATGTTCAGCACGATCACCCGCACATGGGGCAGACGCGCGGCTGCTTGCAAATTGCCCGCCTGCTTCCGGTCCGACGGGTCGGTTGAGGAAACCACGAGCAGCACCTCGAACGCCGGATAGTCGGTTTTTTGCAGCACGCGGCGCAAACAGTGCAGAACGTGCCGTGAACGGCAGGAAGAGGGCATGATGATGCTCACCAAGGGCTTGGGCGCCGGCGGCGCGGGCGAGGGCACGTTTGCCGCCTGCTGCATCCAACCCTCGGGCAGGACCCGATCAGGGCAATGTGTGAGGATCAGTGGAATACGATGAAGTGTTTCGGGGGTGCCGGCCCGCGCCAGGTTCAGCCTTGCCCGATCGGCATCGCTGGGCAAGGCAGGCCATACCGCCGCGTGAGCCTCACGACGGAACAGTGCTGCGCCGCGCGGGAAAAAACCGGCGCGCAGCAGGAATGCGTCGGGCGGCGGCAGCAGGCAGGGGCGGTGGCGCGCCGAATCAGTGCCGATATGGTCGAAATCCGCGCAAAAGCCGCGCATCTGTGGCGCGCGTAAGACGGCGTGGGTGAAACACGCGGCCGCATGCGGCGCCAGCACCTCGCCCGCACCCAGCACAAGAATCCAGTCGCCGCTCAGCCCCGCCCAGGCCGGCGCCCCGTCGATCAGCCGCACGGGCCACGACGCGGGGACACTGGCCCTTGTGGCGGCCGCCGCCTCCGCTGTCCCGGCCGAGACCAGCGCCACCTGTATCGACCCATCCAGCCTCGGCAGCGCCGCCATCTCCGCCGCGCCCCAGCGGTCGAAAAGGTCGATCCACACGGCGTATGGCGGCGCCTCGCCCGCCCGGGCTGGCGCCTGGCCCAGAACGGCCCGCACGCGCCCGGCCAGGCCGCGCCCTTGCCCGCGCATGGAAGCCGGCAGTTTTCGCCAGCCAAGGGAAAGCAGGTGGACAGCAGCCCGCAAGCGGCCCAAAGGGCGCAGGTGCAGGGCGGGCGTTGCGTCGGATACCGGGTCGCTGAACACTATAAGGGAAACTTCGCCGGCGAATGCCGGAATATGGACGAGCAACGATCTTTCGGAGCCATCACGGCGCCTTCGCAACGGCCCCAGGAACGCCTCCCGCACCACCTGCCCGCGCGCTACGTCGGCCGCTTCCAGCTTGGCCCACCACAATGCTGCCTGCGTCATACGGACGCCCACATGGCACCACCGCCCAGCCGCCCCCGCCGGCAAAGCCGCGGAAAACACACGCATCACCGCCTGTTCGCCCTGCAACCGCTTGCCAGGCACGATGACAAGCGCGCCAGCGCCCCTACCTAAGGGGTCTGGCACGATTGGAACTTGATCTCAGGGCGCGCGCTCCGGCTTCGCGGGCAGGTCATCACCACAAACAAGGGAGTCATGTTTTGAGTCGCCGTATTGCCATCATCGGCGCCGGCCCCGGTGGCCTGGCCTCCGCCATGCTGCTGAGCCAGGCTGGCGCCGATGTCACGATCTTCGAAAAAGCGCCCTGCATCGGCGGCCGCTCCGCCCTGATCGACGCCAAAACCCCGGCAGGCCGCTTCCGTTTCGATACCGGCCCGACCTTCTTTCTTTATCCGCGCGTTCTGGCCGATATCTTTGCCGCCTGCGGGCGGGACATGGCGCGTGAGATCGACCTGATCCGGCTCGATCCACAATACGACCTGATTTTCGAATCCGGCGGCCATATCCGCGCCACCCCCGATCTCGCCCGCCTGCAAGCCGAAGTGGCCCGCATATCGCCGCATGACGCTGCCGCCCTGCCGCGCTTCATGGACGATAACCGCGCCAAGCTCGCCGCCTTCCGCCCGGTGCTCGAATCGGCCTTTGGCGGCCTGCGCAGCCTGGTGCAGCCCGACATGCTGAAGGCGCTGCCGATGATGCGGCCGCTGCGCACGGTGAACAGCGATCTGGCCACCTATTTCAGCGATGAACGGGTGCGCCTCGCGTTTTCGTTTCAAAGCAAATACCTGGGCATGTCGCCTTACAAATGCCCGAGCCTGTTCACAATACTTTCCTTCATGGAATATGAATTCGGGGTGTTCCACCCGCGCGGCGGCTGCAGTGCGGTGATGCAGGCGCTTGCCCGCGTGGCCGAGGACATGGGCACCGACATCCGCCTCAACCAGCCGGTGCAGGAAATCCTGTTCACCGGCCGCCGCGCGACCGGCCTGCGCACCGAGCAAGGCAGCGAACACTTCGACGCCGTGGTGGTGAATGCCGATTTCGCCCACGCCATGCAATCCTTGGTGCCAGACCGACTGCGCCGCCGCTGGAGCGACAAAAAACTCGCGGGCAAAAAATTCTCCTGCTCCACCTTCATGCTGTATCTTGGGCTGGAAGGCATGGATGAAGGGCTCGCTCATCACACGATTTATCTGAGCGCCGAATACAAACGCAATATCGCCGAAATCGAAGCCGGCGCGGTACCGCCGAACGAACCCTCGTTTTACGTACAAAATGCCTGCGTCACCGACCCTGAGCTGGCGCCACCAGGGCATTCCACCCTTTATGTGCTCGTGCCGGTCGGCAATCGCACCGGCGACGGCATCGATTGGGCGGTAGAACAGCAGAAATTCCGCGCGATCGCCCTGCAGCGCCTTTCCCGCCTCGGGATCCGCGACATCGAGAAACGTATACGGTTTGAAAAAATGCTCACGCCCCAGGGCTGGGAGACGGACCACGCGATCCATCGCGGCGCCACTTTCAACCTGTCGCATTCGCTCGACCAGATGCTCTGCTTCAGGCCGCACAATCGGTTCGAAGATCTCGATAGGGTGTATCTGGTGGGCGGCGGCACCCATCCGGGCAGCGGCCTGCCGGTGATTTTCGAGGGCGCACGCATCACCAGCCGATTGCTCGCCGAAGACCTCGGCCTCACCGGCCATTGGCGCGCCGGATCCGCTATGGCGACGCCCGACTACACCCCTGTTCTCGCGGAGGCATTGTGAAGGATTTCCAGATCTCCCCGCGCCTTCCCATCGCCGTGATCGGCGGCGGGCTGGCCGGGCTCGCCAGCGCGGCCACGCTCGCAGCACGCGGCCACCGCGTGGTGCTGTTCGAAAAGAATGATTGGCTGGGCGGCAAAGCCGCGGAATTCACGCAAGATGGTTTCCGTTTCGATATGGGACCGACCATCCTCACCGTGCCGCGCGTGTTGGAACGCATCTTCGCCGAAGCGGGGCACGCGATGGCCGACCGGCTCGATTTGCGCCGGCTCGACCCGCAATGGCGCTGTTTTTTCGATGACGGCTCGGTGCTCGACCTCCAGCAGGATGTGGCGACCATGCAGTCCACCCTGCGCGCCTACGCCCCCGGCACCGAAACCGGCTACGCCGATTTCATCGGCATGTCCGCCAAACTCCACGAGGTGAGCGAAAAATTCTTCTTCTGGCGCTCGGTGGAAGACATCACCGATACGCTTGATTTCAAGAAGAACATGGACCTCGCCACCTTGCGCGACGTGCTGAGCCTGCGGATGGGCACCACGGTGGCCGGCCAGATACGCAAACGCGTGAAGGATCCGCGGGTAGCGCAAATGCTGGACCATTTCGTCCAATATGTGGGATCATCGCCCTATGGCGCGCCGGCCGTGTTGTGCAGCATCGCCCATATGCAAACCAATGATGGCGTTTGGTACCCGATGGGCGGCACGCGCGCCGTGCCCTTGGCCCTTGAAAAACTCGGCCGCGAGCTTGGCGTAGAATATCGCACCAGCACCGGCATCGCCAAAATCCAAGCGCCAAACGGGCATGTCGAGGCGGTCGAAACCGAGTCCGGCGAAGTGATCAAGGTTGCCGCCGCCATCTCCAACATGGATAGCGTGCGCACCTACCGCGAACTCGTCGGCGGGGCGCCGGCGGCCAAATTCGCCAAACGCTGGAAACGCGAGCCTGCCTGCTCCGGCGTGGTGTTTTATCTGGGCCTCGACCGCGCCTACGATCATCTCGCCCACCATGATTTCGTGTTCTCCAAGAACCCGGAAGAGGAATTCGATTATATCTACCGCCAGGGCGAGCCGGCACCGGACCCCACCTGCTACATCGCGGCGCCCTCGCGCACCGAAGCAGGCGTGGCCCCCCCGGGCGGTGAGGCTCTGTATATCCTTGTCCACACCCCCTACCTGCGGCCGCATCACGACTGGAGCAAAATGCTGCCTGCCTACCGCAAAACCATCTTTGACAAACTCGCGCGAACCGCGGGACTCACGGACCTCGAATCTCGCATCAAGGTCGAACGTATCCTCACCCCCCAGGATATTCACGACCGCTACCGCGTGCTGAATGGCGCCATCTATGGCCTGGTCAGTCACGGGCGGATGTTCGGCGCCTTCAAACCCGGCAACCGATCCCGCGACCTCGCCGGCCTCTATTTGGCCGGCGGGGCCGCCCACCCGGGCCCGGGGATGCCCATGGTTCTAATGTCCGGCTGGATCGCCGCCGACGCGGTGCACGCCGATATGGCCGAGGCAGCACTGGCAAAGCCGGCTTGAGCGTGGGGTGGGAGAAGAGGGCCAGGGGCTCTGCCCCTGGACCAAGCTGCGGCCTTGAGGCCCCAGACCCAACATTTTCTGAAGGCAAGGCGGAAGGGGGCGAACGCTCTGCAATACGAGGCATGCACCCCCCTCCACCTTGCCTTCAAGAATCGCGGGGCTGGGGCGGCTCGCCACAGCGGGGGGCCGGGGGCAGAGCCCCCGGTTCTTTCTCTGCCCCCCACCGCTCACCCGCTCTGCTCGCGCTGTTTCGGCTGTATCTGCGCGTGCTGTTTTGGCGGCGGTTTGATGCGGTAAGGCTGTCTAGGGGGTATGTGCCGGCGGGGTTTGCGGGGCGGCCGATCGTTATCTTTTCGAATCATCCGTCGTGGTGGGATCCGGCGCTGGCGTTGTTGTCGTTGCCGCGGTTGTTGCCGGGGCGGCGTGAGTTTGGGCCGATGGATTCGGCTGAGTTGCGGCGCTATGGGTTGTTTCGCAATTTCGGCGTTTTTGGCGTGGAGCCGGGCACGATTAGGGGGGCTTCGATGTTTTTCCGCACCGCCTCGGGTTTGCTTCGGTTGCCCGATGTGTCCCTGTATATTACGGCCGAGGGTGCGTTTGCTGATCCGCGGTTGCGGCCAATCCGCTTGCGGCCGGGGCTCGCGCATTTGGCGCGGCGCTGTCCGCAGGCGGTATTTCTGCCGCTCGCTTTGGATTATTGTTTTTGGAATGAGAGCAAGCCGGAGGCTTTACTGCGTTTTGGTCCGCCCGTGCAGGCTGCCGAGCCTGGTTCCGTCGCCTCCTGGCAATCTGCGTTGGAGGCTGCCTTGACGGGGGTGATGGATGCTTTGTCGGCAGAGTCAGCCGCGCGCAATCCGGCGTCGTTCACCACGCTGTTTTCCGGCACGGCCGGTGTTGGCGGCGTGTATGATGTGTGGCGGCGTTTGCGCGCCGCGGTATTACGGCAGGATTTCGAGGCACGCCACCAGCCGGGGCCGCGGGCATGATGGCGTGGGCTGCGCTGGTTCTGGCGGCTCTGCCTGTGTTGCTGGCGCTCGACAATTTGCGGCGCTATCGCAAGCCCGCCTTGTCCACGGATACGCCGCGCATATCGGTGTTGATCCCCGCCCGTAACGAAGAGGGGAATATCGGCGCGGCGGTTGGCACCATTCTGGCGAGCCGAGGTGTCGAGCTTGAGATTGTGGTGATGGATGACGGGTCCACCGACCATACGCCCGAGATTTTGGCCGGCATCGCCGATCCGCGTTTGCGTGTGGCGCAGGGCGGCGTTTTGCCCGCCGGCTGGTCTGGCAAGCAGCATGCCTGCGCCGCCTTGGCGCGACTTGCGCAGTTTGAACTGCTGGTATTCGTGGATGCCGATGTGCGCCTGGCGCCGGATGCGCTGAGCCGCATGGCCGGCTTCATGGCCCGCAACGATGTGGCACTCGCCAGCGGCTTCCCATGCCAGATCACCCGAACCTGGTCGGAGATCCTGCTTCTTCCCCTGATCCATTTTCTATTGCTCGGCTTTCTGCCTTTGGCACGCATGCAGGTTTCCGCCTCGCCCGCGTTTGGCGCGGGCTGCGGCCAGTTGATGATCGCGCGCGCCACCGCGTATGCCCAGGCCGGCGGGCACGCGGCCATTCGCGCCTCGATGCATGATGGGCTGATGTTGCCGCGTATTTTCCGCCGCGCCGGTTTCATGACCGGCCTGTTCGACGCCACCGATTTCGCGACCTGTAGAATGTATACAAACGCCCATGATGTGTGGGAGGGGCTGACCAAGAACGCCACCGAAGGCATGGCCAAAAAGCTGGCTTTGCCGATCTGGACCCTCATTCTCGGCGGGGGCGCCATTTTGCCGCTAATCCTGCTGATCGCGTCGCCTGGCCCGATCGCCGCCGCTGCGCTGGCCTGCGCCATCGGGCTTCGCCTGATCCTCGCCCTTCGCTTCCAGCAGCCGATTGTGGGCGCGCTGCTTCACCCGATCGGCGTTGCTGCCCTTCTTGTCGTACAATGGGCTGCCTTGTTGCGCCTTCTCGCCGGCCGCCCCGCGACCTGGCGTGGCCGCGCGTATCCCGCCCAAACATGACGCGCCTTGGGATGCGCCCTGCGCGGCGCATCGCCGCAGGCGGCCCGGCCAATCCTTTCGTGGCTCTGGCGCTCGCCTTGGCGACCGTACCTGCCGGCGCCACCACCCTTACGGCCACCATCACCGGCATACGCAACGGCGCCGGCCACATTCGACTTGCCATCTGCGCCAAGACAGATTTTTTGAATCCGCATTGCGCCTACACGGCCGCGGCGACCGCTACCCCGGGTGCCGTGACCCTCATTATCCCCAACATCCCCCCAGGCACCTACGCCGCCGAGGCTTTCCATGACGAGAACGACAACCACGCGATCGACCGCAATTTCTTCGGCATTCCCAGGGAAGGCATCGGCTTTTCGAATGACGCCAAAATGCATTTCGGCCCGCCTCGTTTCGACGACGCGGCATTCCCGGTGACCCACGCCCCGGCGCACATCACCTTTGCGATCCGCTATTTTTGAGAACCGCATGCTGGGTGGCTAGACCGTATCAGAAACGGATTGCTTATACGCAGCCTTTCGCCCATAGCCATCCCATCCTGCATCTCCTTGGACCCGACGATTTCGCATCCGGCCTGCAGCGCGGCCGCTGCGATCATCGCGTTGTACCTGGAAAGATGATGGCGCTCCGCCACGGCCAGGCCGATATTACGGGTTTCCATGGTGATCGGCTCAACGGTCAGCAAACCGCGCACCGCCCTTATACCAACCGTCCTAATGCCTGACTCGGCGGGGATTCCCAAAGGGCGCCGATTTTGATTCTCTGTTGTTGCGGCCGATTCGCGGCGTTGGGGGCTCAGTATGGCGATAGCGATCACCCGGTTGGAGTATAACGCGGCTGAGCTGCGTAATCTGGCGGTTAAGAGCCGGGATACGGCGCAAAGCC